>VAOV01002735.1_pt1 | contig 106464 bp, 99 predicted proteins | sample 3393941 | NCBI WGS metagenome assembly VAOV01 (sample SAMN08290427, study PRJNA428436) | hydrothermal vent metagenome | isolation source: Deep-sea hydrothermal vent chimney | place: Indian Ocean: Southwest Indian Ridge | depth 2398 m m
CCAGGGCCCATGACATCTAAGTGGTCGGGACGGGCGTTGGTAATGACACCCACATTAGAGCGCACCATGCGTAGCTCACTTAAAGACTGGTACTGTGGTTGTAATGCCATACACTCCATCACGACAATCTCAGGCTTTAATCTTGCCATGCGTTTAAGTGTTCGCATTTGCTCTATAATGTTTGCGCCACTGATGCGGTAAATTGGGAACTCGCGACCGTCAGGGTCGGTGACTGCGGCGGCGGAGCCCGTTGTTTTCGCACAAACACGTTTACCGCCGGCACGAAGCCCTGCGGCAATGAGTCTAGTGACACTGGTTTTCCCGCGCGTACCATTGACATGAACACGAACCGGAATGCGGCTCACCAGCCAACGGTGTTTTAGCGCTTCTAAGCCGCCTGCCAGAACAAGTGCTACCCAAAGTCCTGCAACAATGGCGAGCAAAACAGGTATTTCCATAATCGCTCCCCTTAACATACATAAATGTATGTATTCTTTTTAGCGAACCTTTACAAAAAAGACCAATGAATTTAGGGATCTTTACACTTCAGCGTGCGAATAAATGGTTAGTTCCAGCAAGCGGTTTTTTGCTACGCTTTTTTCACGAACTCTGACTTCAACTTCATTGGGCCAATGCCGTCAATTTTGCAGTCGATGTCGTGATCACCCTCTACCAGCCGAATATTTTTTACTTTCGTACCGACTTTAACGACGGAAGATGACCCTTTTATTTTCAGATCTTTAATGACGGTCACAGTGTCGCCGTCTTCTAAAGGCGTGCCGTTTGAGTCGCGGTACTGTGGTGTGTCATCGGCTTCTGAAGGCTCGCTTTCAGACCATTCATGACCACACTCAGGGCAAATCAGTAAGTTACCGTCGTGATAAGTGAACGTTGACTGGCATTCGGGGCAGGCGGGGAAGTCGCTCATTTGAAATCCTTTTAAATTAAAAGAATCGCGATTATAGCTTGTAAGTGTCGTGCCCGCATCTGGTGAACACTGGCATGTTGGCGAGTTGGGTGGCAAGCAGTACAATGAGAGCGGTTAATGGCCCCAGCGCTAAATGTTTCATTAAACGATTTTTCTATCCATAGCGTATCTTTCCCAGTAAAGATAATAGATAAGAGGTTCACATGCGAGATATTGTTATTCTGCACGAAAATGAAGAGTGGCTAGTGCCATTGAGAGCAGAATTTGAGAAGCGCGGCGTTGCGGCCAAAGAATGGTTTCTTGATACGGGCGTTATTCCTTTTACAGAATTGCCCGATGATGCGGTGTACTACAATCGCATGAGTGCGTCGTCACATACGCGTGGACACCGGTTCGCACCTGAACTGACCCGTATGGCGCTTACCTGGCTTGAAAACAATAACCGCACCGTTGTGAATGGCAGCGGTGTGCTGGCGCTGGAAGTGTGTAAATTATCGCAGTATGCGGCTTTACAAAAAGCTGGACTCAATGTCCCCAAAACACAAGCTGTGGTTGGCAAAGAGCTTATCGCGGAAGCGGCTGAAAACTTTGCTCAATGGCCACTTATTTTGAAGCCAAACCGTGGCGGTAAAGGTTTGGGAGTTATCAAGTTTGATGATGTGGCCGGTTTGCAAGCTTATATAGAGAGCGATGACTACGAAGAGCCTTTAGACGGTGTTTGGCTGTTGCAGGAGTACATAAAGCCGAAACAACCGTACATTACCCGTAGCGAATTTGTTGGCCAGAAGTTTGTATACGCAGTCAATGTGAATACAGAGCAGGGTTTTGAACTTTGTCCGGCGGATGTATGCAGTGTTGACGATGCGTTCTGCCCCACGAGCGAAGCACCGGCGGAGACCCCCAATAAGTTTTCGATTACAAAACGCTTTAACGGCCACGAAATTATTTTCGCGCTTGAGGCCTTTTTGAAAGCGAATGATATTGATGTAGCGGGTATTGAGTTCATTGAGGACGAAAAAGGCGAGTTGTACGTGTATGACGTGAATACCAATACGAACTACAATCAAACGGCCGAGCGCGAAGCTGGTGTGAAGCAAACCGGAATGGGAGCGTTGGCGGATTACCTTATTGGTTTAGCCAAATAGTTAACCTGTAAATAAAAAAACGGCCCCAACCTGTGGGGCCGCAAAAAAGCCAGGGAGAGAGTCTGGCGTTTAGAAAGTGTATTCAACACCAAATGACGCTGTTTGAGGTTTGTTAGGGCGTGCACCATGCGGTGAGCGAGCCACAATTTTTTGCTGATCAAACAGGTTTTCGACTTTGAAATAAACCGCCATGTTGTTGTTCATCTCATAACGACTGACAAAATCAGTCACAAATACAGACTCCGTTCTGTCGAATTGACTGTCGGTACGGTTACAGCCGACATCGACACACATCTCGTCCGCGTACTTCGCTACAACGTAGTTAATCCAACCGTTTTGGTTGTCTAACGCAACGCGCATACTAAAGGTGTTTTGCGGAATATCGTTTAACTCATCGCCATCCATTAGACCTGACACGGCGTTGTCTTTGCTAATTTCACCTTTGGTGTAGGTGTAAGTCACATCTACAGGTATCAGGAAACTACCCGCTTCAAAGGTGTTGCTCGCCTGGAACTCTAAACCGCGAACGACCGACTCGCCCAGTACGTAGTTGCCTGACTCAGCGCCGTTGTCACAAGGGTTAGCAATAGAGCATTGCTGTGTGGTGTCGCTAAAGTCGCTGTAGAAACCAACCGCTTCGACAAATAGAGCACCTTGGTTGTAACGCACGCCAGCTTCATAGTTCGTGCTGGTTTCAGGCTCCTGGTTTTCGGTTGCGCCGCCACCTAAAGGAGAGAAGCCTTTGTGAACACCAGCAAGAACCTGCCAGTTGTCGTTTACGTCATAAGTAAAGGAGGCACCAGGTAACCATTCGCTGCTATCGTTAGAGCGTGCGCTGTCTAACTCACTACGGTCCGGCACTGCAAACTGTAGGCGTGAAGATTCAACGTCTTCATGACGAAGTGCTAGGTTAACCATCAAATCGTCAGTAACTTGCCACTGGTCAGTAACCCAAAAGCTGACGGCTTCAGCTTTTTCTAAACGGTTGTCGCCACCGGTTGGTTGAATGAACGAGTCAAACACCAGGCTACCGTTAACTTGATCGAAGACTTCTTTTAATTGGTAACGATCCATTTCGTCGGTGTGATCACGTACGCCAATTTCGAGGAAGTGCGATGCCAGCTCAATACCGGTATTTACTTCAACGCCATAAGAGTCGTAGCCACGGTTACCGTTGGTCCAGGTTATGTCTTGGTAATCTTGCTCGCCGTGTAAAACAGCTAGCGCGTCAGTGTCACCCGCATTGGCTAAGTCAACTAAGCCATTAACAACACCCGCTTTAAACCAGTTACGCTTAAAGTGGTTCTTATAGGTGAGAACATTCAATTCAACGGCGTCAGTTAGCTCCAGGTTGTAGTTAAGGCTGATAGCGTCATGATGATTGTTCATCTGGTCAATTTCAGACAACCCATAACGGCGGTTAGGGTCTTCCGCGAAGTCTGCGTCAGTAAGACCTGCATAAGTTTCGTTTGAGGTTTCTTCTGAATACTGAAATTTAGCCAGTAAACTTTGACGATCGCCTGTCCATTTTAGTTTGGCCACATAATCTTCAATGTCGAACCCGGCATCACGACCACTGCGGTCAATGTTTTTAAATCCATCGCTGCTGCGCTGTACGGTTTCTAGCAAGAACCCCCATTGCCCTTCAGTTCCACCAACGTGAGTGTGAATATCACGGCTGCTGTTTTCACCAAACTCTGTTAACACCTGCCCACCAAACTGTTCTGGGACTGGGGTCGTGACCAGATTAAGCACACCACCCGTGGTTTGAGGACCGTAACGCAATAAAGGGGCGCCTTTGAGTACCTCAATCGATGACATGCGGAATGTGGTGGGGAAGTAGTAGGCTGAAGGGTTAGAGTAAGGTGCTGGCGCCATCATCACGCCGTCTTCCAAAATAGTAACTTTACTGACACGACCGGCGGTTGCTGCGCGAATACCAATATTTGGTCGTAGGCCCTGACCGTCTTCTTCACGCACATAAACACCCGGGATAGTTTTCATTAACTGGTTAATATCCGTGGGTACTTCGATGCGCATTTGCTCTTCGTCGATAACCGCGCTTGATCCCGCTGTGGCTCTCGAGTCAGTTTTCGTACCGATGATTTTGATTTGTTCAATGTCATCGGTTCGGTCAATAGCAACCTCCGCAAAAGCCGGAGCAGCGAAGCTTGCGAGAATAGCCGTAGTCAGTAACGTCTTTTTCATGATCTACCCTGTTAATGTTTTTTGAAAGGTTATTTCATTATTGGTTTATCAAATCGCTGCGAATGCTAATATAAATAATAATGATTCGCAACAACATCTTTGATCTAACGCAACTCTTTAGTCGGTTTTTTTAAGGCACTGGTCGCTCGCTTCTTCAGAGCGTTTGGTTAAAAGCGCATTCGCGAGTAAAGTGTGTAGATAAAGAATCAGTAGCTAAGGCGTTTTAAATGATGAAGATAATAAAACTGGCAGCGGGCTTGAGTGTACTTTCTGTTTTAATAGGGTGCAGCTCACTTACCAGTGACTCGAAACAAAGTATTCAGTACCAATGCGGCGCAGCAGAAGTCGAGCTCAACTTTGCTGACGAATCGGCGACACTTCATTACAAAGACAGCTCGGTACCTTTGAAGCGAGTGGTTAGCGCATCTGGAGCAAGATACAACGATGATGCTGACCCAATAACCCAGTACTGGGGAAAAGGGAGTGAGGCAACCATTACCTGGCGTGGGCAGGAGTTGCCGACGTGCGTCGAACAAGGAACATTGCCAAAACACTTCACGGGGCGTGGCAACGAACCTTTTTGGCAGGTGGCAGTTAACCCGCAGCATATGACCATTACTACGCCAGACACTGAAGCCATAGTCGACGTTTCGCCTGCTAAGGTTGTTTCAGAGAGTCCTTATGAATGGCGTATTGAGTCAGCAACAGAGACGCAGTTAGTGGTTATAAATACCTTATGTCGAGATTCCATGAGCGGACGTCTCTATCCCTACCAAGTCGATTTGCACGAAGGCGGTAATGTCTATTCCGGCTGTGGCGGTGACAGCGAATGGCTGGTGCAGGGCGTTGAGTGGCAATTGGTTGAGTTTGACGAGCATTCACTGAATACGAAAGCGCCAACACTGAGTTTTCTGGCTGACGGTCAGTTGACCGGCTTTAATGGTTGCAACCGCTATTTCGGTCAATACAACTTAGGTGGTGAGCTGGCGCAAATACGACTGATGGGCAGCACCAAAATGGCCTGCCCGGACGCTGCGAGTCAATTAGAACTGGATTTCAGTGAAGCCATGCAGCGCGTTTATCAAGTCAGTATTGATAATAAAGAGCGGTTAGTGTTGACCACTCGAGGTAATCGACAACTGATTTTTGTCGAGCACAACTAGTTATATCCTGATAGGGTTAACACCTATGCAACTTAAAAAATACACCGATTATGGGCTGCGAGTTTTAATGTATTTAGCAGCTAAGCAAGAGAATGGCAGAGTGACTATTGATGAGCTCAGTGGCATCTTTAATGTGCCTAGAAACCACTTAAATAAAGTGGTACATCAGTTAGGAAAAGAAGGTTTAATTGAAACCCGACGGGGAAAAAACGGCGGTTTTTTGCTAGCTGTTGACCCTGCCGATGTTCGATTAGACAAGATCATTCGTCGGCTGGAAGGCGACGAATACTGGATAGATTGTCACAAGCCTGAATGTGCGATATTTCCAGCCTGCGAGCTGAAGAATTTAATAAACGAAGGTAAGGAAACGTTCTATCGGTTTTTATCAGACTATACATTGGCTTCGCTAATGCAGAATGACGCTGATATTCGCCGACTCTGGGGACAGGAAATTCCAATAAACGAAGCATAATAATAAGGGGAATTCCATGCTTAAGAAATTAGCAGTAGGCATAGCCGTTGGTTTGGCCGCAACATCAGCGCAGGCAAGCGACTGGTTGCATTGCGGCGATGTTTTTGACAGCCAATCAGGACAACTTGTTGGTGAACGTTATATCGAAGTCGAAAACGGTGATATTAAATCGGTTAAGGTTAATGCTCCGGGTAATTCGGGTAGCTTGATAGATTTATCGGACAGCACTTGTCTGCCAGGGTTTATTGACCTTCATGTGCATTTAGATGGTCAGTCAGGGCCTAATTCATATATTAAACAGTTTACTCAAAATCCGGCTGACTTAGCGTTGGTTGCTCAACATTATGGCATGAAAACGTTGAAAGCGGGTTTTACGACGGTGCGTAACCCAGGCGACTCGGACAATGTGACTATCGCCCTGCGAAATGCGATTAACGCAGGCATTACCGATGGCCCGCGCATTTACACTGCAGGCAAGTCGATTGCTACAACAGGTGGACATGCGGACCCGACAAATGGCTGGAAAGAACAACTGATGGGCCGTCCAACACCGAAAGACGGTGTTATCAATAGCGCTGAAGACGCTCGTGAAGCGGTTCGCCAGCATTACAAAGATGGTGCCGACTTTATTAAAATTACCGCAACCGGTGGTGTATTAAGTATGGCCAGCAGCGGTGATAACCCTCAGTTTACTGACGATGAGTTAGAAGCTTTGGTTGATATTGCCGATGATTACAACTTTCATGTAGCGGCTCATGCGCACGGTAAAGCAGGTATGCTTCGCGCAGTAAAAGCGGGTATTGCCTCAGTTGAGCATGGTACCTATATGGACGATGAAGTCATTGCTGCAATGAAAGAGCATGGCACGTATTTAGTGCCAACAATACTGGCGGGTAAATTCGTTGCTGAAAAAGCCGAAATTGATGGCTACTTTCCTGAAGTCGTAAGGCCGAAGGCGCGCGAAATTGGTCCTAAAATTCAGGATACCTTCGCAAAAGCGTATAAAGCCGGTGTGAACGTTGCCTTTGGTACGGACACTGGTGTGTCAGCGCATGGTGACAATGCGCTGGAATTCCAGTACATGGTCGAAGCGGGTATGCCGGAAGCTGAAGCAATTCAAGCGGCAACCAGTATCGCTGCTGACTTCCTTAAGAACGATAAAATTGGCCGTATCGAAGCGAATAAGAAAGCCGACATTGTGGCGGTAAAAGGGAATCCTTTAGAGGATATTACACTGCTGCAAAACGTTAGCTTCGTTATGAAAGGCGGAAAAGTGTATAAGCAGTAATATAATAATGAGGGGTCAGTCGAACCGTACTGACCCTTCTAGTTTTAAAGATGTATGGTCGCCACTGCGCACTTCATACTTGGTTTTATCTTCCTCGTAATTCACCCATAGTTGCACTCTCGCAGGCAAAATAACCGGTCGTTTAAAGGTTACATCTATGTAGGTCACTGCTTTTGACTGTTGACGTTCGAGCTCTGCTTGGGCCCGCGCCATCATATACATGCCGTGAATTATCGGTTTTTCAAACCCGAACCAGCGCGACACGAGCGGATGCAAATGGATAGGGTTAAAATCGCCGGATATACGAGCGTATCGACGACCCATACCGCTGCCTAATTGCCAGTGCGCTAAGTTGTTCCAACCTTCATCGGGCTCAAAGGGTTTGGGGGGCGCTTTTTTAGCTTTGGCGTTGCTATTACCGCCTTTCATGACCTGATAAACACTGGTGCATGTGGAGACTTTCTCACCGTTTTGCCAAAATTCGACCGTGAACTGGGGCCTTAACCGGCGTGGAGACACATCAGGTCCGCGCTTAGGTACTTTGACTTTTGACACCAGTTGAAACGACTGGTCGGTTTGAATAACCGCATGGCGCTCTAGTTTGTTGCTGACGTGCACCAAACCCGGTGCCGGCCAGGGGAAGCTGTCATCGAGCATTTGCGCTAAGTGCGCGCGCTGCGCAATGCAATAAAGCATGGCAAGCGGGACATCACTCACAAAGCCACCAAAAGCATCGTGATACTTTTCAAGTTGCTTATCTGCCGGAGCGGGAATGGAGTAGTGCTTTTCCAGGGTTTCTGAATTGGCCTCAGACTCATCGCTACGCTGCAAGGTAAATAATGACCTGAACAGCATACTTGGCATGGGGGCAAGTTTTTGCGGATGGTTATCCACACGTTCCATAGTGATAGTGACTCCCTACTGACTTAGTGGTTATTCTCGCACATGTTGCAAAAATTCAACAGTCCGACCACTAAAAAGCCGCTCCGAAGAGCGGCTTGCTTAGTTTTTCTTCGCGTTACTTATTGGTTTCTATGTCGTCGTTAAGATCTTCATCGTGTTTTTCGAGATCCCACGGCAGAACACCCGGGCTATGGTGTCTGAAGTGCAGGTAGTTTTCGAATTGGTTAATGACGTCATTGATGATATCTGACGACTCATAACCATAAAGATCATACGACTGACCACCTTGTCTCAGGAATACCTCTGCACGATAGTAAGTTTCGCGGTTTTGGTCGTTGCTAAGCACAAACTCAGGTAACAAGTAGTCGCGCAGACGTATTTCGTAAGCGAAGTCCAAGTCATTTTCTTTTTCAACGCTTAAAATAATACGGTTGTGCTCCTCGTCCGTCGTGAACTCAGCTGGCCAGTCCTGGCTTTTCAGCTCTTCTTTTACTTTTTTCAAAGACTCTGTCGCTGGTCCGTTAATAAATTCCAGTACAGGTTCTTTTTTCGGAAAGTCGACCAGGCCGGCTAAGCGTTTTTTCCAATAGTCGGGTCCTGCATTTACCCCACGACGATGATGATGTCGATGGCTCTTAAGACTGTTGTATTGGTGTCCTTCAATAACTAACGCTCGCCACATTCCTGCCGCCGATATCAAAATAATGACAGCGAACGGTAAGGCACTAGTTATTGCTGCGGTTTGCAGCGCGCCTAAGCCGCCGGCAACCAGCAGTACTGCCGCAACAACGCCTTCACTACTTGCCCAGAAAACACGCTGCCATACAGGTGTTTCCATACCACCGGATGCTAGCGAGTCGATAACCAGTGAGCCAGAGTCCGATGATGTCACGAAGAAGGTAATAATTAAGAGCACAGTGACAAAGCTAACAATGCTGGTCAGAGGCAGTTCTTCGTAGAGTTTAAACAGGGCTATGGCCTGGTTATCCTGCACTTCAGAGATGAGTGCTGTGTAACCTTCGTTCATGATCATATTCAAAGCGGTATCGCCAAATACGGCGAACCAGAAGAACGTGAATATGGTAGGCACGAACATGACCCCAAAGACAAACTGGCGAATAGTGCGACCGCGACTGATTTTGGCAATGAACAGCCCAACGAACGGTGCCCAGGCGATGGTCCAGCCGAAGATAAATAGCGTCCAGTTACCAATCCAGTCACTGCGTTCATAAGCTTGCAAGTTAAAGGTACGTTCCACAATGCCGCTTAAGTAAGCGCCAGTGTTTTGCAGGAAGGTTTCCAGAATGTGGATTGTAGGTCCGGCAATGAACACGAATAATAGTAGGAAAAGCACCAGTGTCATGTTCAACAGAGACAGCCGTTTAATCCCTTTATCCATGCCGGCAACAACCGATGCTATTGCGGCAAGAGTGATAACACCTATTGCAATAACTTGTACGGTGGTCCCCACGGGGATGTCTTCCCACAAATAGTTGAGGCCGGTGTTTATTTGTATTACCGACAAGCCCAGGGTTGTGGCAATACCAAACATGGTTCCCAGCACCGCAAAGGTATCAACGGCGTGTCCTATTGGTCCATTAATTTTCTCGCCAATTAGCGGGTACAGCGTAGAACGCATGGACAGTGGAAGGCCATGTCGGAATGAGAAATATGCCAGAACTAAACCTACTAAGCCGTAAATTGCCCAAATGTGGAAGCCCCAGTGGAAGTAGGCAATTTGCATAGCCTGTTTAGCTGAGCCGATTGTTTCAGCCGCGCCTGCGGGAGGTTCCGCGTAATGTAAGACAGGCTCTGAGACACCGAAGAAAAGCAAAGCAATACCGTAACCCGCCGAAAACAGCATGGCGAACCAAGAGGTAAAGCTGTATTCCGGTTCGCAATGGTCGGGACCTAATTTAATACGCCCCCAGCGCGATATTGCCACACCAATAATGAATACTAAGAAAAGAGCGACGGCGAGCATGTAAAACCAACCAAAGTTGTCAGTAATGCCTGCTAACGTCCAGTTAAACAGTTCACCGGCTTTTTCAGGCGCGCTTAACGTCCCTATTACCAGCAAAGCGATGACAATAACAGCCGGTAAAAACACCGGAATCAGTATTGCGTTGTGCCACTTAGCTTTCTCCGCTGACATAAAAACTCCTGTTTTTATTATGGTTTGTATATATATAGCGTACTTATTTTGTTTTGTAATGGGTCACTTTACATTTCTTTTACTGCTTATTTTGTAATCTTTAAGGTATGATGAGCGCTTATTCATATTTATGAGTTAGCGGTTATATGAATGCTCAGAAGTCATCAGTTGATTTAGTCAGTTTAACAAACGCACTGCCTGGTGCTGTCTATCAGTTAGAGTTAACCGAGAATGGCGACTGGCACTTTCATTTTGTCAGCGAAGGCATCGAAAGTATTTACGGCTGTTCGGTGGCCGACCTTCAGCAAAACACTTGTGTGCTTAAAGACATTATTGTTGCAGATGATTATGACTCTGTGGTTAATAGTTTGCTTGATTCGGCGAAGTACCAAATTCCGTGGAACAAAGAATACAGAGTAGTTCGTAATGGCGAAATACACTGGGTTTATGGGCACGCGGTGACTGAAAAGCAGGCTAATGGCAGCACTCTTTGGAAAGGCCAATTGCTGGATATTACTGAGCGTAAGCAGTTAGAGCTGACGGTTAAAAGACATCAACGGAATCTTGAACTTGCCGAACGGGTCGCTAACTTAGGCCACTGGAAATTGAACTTAAACACCGGCAAGTCGGTTTGGTCAGACACAGTGTACGAGCTCTACGGCTTAGAAAAAAGCAAGACTGACCCTGGCCTCGATATCGTCATGGAAAAAACGCATCCGCAGGACCGTCAGGCAGTCACGGAAGCCATTGAAGCCGCTAAAAAGTCTGGTGTTCGTGACGTTGAGCACCGTATTATTCGTAGCGATGACACTGTTCGTTGGTTGCGTGAGTCGGGTATTTATCAGCTCGATGAAAATGGTGATGAGATCATCTTTGGTACGGTGCAGGACATTACCGAATACAAAGAAATGGAGCTGAAACTTCGCAGTACCGGTGGTGAAGACGAGCACACCGGTTTTTACAACCGACGTATGATGCTACGCGCATTGCAGCGGCGCTTTAGTTTTTATAAAGCACACCCAGAATACCCATACTTCTTGTTGGTTCTGCAGGTGACTAACGACGCCAAAACGCTGGCGCATACGGCAGAAATTGTTCGCGCAAATATCAGAGATTACGATACTCCCGGGCACTTGGGTAATGGCTTAATTACTGTGCTGCTGTCAACGCTGTCGTCACCCGAAAATAAAAGCAGTCTTCGACGAGTTATGGCGCAACTCTCTAATGCCGGCATTGAAGGTCATTGTATATTGGAAGAGGCTCGAAGTACCGACAGTCGGTTCGATGACATCTTGACGCGCGCGTTGCCTAAATAAACCCAGTTTAATTTAAAGAGTCCAGTCCCTGCGCTTGCCCATGCTATTGGTTGGAATCGCGCTTCCGAAGCTAACATGAGTGGGGATTTCAATATCGATCAGTTGCTCGCTCAACCACTGTTTCAGGCTGGTCTCTGTCAGGTTGTCGCAGCCGCTTTTCATAACGACATAAGCTTTTAATCCCTCGCCTTCGTCAGGCTTTTTCTTCCGTACAGCTGCAGCTTCAACCCCTGGGTGTGACTCTATAGTCGCTTCAATGCGTGATGGATAAACGTTAGTTCCTTTTATTGATACCGCATTATCGACTCGTCCGCTGACGGTAAAGGTTTCATCGGAATGCCAGTTAAGTCCGTCCGGCAACTCGTAAGGCTGCTTCGCGTTTTTGTCCAGTAGCTTGCTGGCAGAGTCTTTTTTCCAGCGAGGGAACAGTTGAAAGGGGTTGTTAGGCGAGAGTCGGTAACCAATACCTGCCGTTTCTGAGCTGCCGTAAATTTCGATAACTTTAGAGGCGCCCAACGCATAAAGGCCATTTACGGTTTCCGCAGGACATGGACCTGATGATGTGGTGAACGTCACTTCGCTGGGGATATGCCTTAACAGTTTGACCGCCTGAGTTAAGGCTTCAGGAAAGCCAATAACAAGATCCTCCTGCTGTAAGGAGCCGCTGGTTAGTTTTTGGAACGCTTTAAAGCCTCGCACAACCGGTACATCCAGAATGTCAGGCAGTAATACTGAAAACAGCAATCCGTAAATATGGTGAGACGGTACCAGCGCAACCACTTGATTAACTTGGGCTGATTGCTGCTTGATAAGGTCTGATAAAAACTGAGCTTCATCAGCCAAGTTAGACCATGAGTGCTGACAAGCTTTCGGTTCTCCGGTACTGCCTGAGGTAGTGACGGTAATATCCTCAGAGGCAATTTCGCGAGCTTTAGCCACAATGTCGGCCCAGTCGCTAAGTGTATTTTTTCGCAGTAAGTAGTCTTCAATACCACTTTCTGCCATATTGAAGAACTGCACAACGCGACCGGCAATCGCCATCCACTCGAGTGAATCGACAACAACTTCGTGAAATGAATCAGAAGAGGCCTTGCTTTGCGGCACCAGTTCATCGTTGGCTTGCCAAGTACGACGACGCCACTCGTTACTTTCGGCAGGGCGCAGCCTTGTCAGCTCCTCGGCAACTAAGTCGCCAATAAGCTGAACAAGTGCTGGTTTTCTTAAACTGACGGTCATTTTACAGGCGTTTTACAAACACCCAATAAGTATCACCCGTTAGTGCTTTTTTCATGTGAACTTTTACTTTCGTTGGCTTCATCTCATAGTCGAAAACGTACTCAAACATAGTGTTTAAGTCACCGCTTTGTACGCCTTGGTCAAAACGGCCTTTAAATTCTGGGCTGTTGGTACAAGGTGCAACGTCACGGAAGAAGTTTTTGCCTACCACTTCATCAGGGTTACGGCCGGTAATATCACCTTCTGCCGCGTTGTACTGAATAATTTTACCTTGCCCGTCGAGCTGAATCGCACCGAAAGCAATGTCATTAATTTTGTCGTCAGACATTTGCGCTAATTTGTTTTCAATGTCGTCTGAACCGAACTGAACAATTTCCATACTCTTTACCTTTTATCATGAATTTCATTTCTTATTAGTATGAGATGGTCTCAGTTAGATCACATTCCTTAACGAATTCTTTACTGTAATAACCAAAATAGCGGTCTATACTTAATTTTTTAAAAGCAACACCAAGGGGACACAAGGATGCCAAGAACACCCCAGTTTCACCGTGAGACAGCATTAAATAATGCGCTGCAGTTATTCTGGCGGCAGGGCTACCATGCCACTTCAATGAAAGATATTGAGGAAGCGATGGATATGCGACCGGGTAGCATTTATGCGGCGTTTGGTAATAAAGAGTCTTTGTTTAAAGAAGCGTTGGACTCGTACTTTGCTATGGTTGAGGAAGACTTTAAAAATACCATTGCCAAGCAACCATCGGTGTTGCAGGGCTTTCGTCAGTACCTTAAAAATATCGCAAAAGCGGATGAGAGCTGCGCACCGACAAAGGCCTGTATGTTGGTAAAAACCTTACTGGAATTTACACCGGAAGACAAAGCCTTCAACGAACCTGCGCATGCGTATTTAGACTCAATTGAAGCAATGTTTACTGAAGCACTGAGTGAAGCCCAAAGCCGTGGCGAACTGAGTAGACAGAGCTCTCCTGAAAAGTTGGCAAGACTAATACAAACCAATGTTATTGGCTTAAGAACCATGGCTCGACGCAGCAGTTCACAACCCTATCTTGAAGCTTTGGTCGATGATGTGGTCGCTCGTATTATTCCTGTGAATTAAACAAGCCTTTGTAGCCTTTAGGATTAAACTGCCACGTCATTGCTAAAATAATGACACCGACGAGAATATGTAGTTGCCAACCGAATGTGTAGTTACCGGAAAAGTCGCGGAACCAACCGGTAACTAACGGCATTAAACTGGCAAACATAAACCCAATACCCTGCATGAAGGACACCAGGCGACCAGCCTGAACGGGATTGTCGATATGGTCTAGCGCCATAACAATGCACAGTGGGAAAGCGCCACCCAAACCAAAACCGCAAAGTGCCGACCATAGCCAGGGCGACACATTTGGAAACCAACTCAGACCGATAAATCCAACCATTTGTGTGAGTACAGCCAACGCTAACCAAGGGCGGCGATCTTGTGAACGTGATAACGCGGGTAAAATTAAAGCGCCAATCACCTGAACTAACGAAAAAAGCGCCAGTAAATTACCTGAGGCCTGTGCAGACCAACCGAACTCGGCGTAAAAAGGTGCTATCCAGGCAATAAAACCAGCGTAACCGGCATTAACCAGTGCAAAATAAGCCCCCAGAATCCAGGCTCGTGGTGTTTTATAGGCACGCAGCAGCAAATGTCGTGGTGGTACGCTGGCAACAGGTGTTCGGTTAACCGGTAAATACCAAATAACGAATACCAGAGCCGCTAACAGGCTCCAGCTCCCCATGGCTTGGTATCGCTCAGGTAGCAAGCCGGCAGCCCAGGGAGTGGCAACCGCGCCTAACGCAGCCCCGCCCATCAGGGCTGCCGACCAAAGACCGGTCACTAAGCCGAGCCGTTTCAAATATTGCTGCTTGGTGAGCTCGGGAATAACAATGTGCAGCAGTGAGATACCGACACCGCCAACAATAGCGCTGGTCATCATACTGGTGCTGGTAGGCTCAAATAAGCGCGCGATAAGGCCGGCCGTTAAAATAAGCAGCCCCAGTCCAATACCGTGGCGGTAACCCAGAGCAGTAGTGACACGCCCGGCAAACAACGCCATAGCGCCAATCATTAAAATTGGAATGGTGGTGAGCAATGAAACTTCACTGAACGACAAGCCGGTTATGTCGCGTAACTCGCCGGTTAGTGGCCCGATAGAGGTCAGCAAAGGCCTTAAGTTCAGCCCCAGTAACACTAATACCGCTAAGCTCAGTGCAAGTCGAACGCCTGACGGAGCAGGAGTGAATGTTGGCTCTTTTTGCAAACTCATACCGCTGGTTATTTAAAACCTTACTTTACTGAATTTTTATCGTTGTGTGAAACCGTGTTATTCTTTGGCGCCAACAGTCGCTATCCTTTTCTTAGAAAGAGTACCCGTTATGACCGCATCTACGGCGCCAGGGAATTTATTTATTGTTGCTGCTCCGAGTGGTGCAGGCAAATCGAGTTTAATAAAAGCCTTGTTGGACAAGTACGCCGACGACTCCATGCAAGTGTCTGTATCGTCAACCACACGAGCCCCCAGACCCGGAGAAGTTGACGGTGTACACTATCATTTTCTAAAGGTTGATGAATTTGAAAAACGCATAGCAGGGGGCGAGTTTTATGAATGGGCCAAGGTGTTTGATAACTACTACGGCACTTCTCGTAAAGTGGTCGAATCGCTTCTGGCTGAAGGCAAAGACGTCTTTTTAGATATTGACTGGCAGGGAGCGCAGCAAGTCCGCGAACATTACCCCGATGTGCGCTCTATTTTCATTGTACCGCCAAGCTTGGCTATTTTAGAGCAGCGTTTGCGAGCACGAGGACAAGATTCTGAAGAGGTTATAGCGAAGCGTATGGCGAAAGCCCAGGCAGAAATGTCGCATTATCATGAGTTCGATTACCTGCTGGTGAACGACGATTTTAATGACTCGTTACATGCTCTGGAGCACATTGTTATGGCGCAACGTCACAAAATGCCGCACCAGCAAGTAAGATATTCGCAGGTATTGAAGGAATTACTTGGATCGTCCGGCTGAATTCCGTATAATTCTTAGCCTTTCGAAAAATGTCACTCAAGTTTTAGTGGGAGTAAGTAAACCATGGCTCGCGTAACCGTAGAAGATGCTGTAGACCGTGTAGGTAACCGTTTTGATTTAATCTTGTTAGCGTCACGCCGTGCGCGTCAAATTGCTAATGGAAAAGAGCCTCTCGTTGAAACCAAAAATGAAAAGCCAACCGTTATTGCGTTGCGTGAAATTGAGCATGGCTTAATTGACAGCGCACGTTTAGACGTAGAAGAGCAAGCCGCTCAGCAAGAGCAAGACGCAGAAGAGCTGCGTGCTGTTGACGCTTTGCGTGGCATTGAATAAAAGATATCAGTTCGCCAACGGTATCAATACCGTTGGCAAATCTCGCAAATCCCCTTATTCTGAAAGTATATCCATTGTCCAGTCTTAACTGGGGAGTTCTCGGTGTACCTATTTGAAGGTTTAAAAGCGCAAGTTAGCGAGTATCTGCCGTCCGACCAAGTGGACAGAGTGGCGGAAGCCTTTGTCGTGGCTAATGATGCTCACAGTACACAGAAGCGCAGTAGTGGTGAACCTTATATTACCCATCCTGTGGCAGTAGCCAGCTTACTGGCCGATATGCGGTTAGACTGTGAAACTATTATGGCGGCGTTGTTGCACGACGTTATAGAAGATACGGAAACCAGTCAGGAAGATCTCGCCGAGCAGTTTGGCTCAACCGTTGCTAGCCTCGTAGAAGGTGTTTCTAAGCTCGATAAACTGCAATTTAACTCTAAAGAAGAGGCGCAAGCTGAAAACTATCGCAAAATGATAATGGCAATGGTGCAGGACATTCGCGTAGTTTTGATAAAACTCGCGGACAGAACGCATAACATGCGTACCATTGAGCACCTGCGTCCGGACAAGCGTCGTCGCATTGCGCGAGAAACCTTAGAAATTTACGCGCCACTGGCTCATCGACTGGGCATTCACGACATTAAAAATGAGCTTGAGCATTTAGGCTTTTGGGCGCTTTACCCATGGCGAGCACGACTGCTTGAGTCTGAGGTTAAAAGAGCCCGGGGTAACCGTCGTGAATTTACGGACCGGGTAAAAAGCGAGATAAACTCTCGCCTGGAAGGTAATAAAATCAGTGCCCGAGTGCTCGGCCGCGAAAAGCATCTGCACAGTATTTATCGAAAAATGCAGGCCAAAGAACTCAAGTTCGAAGAGGTTATGGATATTTATGCGTTCCGCGTCATTGTTGACAGCGTTGATACCTGCTACCGCGTTTTAGGGGCGCTGCATAACCTCTACAAGCCTATTGAAACGCGCTTTAAAGACTATATTGCCATTCCTAAATCGAACGGTTATCAGTCATTGCATACCTCATTAAAAGGTCCGCATGGGGTGCCGGTTGAAATTCAAATTCGTACCGAAGAAATGGATTTAATGGCTGACCGTGGGGTTGCCGCTCATTGGATGTATAAGAAAACCGATGACTCCGGCACCACCGCACAGGTGCGGGCTCGCAAGTGGATGCAGAGCCTACTCGAACTACAGCAAAGTGCTGGGAATTCATTCGAATTTATTGAAAGCGTTAAGTCGGACTTATTCCCGGAGGAAATTTATGTATTCAGCCCGGACGGGCGTATTACTGAACTTCCGCAAGGTGCCACGGCAGTCGACTTTGCTTACGCAGTGCATACAGACATTGGCAATACCTGCATTGGCGCGCGGGTCAATCATCGTGCTTACTCGCTAAGCAAACCGCTGGAAACCGGACAAACGGTGGAGATAAAAACAGCACCGAATTCGCGTCCGAACATCGCCTGGCTAAACTTTGTGGTAACGGGCAAAGCACGCGCGAAAATACGTCAGTATTTGAAAAGCCAGGAAGCGGACGAAGCCCAACAGTTGGGTGAGCGCTTACTTCGCTCAGCACTTGGACCTGTCAGTTATGATGATATTCCTGAGTCTGAATTTGAGCGCGTTCTGAAAGATACTAAAGTGACGTCGAAAGAAGAGCTACTCAAGCAAATTGGTTTGGGCAATTTAATGTCCATAGCCATAGCGAAGCGTCTGTTAGGCGAGTTACAGCCATTAAAAGACGAGAATGCTTCTGAAAAAAGCCTGTCAATTAAAGGGGCGGAAGGCTTATTGGTTAGCTTTGCTAAATGCTGTCGACCTATCCCAGGTGACGATATTATTGCTCATGTCAGCCCCGGCAAGGGCTTGGTTATTCATCGTCGCGAGTGTAAAAACGTGCGCGGTCATGAGGATGATCCGGGACGTTACTTCCCTGTTGAGTGGGATAACAAACCAGAAGCGGAATTTATTTCTGAAATTAGAATCGAAATTATTAACCACCAAGGCGTTTTAGCCCGGTTAACTTCTTCAATAGCGACCACCGGTTGTAATATTGACGGACTGAAAACAGAAGAAATTGACGCCAATATTTACTTTATCGATGTCGCATTAACGATAAGAAACCGGAAACATTTAGCGGATGTGATACGTCATATTCGTAAAATGCCGGATGTTCAGCGCGTGACGCGCTTAAGGAAGTAGTATGTCAAAAGTCATTATTTCTACCGATAACGCACCTGCGGCCATTGGCACTTATTCGCAGGCGGTAAAAATTGGAACAACAGTGTATCTGTCTGGGCAAATTCCACTGGTACCGGAAACTATGGAGCTGGTTAGCGAAGACTTCACTGCACAAGCGGAGCAAGTTTTTAAAAACCTGACCGCTGTCTGTGAAGCTGCCGGTGGCGAACTGCAGGACATGGTTAAGTTGCAAATTTACTTAACCGATTTGGGCGAGTTCGCTATTGTGAATGAAGTGATGGCGAAGTTCTTCAAAGAACCTTACCCAGCCCGTGCAGCCATTGGCGTGAAGCAATTGCCAAAGGGCGCACAGATTGAGATAGACGGCATTTTAGAGTTGCCGAGTACTAACTAAGTTAGGCTTACACCGACTCTGGCGCCGGCTCTCTGTCTTCCAGCGGGCGGCGCCAAATAATAATAGCAATAGCCACTGCCGCCAGAATAAAGCTGTAACCGGTGTGAATACTCACCGACAACGGCGATATCTTGAAGCTTGCCCCCATTAATAAAGCTTGCGCTCCGTAGGGCAAGGCACCTTGCACAACACAAGCAAAAATATCCAGTAGGCTGGCGCTTTGACGTGGCGCTAAATTACCAATTTTTGCCAGCCGCTTACTGACTTCACCTGCCAAAAGAATGCTGACCGTATTGTTGGCAACACATAGGTTAGTTAATGCTGTCAGGCCAGCGATGCCGATGGCTGACGCACGTTGTTTGTGCTTGCTGACTTTATTCGCAGCAGCTTCGACGAACTGAGCCAGGAACGCCAAACCACCCTGCTGGCGAATAAGCGCGGACAATCCACCAATAAGCAATGACAGTAAGAAAATTTCCTGCATGCTTTCAAAGCCTTTATAAATGTCCTGACTAAAGGCAACCCATTCGTAGTCCACTGTGAACATACCAAAAGCTGCCGCCAGGACAATTCCCAGCCCGAGTACTGCAAAAACGTTCAACCCCATAACCGCCAGTACGATGATCGCGAAGTAAGGCAGTGAGAGCCAAAGGTTGGCATCAGGAATTTCCAGAGGTGCTTCGCTGGTGTCGTAAGTTACTAACCACAAAATAGTGACAATAGCCGCTGGTATTGCAATTTTTAGGTTTGCACGGAACTTGTCGCGCATCGTACAGCCTTGCGTGCGTGTTGCGGCAATGGTGGTGTCCGAGATAATTGACAGGTTGTCACCAAACATCGCACCACTCACTAGTACACCGGCGAGCAGCGGCAAACTGATGTCGGTAGCCTCACCAATACCTAATACCACTGGAGCTAAGGCAGCCAGGGTTCCCATTGACGTACCCATTGCCGTTGAAATAACCCCGGCAATAATAAACAGCCCGGGTAGAAGAAACGCCGCCGGAATAATGCTGAGCCCGAGTGCCACCATTGCATCTACGCCTCCGGTCGCTTCTGCAACCGTACTAAACGCGCCCGCAAGAAGGTAAATAACACACATGGTAATGATGTTATTGTCACCAACACCGGCAACGAAGGTGTTAATTCTCTCTTCAAAGGCCTGCTTGCTCAGTAGTATGCCCAGCACAATAGCGGGCAAAATGGCGACCGGACTCGGTAGCTGATAAAAGGCGTACTCGACCCCTTCGTTTTGGAAGTACAGGCCGGTGCCTAAAAATAGCACGAGGAATAACGCCAAAGGCAGGAGTGCTTTTGCGCTTGCCGGCTGCGGCGACGAATCTGTCATAAACTACCCTTTTATTTTTATTTGGACGTCCAGAAGCTTATCCGTCCACTGGTTTTTGTGCAACATTTTTTCTGCAACACGAAAGTACTGCATTGATTGTGACCACAGTGGTATATTTTTGCAAAAGGAGGCGTTTATGGATCAGTTTTTTGGCCGGGCGTATGTGTTTATCCCCTGTTATTTGGACGGTAAAGAGCTAAAAGGTAGTGGAACTGAACAAGGTTCTTATGTCACTGAAATTGCCGACAGGTTTTCAGAGGAAATTTCTAATCGTAGCTGGAATCAATTTGAACGAGGGGCGCTAGGCCGCTTTTCATTTAATTTTCATGGTGAAAGTGAAAAAGATACCAACTGCGAACAGCTACCGGGCGATGTGTATTTCACGCTTAACCAACGCACCCAGCTATGTATTTTGACCATTGTGTTTGGTGTTACTAGTGAACCAATTACTCAGCTACTCGACAGAGTGTCGCGTGAAGGTATTGAAATAACCGACGGCGACGAGCGTAATGCTAACTTTTATGCGTATTTAAAGAAAAAGCATGGCTTGCAGGTATCTGGCAAGGCGCGAGTTTGTCTTAGTACCGGACGAAAAGTGCCAGAAACCTTAAAGCCGTCGATATTTGCTAACGAAATGTATGAGTCTGACGTAATGGAGTCGGCGGGGTTGCTACCAACCTTTGGAAATGGCAGTTGGCAGGACAATATAGCGGTTTACAACAGCAGTGAAATTTACGCCAGTAAGACAACGGTACTGCGATACGATGACAACCTGGACAGGGATGATCCTGAGCTGTCTGGTACTTCCGTAAAGGCTATTCAGCGCGACTTAATGCTGACCTTTATTATTGAGTTGCTTATGTTCAGAGAGGCGTCTATAAAACGTGCGAACCTGCGGGTGACTCATTCAATTCAAACCGATGAGAAACTGGAGCTGGACGACATTAATGACTTAATGGGCGACTTTAAGTCAGCGATTTTGTTCTGGGATCTGGATATATTTTTATACCCCTCAGCGCAGCAATTGGCTGACAGCCTGTTTGAAAAGTTTGATATTGATCGTTCGTTGGAAACTTACCGAAAAAACCAAAGCTTTCTTGAACAGCGGGTTAGTTTATCAAATGCTGCACAAGCAGAAAAAGAAACCCGAACCATTAATTACATTGCTATCATTGTCTTCTTTTTCGAGGTGGTACCACTATTGTTCGTACTTGCCCGGTCGTTTATCCAGAAGCAACCGCTCGATATGTCAGTGATATACTCAGGCATTGCAGCTATCAGTGTCAGTTTTGTTCTATTCGTTATTATTGTCGGCATTGTCAGAATGCGCCGATTAACTAAAAAAGCGGTACGAAGTTAATGCACGAAAAACAATTAAGCCACGGTTTTTTGACCTATGCAGAATTACAGGAATTGGGCTACACCGTCGATGACATTGTTGAAAAAACAGTGGCGTTATCGGCCGATGATATTTCTGGCTATGACTCGCAAGATAACGAGAGCCAGTATTGGCTAGAACACCGACGTAACAATATGTCGCTGTTTGTGTGCGCTATGCAAGGCGACACTATGCTAGGGCACTTCTCGGCCATGCGCGTAAAAACAGATGAAGCAATGGTGTTTTTAGAGGGAAAGTGCGCAGAAACCGAGTTTACCGTCGTTTCAGAGAAGGACGCCAAAACGACGTCACATTATGTTTATATCAGTGCGGTTGTGGTAAAAAAATCCTTGCGAAACAGTACGGTTGCGCTGAAACTGATACGACAAGGCTATCGTCTTCTGAATCAGTATTTAAAAGACACTCAGCAGGCTGAAGGGATCTTTGCGGAGGCCTATTCGGATGAAGGCCGAAGGCTTTGCGAGCTGTTTGGTATGAACAATATATCGGCTAACTTTTATCGTAAGGACATTTAATGTTCAGTAAAAAGCTCGACCCGGAGCTAGAGTCCCAACTGCTATCGTTATCGGTACTGGCATCGCTACTGTTTACTGTCTCGGGCATTGTGGTTGGACTGTTAACCGGCTCTTCAGTCGTGCTTTTTGACGGTCTCTATTCAGGTATTAGCTTATTACTGTCCTATTTGTCGCTCATTGCTGCTAAAAATGTCAATGCCGACGACAGCGTGTCTTTTCCTTACGGTAAAAGCGCCATTGAACCATTCTTAGTCGGTGTTAAGTACCTCACCTTAATTGTCTTGTGTGTTTATTCAGCCTTTGCCGCCGCCTTTGATATTGCTGCTGGCGGCAGTGACGTAAATATCGACGTTGCCTTGATATACTCGCTCATATCCTCTGTCGTTTGCGCGGGCGTTTACGTGTATTTCAAAAAAGCGTCGGCCAATTTGGAGTCAGATTTAGTGCGCTCTGAATCTTACGAATGGTTTCTCGATACGATTTTGTCGACGGGCATATTTATCGGCTTCGTTGGTGCGCTAGTACTCATGCGTGCGTCGATGGAAGAGTGGGTGCCATATATTGACCCGACGCTCGTATTGGTGGCCTCTCTGGCGTTCATTGCAACACCCTTAAAAGGGTTAATTCAAAGTGCTAAGGAACTCATTGGTTTTCAACCGAAAGGGAAGTTAGTTAAGCAGTTAAACCGTATTGTGGAAGAGGTCGAGAGCGAAAATAACTTCGACTCGAGTGTGGTTCGCATTCAAAAAGTAGGTCGCACTGTATTTTTGGAAATTGACTTTATTGTTAGGCACGACGACTTCTCTGTCACGGTGTTACGACAGGATGCCATTCGCGAAAAAATACACAGTCAAATTATAAAGCTAGGGTATCGCTGGTGGTTGACGGTCGCCTTTACTAAAGACGAGAAATGGGTTGCTTAACTGATTGCTAGACGACACCACTGGCTGGCGTCGATATACAATTGCCCGACGTTGGTGCCGTTCATTTTTTGTTTTAACGGGTGCTTTTCCAGTTTGTCCCACTTTCCACGTTCATAAAGCTCGGTCATTTCCAGTAAGAAGCCCCAGGCACCTTCACGTTTTATCAAAGCCCTTTCAATGTCTTTTGATACGGGGAGCTGCTTTAAAATGTCTTCCATAGACACTCCCAAAATGACATCTAACAGGGAAAGCATGCCTGTTAGAAATGCGGCAGAGTGATACTTTTCGCTGAGAATCTCTGCGCTAATAAGCTCCATAAATCGGGCCCGGGTTATCGACTTAATGGTGAGCTCTTCGGGTTCACCCGCGGCGACGTTGGCCAGCACAACTAAGGTAATAAAGCGTTTTATTTCGTTGGTTCCAAGGTAAGCCAGCGCATGCTGAATGGTTTCAATTTTCTTGCGGCCGCCGTGCAACGCACTGTTCACCAGTTTTAGCAGGCTGTAGGTGAGCGACAAGTCCTGCTCGATAATTTGTCGTAACGCTTTTAAATCAATCTCTTCTTTATGAGTCTCTTTTAACAGCGTCAGCATACTCAGTCGATTCGGTGACAGAGATTTGCGCTGAAGCACTTGAGGCTGTTCAAAAAAGAAGCCCTGAAAGTAATCAAATCCTAACTCCAGGCACTGCTCAAATTCTTCTCGCGTTTCGACGCGCTCAGCGAGTAAAGGAACACCTTGTTCTTTGAAATACTTAATTTTTTCCCCCAGAGCTAGTCCCTGTTCCTGAATATCAATTTTGACCATATTGATCATGGGAATGACGGGTTCCCACTGGTTATCGAAGTCGTGGTCATCGAGTGCAATTCGGTAACCTTTGTCTTTGGCGGAGCTGCAGGCTTTCAACAGAGGTTCATCGACACCGACAGTTTCAAGCAGTTCCACCCAAACCGTTCGGGCGTTTAAAAATGATGGGAAGTCATTCAGCAAGGTTTGCGCATGAAAATTAATAAATGCCTGCTTACCCATACACAATGTTTGAATGTCGCCCAGCAAATGTTGCTCGAGTAATAATTTTGATGTGGCTTCGTTAGGGTCAATATTCGGAAAGCTGTTCGCCTCGCTGTCGCGAAACAATAACTCATACCCGTAAACCTTTTGGTCTCGCGTTAAAATAGGCTGTCTGGCAATGTACGAATAAGACATTTATTGTCCTGATTGTGGGCTGTTGTTTTCGGTTAGGACTGATTCATCGACTCAGGTATACTGCTAATAATTAGTTCTTTTTTCGAAAAAATGCAATGAGTCCTGAACGCTATTTAAGAATTAACCAAATGCTCGATAAACGCCAGCCTGACTTAACGGTCATTATGGAGAACGTTCATAAGAACCATAATTTGTCGGCGGTAGTACGCTCTGCCGATGCGGTCGGTGTGCATGAAATACATGCTGTATGGCTGACTAAAAAGGCGCGATTGTCAGGTGGCACAGCGCTTGGCAGTCAGAACTGGGTGAAAATTCATAATCATAAGTCGATGGATGATGCTATTAGCACAGTCCGCGAGCAGGGTATGCAAGTTGTGGTTACGCATTTATCAGAGCACTCGGTTGACTTCAGGGACATTGATTACACCAAGCCGACAGCTATTTTGCTGGGGCAGGAGAAGTACGGCGTGACTGAGCAGGCGTTGGCGCAAGCTGACCATCATGTGATGATACCCATGGTCGGTATGGTGCAGTCGCTGAATGTGTCAGTAGCGGGTGCGGTGATGTTTTATGAAGCACAACGCCAGCGTGAACTAGCCGGTATGTATCAGTCGCCTCAAATTAGTGCTCAAGAGCGTCACCGGGTGCTTTTTGAAGGCGGGCACCCTATTTATGCGAAGGCGTGTAAGCGCAAAGGTATTGACTACCCCGAACTTGACGATGGTGGGCAAATTATTGCGAACGACAGTTGGTGGCAAGCTATGCGGGAAAAACGGTAAGGGGGCATTGTGCCGGAAAACGGGCTGCACCGAATTCCATTAACGGTGCTAAAAGGCGTTGGAGACAAAGTAGCGGTTAAGCTGAAAAAACTCGGGCTTGAGTCTGTCAGTGACGCTTTATTGCACCTGCCGCTTCGTTACGAAGATCGCACCCGCATTGAATCAGTCGCTCAATTGCGGCAGGGGCTGTCGACGAATGTGCTGGTCACTGTAAGGCATGCCGATATTAAATATGGTCGCCGCCGTATGTTGATATGCCAGGCGTCTGATGACACCGGCAGTATTACGTTGCGGTTCTTTCAATTCAGTGCCGCTCAGTTAAAGCAATTTGCAGCCGGCACAAAAATTCTGGCATTTGGTGAAGTGCGCCGGGGCATGACCGGCTGGGAAATGATTCACCCGGAATACAGGGTGATGCGGGTGGGCGAGGCTATGCCCACCGAAGATACGCTGACACCGGTATACCCCATGACTGAGGGGGTCACTCAAGGACTGCTAAGAAAGGTCATCGAACAAGCACTTAGTTACTTAACACCGGGCGCCTTACCCGAACTACTTCCCAATACGTTACAACCGCATCATTTGTCCTTGGAACAAGCGATTTTAACGCTCCACAAGCCTCCGACAGATGTGTCTCTGCAAGCGCTTGAACAAGGTGAACACCCTGCTCAGCAGCGTCTGGCGATGGAAGAGCTTATTGCTCATCAGTTAAGTATGCTGCAACTGCGCCACTCGAAACAGCAGCAAGCCGGATTTAAAGTCACCGGAACCGGGCGTTTAACTCAGCCCTTTTTAAGCCAGCTTCCGTTTTCTCCGACTAATGCACAGCAGCGTGTCGTGGGTGAAATTACTGGTGATATGGCACAGGGAGCCCCCATGATGCGGCTTGTGCAAGGCGATGTCGGCTCAGGTAAAACACTGGTTGCGGCGCTGAGCGCATTAGCCGCTATTGAAGCGGGCTACCAAGTGGCGTTGATGGCACCGACGGAGCTGCTTTCAGAGCAGCATGCGATTACGTTCGAGCAGTGGCTAAGCCCGCTGGGTGTCAATGTTGCCTGGTTAAGTGGTAAGTCGAAAGGCAAACGCCGCAACGAGCTACTTGAGCAATTAAAAGCCGGCAATATTCACTTGTTGGTGGGCACGCATGCGTTGTTCCAAAACGACGTGGAATATAAAAGCCTGGCGTTGGTGATTATTGACGAGCAGCATCGTTTTGGGGTGCATCAACGGTTACAATTACGGGAGAAAGGCGTGCAGGCGGGTGTGCATCCGCATCAATTAATTATGACGGCAACGCCAATACCAAGAACCCTGGCCATGACAGCCTATGCCGATTTGGCCACGTCCATCATTGACGAACTGCCGCCGGGGCGGACGCCGGTAACAACCGTGGCAGTGCCTGATACGCGCCGTCAGGATGTTGTTGAGCGCGTGCGAGACGTGTGTCAGAGCGAAGGTCGGCAGGCGTATTGGGTGTGTACACTCATTGAAGAATCAGACGTGCTGGAGTGTCAGGCAGCGGAAGACACCGCCAACGAGCTTCAGGAGCAATTGCCGGGGTTAACTATCGGATTAGTGCACGGTCGCCTCAAGCATGAACAGAAAGAGCAAGTCATGCAGGCGTTTAAAGCAGGCGACGTTGATCTTTTGGTGGCGACAACGGTTATTGAAGTGGGTGTTGATGTACCAAACGCCTCGCTTATGATTATTGAAAACCCGGAGCGTTTAGGGTTAGCGCAATTGCACCAATTGCGTGGGCGAGTTGGGCGAGGGTCGGTTGCCAGTCACTGTGTGTTGCTTTATCACAGTCCGTTGTCGCAAACGGCTCAGCAAAGGCTTGGTGTTTTGCGTGAAAGTAACGACGGCTTTGTGATTGCCCAGCGCGATTTAGAAATTCGTGGGCCGGGTGAGCTGCTCGGTCACCGACAAACCGGTTTGGCAGCCTTAAAAGTGGCGGATTTAGAACGTGACGAGCCGCTTATTCCGGAAGCCCAGCGTATTGCAGAAACTTTATTAAGAGATTACCCGCAAAGCGCACAGGCACTTATTGAACGATGGTTACCAAGGCGTGATCACTATGCTCAAGTGTGAACATCAAGTACACTACAGGAAATTGAGTTCGGGACAGTTTGAATGAACGATAGAAAAGACGATTCGATAGATTTTGGCTACCAAAAAGTGGCCAGAAGTGAAAAGAAAAACCTGGTCGCCAACGTGTTTCAGTCGGTTGCGGCTAAATACGATGTCATGAACGATTTAATGTCGTTTGGCATTCATCGGTTATGGAAACGCTACACGATAGATTGCAGTGGTGTTCGTAAAGGCATGAAAGTACTCGATATTGCGGGTGGTACGGGCGACTTAACTGCGCAATTTTCACGTCGGGTCGGCCCGGAAGGCGAAGTGGTTTTAGCCGATATTAACGATGCTATGCTAAAAGTCGGCCGCGACAAGCTGCGCGACCGCGGTGTTGTTGGTAATGTGCGCTATGTGCAGGCTGACGCTGAAGAACTACCGTTTGACGACAATTCTTTTGACATTATTACTATTGCCTTTGGTCTGCGTAATGTGACTGATAAAGACAAAGCGCTGCGCTCGATGCTGCGTGTATTAAAGCCTGGCGGACGATTGTTAATTCTTGAATTTTCTAAACCCGTATCAGCAACCTTAAACCAGGCGTATGACTTTTATTCGTTTAATATATTGCCCAAAATGGGGCAAGTCGTTGCTAATGACGCCGATAGCTATCAGTACCTGGCCGAATCGATTCGTATGCACCCCGATCAGGAAACATTGAAGTCAATGATGGAAACCGCCGGTTACGAAAAAGTCGACTATCAAAATATGACAGGCGGTGTTGTCGCTCTGCATAGAGGATATAAGTTCTAATGACGTTATTGCCGCTATTGCCAACGGTTCTGTTTGAGAAGTTAGCAAACACACTGCTAAAGAAAGACGCACAAAGCCCAGAAAGGTTGCGTCGGTTGGCGGGCAAGCGTATTCGTCTGAAACTCAAAGAACTGCCTTTTACGACCACTGTCAGTGTTGATGACGCAGGCATTTACATTAGCACAGCCGATTCCGATGACGTGGACTGCTGTATTAGCACCGAGCTTGGTGTTTTGCCGGAACTGCAGGATACCGCCAATTTAACGCGTTTGATTAAGGCTGATCAGCTCGATATTGATGGCGATCCTATGTTGGCACAACAACTGGTGGGCTTGTTTAAGTCGCTGGATGTCGACTGGGACGCTGAGTTGGCAAATACTCTGGGGGATGCTCCAGCGCATTGGTTAATGACGTTGTGGGGCAAAAGCCGAAGCCACGTCGAAAAGCGACTGGAAGAAAGTAAGCGTTGGTTTAAAGGCGTTGTCACGGACGAGAAACAATTGCTTCCGACACGCGAAGAATTTAATGAATTCAAAGACAATATGCAGCAGTTGCGTGCAAAAGTAGAGCGCCTGCAAAGGCAGTTCGGGGAAAGGAAGAGCTAATGCGGACTCGGCGTTTTTACAAAATCACCAAAACCTTACTGACTTACGGGCTGGATGATTTAATTCCGGCTCGTTGGTTGCCCTGGACGATACGCCTGGGTCGTCATGCGCTATTTTGGATGCCCAATAAGCACAAAGACAAGCCGGCTGGCGTTCGCTTAAGGTTGGCGTTGGAGCAGCTGGGGCCTGTTTGGGTTAAATTTGGTCAAATGCTCTCGACACGCCGGGACTTATTGCCGCCGGATATTGCTATTGAGCTGGCGCGATTGCAGGACAAGGTACCGCCATTCGACGGCGAAGCTGCACAGAAAATTATAGAGAAGTCTTTAAACATTAATAGCATTGATGACTGTTTTATCGACTTTGACACGACGCCATTGGCTTCAGCGTCTATTGCTCAAGTGCATACCGCGCAACTAAAACAGGTGGACGAGATTGTCGATGTGGTCATTAAAGTTATTAGGCCAGACATTCGGGAAACCATTCATGCCGACCTTGAGCTGATGGAAACACTGGCTTCTGTGGCGGCGAAACACCTGCCCGACGGGCGTCGTCTAAAGCCCAAAGAAGTGGTTAAAGAATACCGTAAGACATTGCTGGACGAGCTGGACCTATTGCGTGAAGCCGGCAATGCGATTCAGCTTAAGCGCAATTTTGAAAACTCTGACATGCTATATATCCCGGTAGTTTACAGTGACTACAGCCGCCATAACGTGATGGTGATGGAGCGTATTGACGGCATACCGGTGAGCGATGTTGATACTTTGCGAGCCCGTGGTGTCGATATGAAAAAGCTGGCCGAGCGCGGTGTTGAAGTGTTCTTCACACAAGTGTTCCGCGACAGCTTCTTTCACGCCGACATGCATCCGGGCAATATCTTTGTGGCCAAAGACGATCCGCTGCACCCACGCTATATTGGCATCGATTTCGGTATTGTTGGCACGTTGAATCGGGACGACAAGCGCTATTTGGCGGAAAACTTTTTGGCCTTTTTTAACCGCGACTATCGCAAGGTTGCCGAGCTGCATGTTGACTCCGGCTGGGTACCCCGCCACACCAATATCGAAGAGTTCGAATCGGCTATTCGCACGGTTTGTGAACCTATCTTTGAAAAGCCATTGGCGGAAATTTCATTCGGGCATGTGCTTATTAATTTATTTAATACCGCCCGCCGGTTTGAAATGGAAGTGCAGCCGCAGTTAGTGCTGTTGCAAAAGACGTTGCTTTACATTGAAGGCCTGGGGCGTCAGCTTTATCCTGAACTCGACTTGTGGAAAACAGCAAAGCCGTTCCTTGAGCGTTGGATGAATGAGCAACTCGGCTGGCGTGCCGTGGTGCGTTCGGTAAAAGAAAATGCGCCTTACTGGGCGGAGAAAATGCCGGAAATACCGAACATGATTTACGACAGCCTGCGTCAGTATCAAACGCAACCTAAGCAGAATGACCGTCGGTGGGAAGCGCAGCTCCGCGCGCAACGACAGGCCTCAACGTCAACCTTCTGGACCTTGTTAAGTGCCAGTGGACTCATTTGTACCACGTTATTATGGACCGACTCAGAATTGTCGGCGCCAACCATAGGCTCTGGTATAATTACGGTATTGTTAGCTGTTATAGCCTGGCGAAGCCGGCCGAAAGCATCGAACGGCGAATTTAACTAAAAACGATTATAGGAAAGCACATGGGTATATCACCTTGGCAGTTACTGATTCTGCTCGTTATTGTTGTTTTACTGTTTGGCACCAAGCGCTTGCGCAATATGGGCTCAGACTTGGGTAATGCCGTAAAAGGCTTCAAAAAGTCAATGAACGACGAAGCCGATGACAAGGACAGCAAAGATAAGAAAAAAGAGTCGCTGCAGGAGAAAGAGCAACATGACGACTCGGACACATCCGGAAAGTCGTAAATGTTCGATATTGGCTTTTGGGAGTTATTGCTGATAGCAATAGTCGGGCTGCTGGTGCTAGGTCCCGAGCGGCTCCCCTCTGCCATTCGCGGTTTTCAGCGTATGCTCAGCGGTGTTCGCCAATACACGCAAAAAGTCCAAAGTGAACTTGACCACGAGCTTCGTATTAAAGAGTTGCATGAGCACTTAAAACAGGCCGAAAGTCAGGATCTCGAAAACCTTAGCCCTGAGTTGCAACGCTCGCTCGTTGAGCTGAGAAATGCCGCCGCCGACGTTCAGCGTCCCTATTCTAAAAAATCGGACGACTCTAATTCATCGAACACGTCAGATAAAAGCAAGGATACTGAATGAGTGACTCACCGTTACTGAATCACTTACTGGAATTGCGCAACCGACTGTTGCGGTCGGTATTAGTTGTACTGGTTGTCTTTGCGGGACTGGCGTATTTTGCGAACGACCTTTATAACTTGTTGGCTCAGCCCTTGTTAGTGGCGCTACCCGGCGACTCGCAAATGATAGCGACTGACGTTGCTGCACCGTTTTTCACGCCGTTTAAACTCACCTTTGTTGTCGCACTGGCACTCGCCATTCCCTATTTGCTGTGGCAGCTCTGGGCCTTTATTGCACCGGGGCTCTATCGCAAAGAAAAACGTTTAGTCGTGCCGTTGCTCATTAGCAGCACCTTGCTGTTTTACGCTGGTGTAGCCTTTGCGTATTTTGTTGTGTTACCCATTGCTATGGCGTTCTTTACCGGTGCGGCTCCCGAAGGCGTTACGGTTGCAACGGATATAAGCCGTTATCTCGATTTTGTGTTGGCCATATTTATGGCTTTTGGCATTGCTTTTGAAACACCTGTCGCCATTATGTTGTTGATATGGAGTGGTGTCAGTACTCGCGAATCGTTGGCGCGCAAACGACCTTACATTATTGTCGGGGCGTTTACTGTCGGCATGCTGTTAACGCCTCCGGACGTTATTTCGCAAACCTTACTCGCTATTCCAATGTGGTTGCTGTTTGAGCTGGGCTTGCAAATAAGCCGTTGGTATACACCGTCTCGGTCGAACGATAAAGAACCCGCTGATGAGGCTTAACGATGTGGTTTGATGCAGGAGTGAACTTAACCAACAAACGGTTATTGAAAATATTGCCTGAAGTGATGGAGGCTGCGGAAAAAGCCGGTGTGACTAGGCAACTGATTATAGCGACCTCGCTCGAAGAAACGCGAGAAGCGATAAAACTTTGTGAGCAATACCCACAACAGTTAGTGATGACTGCTGGCATTCACCCCCATGACGCCGGGGAAGCCCCCGAGAATTTCGCTGATGAGTTGAGAGCACTTGCTGAGCACAAAGCTGTTGTTGCCATTGGTGAGTGTGGGCTCGACTTTAACCGAAATTATTCGCCTCAAGACACTCAGGAAGAGGTGTTCGCCGCGCAAATAAAGTTAGCGAATGAGCTTAACTTGCCGTTGTACCTCCACGAGCGTGACGCCATTGATAAACAAATTGAATTGTTGAACCGCTACTGCGGTGATGGTACGACCTGTTTAACGCATTGTTTTACAGGTGGTCCTGCTGAATTAGAGCGGTATATGGCAAGAGGCCATTGGTTTGGTGTAACAGGCTGGATTTGCGATGAACGCCGTAACAGCGAGTTAATGGCAGCTTTACCGAGCATGCCCCTCGATAGGTTAGTGCTGGAAACAGATGCGCCATTTTTGCTGCCCAGAGGTATTAAACCTCGTCCGAAAATGAATGAACCGAAGTATGTACCGGTTATTGGTGCAGCGGTAGCCGAAGCATTGGGAATGTCGGCAGAAGCTCTGGCGAGCCAAACAACGAATAACGCCGAGCGGTTATTTAACTTAGGGTAACGTGCATTGCGCTTAACACGACGACTGACAAAACACTTTTTGCTGATGATGCTGTTGGCCATCGGTATGGCTGTCGCGTTCTCGTCGCATGCCCAACTGCTGACCAAAGCAGAAACATCTTTAGATATCGAGTACACAAACAGTGAGCAAAAGCTGTCATTGGACGAGGTTACGCTGCTAGACGGCGACCTCTGGTCAGAATTAAAGACAGATAGAGCTTCTTTTGGTTACACCACTGACGAATACTGGTTCCGGTTTCAGTTAAAAGACTCAAATATCGACAGAGTGCTGCACATTGCATACCCGCTGCTCGATGAGCTAAATATTTATATACAAACCGACGCAGGTATAAAAACCTACAAGCTCGGTGATACTAAGCCGTTTCATGAACGCCCAATTCCCACGTCTGAATTTGCTGTTCCCCTTCCCAAAGGAACCAGCGGCACTGTGTATCTGAGTGCGTCGAGCCAAAGCTCAATGCGCTTGCCAATAGCTGTGCGATCCAACATTGGCTTCTTTGAAACTCAAATGAATCGGCGTATTGCCGAGGGTATCTACTTTGGCGTTCTGCTGTGTATGGCGGTTTATAACCTGTTCGGGTTTGTCGCGTCGCGTGAGCCGGAGTTTGGTCTGTACTCGTTATATACCGTGTTTTTCGCCGGTCTGATGCTATCTCTGGAAGGGCTGGGCTTTCATTATCTCTGGCCGGAGTCTATTTACCTCCAGGATAAGGGCATACCCATATTCGGTAGCCTGACATTTTTAACCGCCGCCTTATTTGCGTATCAGTTATTAGAGTTGAAACGATACCGAAATACACTGGGACGTGGGTTGATGGTTATGGCATTTTTGTCCGCCGCCAGTTTAGTGGTGGGGATATTTGCCAGTTACCGTATTAGTATTCATGTACTGCTGATATTAGCGGCTCCGGGCTGCTTTTTCTTATTGTTAGTGGGCGCTTACTTATGGCGTAAAGGTTTTCTTTATGCGCGCATATTTACATTGGCCTGGTGCAGTCTATTGCTATCGGTTGTCGCTAACTCGCTCGGTTATTTGGGTGTCATAGACAGCATGTTCATTCAACGCCATGCCATCATGCTCGGTTCAGGGATAGAAATACTGCTACTTTCTTGGGTATTGGCAGTGCGCTACAACGAGCAGCGCAAAGAACGCCTGGCGGCGCAGAAAAAGTACAATCAAGAGCTTGAAGAAAATGTTGAAGAACGCACTTTTGAGCTGCAAATTGCGTTGCGTGAATTGCAGGACGTGAATAGTGAGCTCGAGCAAAAGAATATGGAAGATCCGCTCACGGGACTTTATAACCGTCGCTATTTCCAGCAACACCTTGAACGCGAGTTACGCAGAACGTTGCGCAGAGAGTTACCATTGGCGTTACTGATGATTGACGTCGACCGTTTCAAACCCATTAACGATACCCACGGACACATGGTGGGTGACCAAATTTTAAAACAGTTAGCTAACTTAATGAGGCAGCACGCTAAGCGAGCCGCTGATGTCGTTTGTCGATATGGTGGCGAAGAGTTTGCTATTATTCTGCCGGAAACAGACCTTGATGATGCGCGGATCTTTGCTGAGCAACTGCTAAGTATGGTTAGGGAGCACGCTTTTGAGACCGATGTTGGTGAGCAGCGTATCTCCATCAGTGCCGGTGTTATTTCAACTAGCAATCGTATTTTTGATAACGTGGATGAGCTTTTCAAAGCCGCAGATGAAGCCTTGTATAACGCTAAAAATCAAGGTCGTGATCAGGTTGCTGGGCAGTAAAGCAGGAGTAAGCAATGACTAATGAAGGGGCATTCCCAAAACGCCGTTTAAGACGTTTAAGACGTTCAGATTTCAGCCGCAGATTGGTTGCGGAAAACCAATTGTCTGTGAACGATTTAATTTACCCTGTGTTTGTGCTGGAAGGACAGAATGAACGCGAAACGGTTGATTCTATGCCCGGCGTTGAGCGTCTGAGTATCGACTTACTTGTCGCTGAATGTCAGCGCTTGGTCGATCTTGGTATTCCAATGGTAGCGCTATTTCCGGTAACCCCGGCTTCGGCAAAGTCCGAGATGGCAGAAGCGGCCTATGATGATAATGGTTTGGCGCAGCGGGCGGTGAAAGCAATAAAAGCAGAGTGCCCTGAGCTGGGTGTGATGACTGACGTCGCTCTGGATCCGTTCACGACTCATGGACAGGACGGCATTATTGACGACAGCGGTTATGTCCAAAACGACATTACTACTGAAGTCCTGGTTAAACAGGCGCTCTCTCATGCTAAGGCCGGTGCTGACGTTGTAGCGCCGTCAGACATGATGGACGGCCGTATTGGTGCTATCCGTGATGCATTGGAAGCTGAAGGTTTCCATAATACTCAGATAATGGCGTACTCTGCTAAATACGCCAGTGCATTTTACGGACCTTTCAGAGACGCAGTTGGCTCTGCGGGTAATTTGAAGGGCGGTGATAAAAAGACTTACCAGATGGATCCGGCAAATTCCGATGAAGCGCTGCATGAAATTGCGTTGGATATTCAGGAAGGGGCCGACATGGTGATGGTGAAGCCGGGAATGCCCTACTTAGATATCGTGCGTCGGGTAAAAGACGAGTTCGGCGTGCCGACCTTTGCGTATCAAGTGAGCGGTGAATATGCCATGTTACAGGCTGCCATCGCTAACGGTTGGCTGGGCGACGATGTTATTGAAGAGAGTTTATTGGCATTTAAGCGTGCGGGTGCTAATGGCATTTTGACGTACTTTGCTAAATCCATTGCTGAAAAGTGGGCGAAGTCTGAATAATCGTTACGCCGTTACTTCATTGGCAAGCTGTGCGAGTAACCCCTCGCGCAGTGCGCCATAAGTCACCTCAAACTCTTCTATATTAAGTGCTTCAGTAATGCCCGCAAGAATGGCTAAGCCACCGGCAAGCACCGCCTTTCTGTCTTCTCTTAAGCCCGGAAAATCAAGTGCCTCCACGGTTCCTTTTTTGGCGCAGCGTTTCATCAATTCGGTCAGCCACTCACGCGTTAATTGTGTTTGACCTTCGGCGTGGGCTATTTCACTGACGGCTCTGAAGGTACCGGATGCACCCAGTACGCGCTTCCAGCTGTGCTGATGGTAGTCGTTGAGAAAAGGCTCAATGAGGGAGGCTGCATCACTTTTTGCTTGTTCAAAAGAGCTGTCATTGAGTATGCCACCGCTAAAATAGCGATTCTGAAAAACCACACAGCCCATATCCAGGCTTTGCAAGTATTTCGGGCTTAAACCGTGCCCTGCAATGACTTCGGTACTGGCACCTCCGATATCGATGACCAGCACATCGTCGGTGCACTGAGACACACTACACACACCTGAATAAATTAATTCAGCTTCCTGCTCGCCGGTAATGACCTGAATAGGATGTCCTAAAGCGTTTTCAAATTGCTCTAGCAGCTGGGCCTGATTACTGGCTTTACGCAGTGCGGCGGTGGCGACAACAGTCACTGCATCGGGCTGAAATTGTTCGAGCTCTGCGGCAAAACCTAACAGGCATTGGCATGCCCGTTTTGCTGCGTCGTCATCAATGGTATTTGCTGCGTTAAGCCCGTCGGCCAGCCTGACTTTCTGTTTGTGGCGTGTAAGCACTCGGGGCTTTGGGAAAAAACCGGTCATTGAAACTTCTGCCATCAACAAATGAAAGCTGTTTGAGCCCATGTCGATGGCAGCCAGTTTTTTCTTTTTCAGCGCCATTGGCGTTTATGACCTTGGAGGACCAGAGCGTCGACCACGTGGTTTGCCTTTATTGCCACCAGAGTTATGGCGGCGGCGTCGTTGTGGTGGGCGAGGACGTCTTAAGTCACTTAGCATAGCATCTGCATCGTATTTGGTGACCGGAATGCTGTGACCAATATATTCCTCAATAGCCGGAAGGTTATAAACATACTCTTCACAGGCCAGGCTGATTGCAGCACCACTGGCGCCTGCGCGGCCAGTACGACCAATACGATGTACGTAGTCTTCGCAGTCGTCCGGCAAATCGAAGTTGTAGACGTGAGTCACTTCCGGAATATGCAGTCCACGTGCAGCGACATCGGTCGCGACCAGAAAGTCGATACGGCCTTCGGCAAAGTCATCAAGAATTTTCAGCCGCTTTTTCTGCGGTACGTCGCCGGTTAAAAGTCCGGCTCTGTGATCATTTGCGACCAACCAGCCGTGAACTTTTTCACAACCGTGCTTGGTATTAGCGAACACAATGGCTTTTTCCGGCCAGTCTTCTTCAATAAGCGTGAGCAATAGCGGGAACTTATCCGGCTTAGACGGATAAAATAATTCTTCGGTGACACGTACTGCGGTTTTCTGTGCCGGTTCGACTTCCAGCTTAGTTGGCGCGTTCATGTGCTCGTATGCCAACTCTTGAACTCGATAAGACAGGGTTGCCGAGAACAATAGATTAAGACGCTTCGCAGGCTCTGGCATTTTGCGCAGCAAATAGCGAATATCGTCAATGAAGCCTAAGTCAAACATACGGTCGGCTTCGTCCAGTACCACTACCTCAATGTCGTTCAATGAGAACAAGCCTTGCTTGTAAAAGTCGATAAGGCGACCTGTGGTGCCGACCAGAATGTCCGGGCTATTACTTAACTGCTCTTTTTGAGAGTCGTAACCTTCGCCGCCGTATATGACACCCATCTTCAAGCCGCAGCTTTCCAGCAAAGGCTCTGCGTCATGGGCAATCTGAATGGCAAGCTCACGGGTTGGGGCCATAATGAGGGCACGAGGGCCTGAATCGGTTTTTTCGGACGACGCGTTCTGCATTAAGCGGTTGAAAGTCGCCAGAAGAAATGACAAGGTTTTCCCTGTTCCGGTTTGAGCCTGACCAGCAACGTCGCGCTCAGATAACGCAACAGGCAGACTTAACGCCTGGATTGGAGTACAATATTCGAATCCGGCATTGGATAGCGCTTGCTGTAATTTGGGATGAAGCGCCAAATCAGCGAAACGAGTTTCTGAAAGATGTGTTTTATTCATAAGTTATAAGCATATCAGTTTGCGCTTGTATTCAAAAACAGAAATAATACTATTCTATATTTCCACGCGAAAGAATTTAGCGGAGAGTACCATGAGTGACGCAATTGTTCAGCTAAGCGATGACAGTTTTGACGAAGATGTCATCAAATCCGATAAACCTGTACTGGTCGACTTTTGGGCCGAGTGGTGTGGGCCTTGTAAAATGGTCGCGCCAATTCTGGACGACATTGCCGAAGAGTACGCCGGTAAGTTGGTTATTGGTAAGCTGAATGTGGACCATAACGAACAAACCCCGCCGAAATTTAATATCCGCGGTATTCCTACGCTGCTGTTATTCAAAGACGGCGATGTGGTGGCAACCAAAGTTGGCGCGCTATCTCGAGCGCAACTGGTTGAATTTCTTGACCAACACATTTAATCGGTATCAAAAAGCGGCGCATTATGCGCCGTTTTTGTTAGCAAAACTGGACGAACTCTAATTTTGGTGATACCTTTCTGTTTATTAACTATTCAAGCAGGCTTGCCAACTCCACCGGCGCGCCTTGTTAAGTAAGAGAAACTTCTGTTTCTGACTTCGCAACTCGCGAAATCCGAACGTTCCAATTGTTTTAATATTCTAGAGTCAATAAAAAGGCTTTGTGTTCAATCGATAACTCGAAAACCCTCCTATGAATCTAACTGAACTTAAAGATAAACCCGTAAACGAGCTTGTTGAGCTCGCGGACTCAATGGGCCTTGAGAATATGGCCCGTCTGCGCAAGCAGGACATCATTTTTGCTATTTTAAAGGCGCACGCAAAAAGCGGTGAAGACATATACGGCGGCGGTGTGTTGGAAATTTTGCAGGACGGCTTCGGCTTCTTGCGATCAGCCGACTCGTCATATTTGGCCGGCCCCGATGATATTTATGTATCGCCTAGCCAAATTCGTCGCTTTAACTTACGCACCGGCGACACTATTGGCGGCAAAATTCGACCGCCGAAAGACAGCGAACGTTATTTTGCTCTTCTGAAAATTCGCGAAGTTAACTTCGACAAGCCTGAAAACTCTCGTAATAAAATTCTCTTTGAAAACCTGACACCACTGCATGCAGACGAACGTTTTCGTTTAGAGCGTGGTAATGGTAGTACAGAAGATATTACGGCGCGTGTTCTCGACTTGTCGGCACCTATTGGTAAAGGCCAGCGTGGTCTTATCGTTGCACCGCCGAAAGCGGGTAAAACGTTATTACTGCAGAACGTTGCGACTTCTATTGCGGCGAATCATCCTGAAGCAGAGCTTATTGTACTGCTTATCGATGAGCGTCCGGAAGAAGTAACGGAAATGCACCGTTTGGTGCAGGGTGAAGTGGTTGCTTCAACTTTCGATGAGCCTGCCAGCCGCCACGTACAGGTTGCTGAAATGGTTATCGAAAAAGCGAAGCGTTTGGTTGAGCACAAAAAAGATGTCGTCATCTTATTAGACTCGATTACTCGCTTGGCGCGTGCTTATAACACCGTTATTCCAAGCTCAGGTAAAGTCCTGACGGGTGGTGTGGACGCTAACGCGCTACACAAGCCAAAACGTTTCTTTGGTGCAGCACGTAACGTCGAAGAAGGCGGCAGCTTAACCATTATTGCAACTGCGCTTATCGATACCGGCTCGAAGATGGATGAAGTTATCTACGAAGAGTTTAAAGGTACCGGTAACATGGAACTGCATTTGAACCGCAAGTTGGCAGAGAAACGTGTTTTCCCTGCAATCGACTTTAACCGTTCAGGTACACGTCGTGAAGAATTGCTGACGTCGCAGGACGAGCTGCAGAAAATGTGGATCCTGCGGAAGATTATGAACCCAATGGGCGAAGTTGAAGCCATGGAATTCCTGATTGACCGTTTGCAGATGACTAAGACCAACGACGAATTCTTCGAATCGATGAAGCGTCAACGCAACAGCTAAGCGGCGTATGAAATATCAAGATCTGCGAGACTTCATCGCGCTCCTCGAGGAGCGCGGTGAACTTAAACGCATCCAGCAAGAAATAGACCCCTACCTTGAAATTACCGAAATATCTGACCGTACGTTAAAAGCAGAAGGCCCGGCCTTATTGTTTGAGAACGTGAAAGGTCATGACATGCCGGTGTTGGCGAACCTCTTTGGTACGCCAGAGCGTGTGGCTTTAGGTATGGGGCAAGAGTCGGTAACAGCGCTACGCGATGTTGGTAAGCTTTTGGCCTTTTTAAAAGAGCCGGAGCCACCGAAAGGCTTCCGAGATGCTTTGAATTTGCTGCCAACGTACAAAAAAGTGCTTAGTATGTCGCCGAAAAAGCTCAAAAAGGCGCCATGTCAGCAGGTAGTAATGAGTGGCGATGACGTTGACTTGACCAAACTGCCAATTCAGCACTGTTGGCCGGGCGATGTAGCGCCGTTAGTCACCTGGGGGCTTACAGTGACCCGGGGGCCACATAAAGAGCGCCAGAACTTAGGTATTTATCGCCAGCAACTTTTGGGGCCGAATAAGCTTATTATGCGTTGGTTGTCGCATCGCGGTGGCGCGTTAGATTTTCAGGAGTGGTGCCAGCAGCATCCGGGTGAGAAATTCCCTGTCTCTGTAGCCTTAGGTGCTGACCCTGCCACTATTTTAGGTGCGGTAACACCTGTACCTGATAGCTTATCGGAGTACGCCTTTGCCGGGCTGCTGCGCGATAGTAAAACCGAAGTAACACAGTGCCTAAGCAATGACTTACAAGTCCCGGCACATGCAGAAATTATTCTGGAAGGTTACATTGAGCCGGGTGAAACAGCGCCCGAAGGGCCTTATGGCGACCATACTGGCTATTACAATGAAGTGGATGAGTTTCCGGTGTTTACCGTGACTCATGTTACCCATCGTAAAGACCCGATTTACCACAGCACTTATACCGGTCGGCCGCCAGATGAGCCCGCAGTATTGGGTGTGGCTTTGAACGAAGTTTTCATTCCGTTATTGCAAAAGCAGTTTCCGGAAATTGTCGATTTTTATCTGCCACCGGAAGGCTGTTCGTACCGTTTAGCCGTAGTCACTATGAAGAAGCAGTACTCAGGTCATGCCAAACGCGTGATGATGGGAGTCTGGTCTTTCTTGCGTCAGTTTATGTACACCAAGTTCGTGATTGTGTGTGACGACGATGTGAATGCGCGAGACTGGAAAGACGTGATTTGGGCTATGACGACCCGAATGGATCCGGCTCGCGACACCACTTTGGTTGAAAACACACCAATTGACTACTTAGATTTTGCGTCACCAGTGTCGGGTCTTGGTTCGAAAATGGGTATGGACGCAACCAACAAATGGCCCGGTGAAACTGACCGCGAATGGGGCGAGCCTATTGTCATGAGTGAAGAGGTTAAGCAGCGTGTCGACCAGCTGTGGGACGAACTGAACATTATGGAGTCGTGAATGAGTCAACAAATGACCTGTAAAGTCGAGATTTCGCGTCAGTTAGCGGACGCTGTTTGGGAAGTGCGTTTGCAATTGCCGCAGCCAGTCGCGTTTAAAGCAGGCCAGTATTTAATGGTTGTCATGGGTGAAAGAGATAAGCGACCTTTTAGCATCGCGTCGTGCCCGTCAAGTGATAGTGAGTGGTTACTTCATATTGGTGCGACACCTGACAATAGCTACGCTATGGAGGTGTTGGATAAGATCCGCGCTGAGGGCGAAGTCAAGATAGAAGCCCCCGATGGTATTGCTTTCTACCGCCAGGACAGTGACAAACCGGCCGTTTTAATAGCAGGCGGCACTGGCTTTTCATACGCTTACTCTATTTTACAGCAACATTTACGAGCAACGCCGGAGCGCCCATTAACGTTATATTGGGGCGCAAAAACTCAAGCCGATTTGTATTTGCACGATGAACTCGAGCGTTTAGCCAGTGAACATGAGCATTTTGACTATCACCCAGTGCTCGAAGACGCTGCCGGAGACTGGCCGTATTCCATTGGGTTGGTTCATCAGGCGGTAATGACGCGCCAACAGAATTTGCAAAACTGCGAAGTTTACATGGCCGGTCGTTTCGAAATGGTGCGTGTTATTAGGGACGATTTTGTTGCCCAAGGCGTGCCGTTAGAAAACCTTTACGGTGACGCATTGTCGTTCATTTAAAGAGCATTTGTTAAAACAGCAAGCTGCGTTATACTGACGCCGCTTTACCAAGGGGTGCCGGCAACGGCTGAGATGCGAAAGCGAACCCTTAAAACCTGATCCGGTTAATACTGGCGTAGGGATGGTAGAAAACCCGTCTAATACAGCCTTACCGGATCGTTTCTGACTTTGTTTTGAGGAAATGATCCATGCAAAAAATAACGTCTTACTTAGCAGCCAGTATTGGCTTAGCATTACTGCAAACTTCGGTTCTGGCCTATGGTCAGGAAAATAGCAACGACTTTGAAATAATTGAAGTGAGTGGTGACTTTCATAAGCGCACGCTTAATGAAACGACCAGCAGTGTGTCCATTATTGACCAAAATGCAATGCAGCAGCGAAATGCGCAGCATTTAGAAAATACGCTCAACAGCTTTGCCAATGTTAACTTCTCCGGCGGTACATCGACTGCACGCTTTATTCAGATTCGCGGCATGGGCGAGCGTTCTCAGTTTGTTGATCCGATTAGTCCGTCAGTCGGTCTTATTATAGATGGCATTGATTACAGTGGTTTAGGCACTGCTGCGTCCCTTTTCGATATAAACCAGGTTGAGGTATTTCGAGGACCCCAAAGCGGTCGTTTTGGTGTGAACGCAATGGCTGGCCTGGTGTTGCTTGATAGTGTACAGCCCTCGGATGACTTTAGCGGTCAGTTTGAGTTGTCAGCCGGTAATTATGACGAACGCATGGGTGGCTTAGCATTAGGCGGACAGCTGGGCGTATTAGGTAACGCCCGCTTCTCTATCAGTCAGTTTAACCAAGACGGCTACATTGAGAATACTTACTTAGAAAGGGACGACACCAACAATAGAAACGAACTTGGCGTTCGCTTTTTATTGAACACCCAGTTTACCGATAACTGGACGTTAGATACCGTTTTGCACTACAACGATGTTGATAACGGCTATGATGCATTCAGCCTCGATAACAACCGAACCACGCTGTCAGACGAGCCGGGCTACGACCGCCTTGAGAGTGATGCGGTAAAAACCACATTGAATTATTTGGGGTGGGATAACAGCCGACTTGAGTTGTCAGCGAGTATTTTAAACGCAGATACTGCTTACGCCTTTGATGAAGACTGGACGTATGTCGGTATTGCGCCCGGTTGGGAATATTCGTCGTTTGATGCTTACTTGCGTGAGAGAAAAGACAAAACAGCCGAGGTTCGCTGGTTGTCGGATGCCCCGCAAGTGTTGCTGGGAGTAGACAGTGAGTGGGTAGCGGGTGTTTATTATTACGATAAAGACGTCGAACTAACGCGTGATTACTTTAATTGGGACTTAGGTCAGCCGGATATTTTCCAAAGTGATTATCGCAGTCAACATGCCGCGGTATACGGCGAATTGACGCAGCACTGGAGTGAGAAGTTCACCACTATTAGCGGTTTGCGTATTGAGCAGTACGATAACGACTACTCCGACAGTCGCAGTATAGACGCACAACCGGAAGATACCATGGTGGGTGGTAGTTTTAGTGCACGCTACCAGGCAGCACCAAACAGCTATTGGTATGCGACCGTGTCACGAGGCTATAAGTCCGGTGGCGTTAATGGCGAAGCGCTGGGTAAAGCGGACGACCAGGGTCTCGACGAGCTAAAAGACTACCTGCTGGAACGCGCTACTTTTGAGCCTGAAATTCTATGGAGTGCTGAATTTGGCGTTAAAGGCAGTAGCCCAAGCGGTGACTTAACGTCACGAGTGAGCACTTTTTACCATTGGCGTGACGATGTTCAGCTTAAAAGTTGGGTGAACCGCAACCAGTCGTTTGTCGGTTACATTGAGAATGCTGCCGAAGGGACGGGGTACGGTCTTGAAGCCGAAATTCGCAATAAACTGACTGACTGGCTCACATTATTTGCTTCTGCGAGTTGGCTGGAAACCGAAATAGAAGGCTTTGTGACTGAGGACGGCATGGATATGACGGGGCGTGAGCAAGCTCATGCGCCTCAGTATCAGTTCAACGTCGGCTTCGAAGGTTGGTATGGTGAGAATATTCAGTGGGTACTTCAGGTCGACGGCAAGGACGAATTCTATTTCTCGAACTCGCATAATCAGAAGTCGGACTCTATGGCACTGGTGCATTTCGCGGTGAACTATTACGTTGATGATTGGCGTGTGAGCTTGTGGGGACGGAACTTAACGGATGAAGACTATGAAGTGCGAGGTTTCTACTTTGCTAATGACCCCAGAACTCAATACGCGAATGACGAAACCTACGTACAGTATGGTGAGCCGCGTCGTTTCGGTATAACTGTTAGCAAGTCGTTCTAAGGAAAAAACCGTGCTAGAAACCCTGTTAGAACAGTTAATGATGAGCTCTTTGTGGGAATTAGCCGCACTGTTATTCGCACTGGGGTACTTGGTGCTTGCGGCTCATCAGAGGCAATGGTGCTGGCTGTCGGCAACCATAAGCTGTGGAATTTATGCTGTATTGTTCTGGCAGGGTAAGCTGTATATGGAGTCGGTATTGCAGGCTATTTATGTCGTCATGGCCGGTTACGGCTGGTGGCAGTGGCGCTTCCAAAAGTCTGCCGCCGAAGAAAGCCCTGGTGGTGCCAAATACTCGTTGAAGTGGCATCTTTTACAGTGGGCTTGGCTGATACCTCTGGCTGCTATAATTGCCTATACGCTTTCTGTTTATACTGACGCCGACGCCGTATGGCTCGATACTTATACTACCGTGTTTAGCTTGCTGGCGACTTGGCTGGTGACTAAAAAAGCGTATGAAACCTGGTGGTACTGGCTGGTTATTGACAGCGTTTATGTGTATTTGTACGCCAGTAAGGGTTTTGTCGCTACGGCGTTATTGTTTGTGGTCTACCTGGGGCTGGTGTTGTATGCCATGTGGCGCTGGCATCAGGATAACCCACAACCAGAGCCGCTAAAGAGTGCCGGATGATATCTGTACCTAAAGCAGTCACTCGGTTAACCAGTGGGCAGTCAAACCAAACGCTGCGGCTTAAGTCTGATGACTCTGATCTCGTACTAAAGCGGTGGCAAAATGATGGCTTATTTCAGGTTGATCGAGGTCTGGAGGTTACTGTACAGAAAACGCTTGCCGAAAGCGGTGCTGCCCCTGAGGTACTGGACTGGAATGAAGCTGAAGGCTGGCTATTACAGCCATATTTAGAGGCGCCTTCATTAAATCAGGTAACCTTATCGCCCGCCATTAAAGCAACGGTATTGGCTGAGGTTCTCGCTAAAATTCACTCCTTTAAGCCAAGCATTCCTCACTGGAGATTAAACGACAAAGTAGAGCATTACCTGCAGCAGCTTTCCAACTATGAACCTTCCCTGGCTAAGTCTTTTCGGGAAGAAAAAAGCCAACACCAGCAGGCGATTGATCAATGGTTGGAGTACCCGGTGCTTTGTCACAATGACCTGTCGATGAATCATATTCTTATGACCGCTCCCATTAAAGTAATTGACTGGGAGTATGCGGGAATAGGGCACCCACTGTTTGATATTGCGAATACCATCGTCATGAACAAGCTCGACGACGCTATGGCCGAACGACTGCTAACCGACTACGCACGACTGACGCGCTACGATGTCGAACTTGCTGATATGATCGAATGGCTCGATTTGGTGGATTGGCTGAATAACTTGTGGCAGCATTTACTTTCCTATTCCAAATAGTACGGAAAGCAGCATGACTGACAAACAGCTAACCGAGAAGGTTTACGGCTACCTCGCAGAAGATGAAGACGCGCGAGTGTGTAAGGATATACCTGAGTCGGCGTGTAACCATCAGCCAAAGTCTTTTGTGTTAATGCTGCTGTCTCTGACGTTAACCAAGCTGGGTGACAGCCTGGTCAGCGCACGTTTAGTCTTGCCGTGGATGTTAAGTTCGCTAGGCGCTCCTGCCGTATTCATTAGTGCGTTAGTTCCCTTGCGTGAGTCATTGGCACTATTACCTCAACTATTTGTTGCCCAGCAATTGCGCCAACAACCGGTTCGTAAATGGTTTTGGGTTGCAGGCAGTGTCGGGCAGGCCGCATCGCTGTTGCTCATGCTGTTTGCGGTTGCCACGTTAAATAATAGTGCTCTGGGCTGGAGTGTCGTGTTACTGCTCGCGTTATTTAGCTTGTCTCGCGGTATCTGCTCGGTTGCCAATAAGGATGTTACGGGTAAAACGGTGTCTAAAACACGGCGGGGTAGGTTATCCGGTGTGGCAGCCTCTTCCGCTGGCTTGCTGACCTTGTTAACTGCCTTAGTGATTGTTTTTTCGCCGGAAGTAGACGGTCAGCGTTGGCTCTTTTTAGCCTTGCTGGGAGCTGGCGTCGTTTTATGGCTTTTAGCGGCGGCTTTGTACGCAGGTATTCCAGAGGTTGCTGGCGCTACTGAAGGTGGTGGTAACGCAGTCTCTGAAGCCGTTAAGTCGATGTCATTGCTCTGGAAGAATGGCCAGTTTGGACATTTTGTGTTGACCCGAGCCTTACTTGTCGCCGCAGCTTTCGCTATTCCCTACATTGTGGTGCTTATTCAGCGTCAGGGCGATACGGAGCTAACCAGTTTAGGTAGCCTTATGCTGGCTAGTGGACTTGCTGGCTTGCTTGCCGGGCGCTTTTGGGGACGCTGGTCTGATTCAGCCAGCCATCATGTTATGGCGGCAGCATCGGTCATGTCGACGCTAGTCATGGCGGCTGCACTGGCTATCTTCTATTGGGTACCGAATTGGCTCGGTCTTGAGTGGATTGCTGCTTTGTTGCTGTTTGCGTCCGCAGTAGCCCATCACGGTGCGCGCGTTGGTCGTAAAACGTATTTGGTTGATATGGCGAACCAGGAGAATAGAGCGCAGTTAACTGCTGTCTCTAATACTGTCATGGGTGTTGTACTGCTGGCAGGTTTGTTACTCGGTTGGGTTGATGCGGCTTTTGGTGCTCACGCCGTACTATGGGTGCTGGTCGTTGTTGGTGTATTAGCTACTTTAAGCGCACTGAAACTACCCGACGTGTCCGGAGACACGTCAGCATAGCTTACAAAAACTGCTGCAGATTTTACTTTCCTCGAATGGTGGCGTAGAGACCAATAATTACCGCGGCAACGCCACCAATTAAATACCAGATAGTGTTGTCTGTTGGTTCATTGGTTGCCATTTCCGATACTTCCGACGCGATGGATTGTGACGCTTCATAAGAGAAGTAAAGCAAGATAGCGCCAACGATAATTAATACTATACCAACTATGCGTGTCATAACGGTTTCCTTTTTTTGTGTTAACAGTTTCTCAATATATCGCACTATAAATTAAGCGCAAGTCCCTACCTTTTTATTGATTTATATCATCTGACATATTTCTAAATCCTTGTTGTAAGTGTAGTTGTTAATAGGTGCGCATCGTTTAAAACTAAAATAACAAGATTGGGGAAGAACTATGACTAGAGCGCCTTTCAAGCTAGGTTTTTTATCAGTGTCTCTGGCTGCTGCGTTTATGGCGCCGGGAGCTGCCATGGCTCAAGATGCCGTTAATGCCGAAACCGGGGAGTCAATTGAGCGAATTGTTACTCTGGGGTCACGTGTAAACGGGCGAACGGCTACTGAGTCTGCGTCGCCTATTGATATTATCTCAGCCGACCAGCTGGTTGATACCGGCGCAACTGAGCTGGGTAAAGCTCTGCAAATGAGTGCTCCGTCATTTAACTTCTCGTCAACGACTATTTCAGATGGTTCGGACATTATCCGTCCGGCAACTTTACGAGGCTTAAACCCTGACCAGGTATTGGTTTTGGTGAATGGTAAGCGTCGTCACCAGCAAGCGCTGGTGAACGTGCAGGAAACTATTGGTAAAGGCTCCGCAGGATACGACATTAACGCCATTCCAATTACAGCGGTTGAGCGTGTGGAGATTCTTCGTGATGGGGCTGCGGCTCAGTACGGCTCTGATGCTATCGCCGGTGTTATTAACATTACTCTGAAAAGCTCTGAGGGCGGCAGTATTTCTGCCGAAGTGGGTCAAACCTATGAAAAAGACGGTGAAGTAAATACTGTTGGTATTAACTTTGGTAAAGAGTTTGATAAGGGTTTCTTCAACGCAACGTTAGAATACCGTGACCGCGGCATGACCAATCGAGCTTCGCCGGCTGAAGCATCACTTATTGGTGACTGGCTGTCGCCAAGTGGTGAGCCTGTCGTTCGTTTACACGTTGGCGACGCGGACTCTGAAAATATGTACGCCTGGTTTAACGCTGGTTACAGTTTGGGAGGTACCACTGAGCTTTATGCCTTTGGTGGTATTTCGAATCGCGACGGTGGCTCTTCAGGCTTTTTCCGTGGACGCGGGCACCCAAGAACGATAGAGGCGATTTATCCTGACGGTTTCTTACCAAAACTGGAAACAGAAGCCGATGATCAGTCCTTAGCGGTCGGTGTTCGTGGTGACCTTCCCAACGCTTGGTTATGGGACGCAAGTGTCGTTTACGGTAAAAGTGAGTTTGGATTTAACTCGTCAAATTCCGCCAACGTGAGTTGGTACTATGAGCCACACCCAGATGGCGGTATTTATGGTGAGACGCCAACGGAAGCCTTTGACGGTGAGTTAGTGTTTGAACAAACCACATTTAACTTTGATGTAAATGGTACGGTCGATGTGGCTAATGAGCTTCTTTATTTAGCCCTGGGTGTTGAACTGCGTCAGGACAGCTATCAAATTAATCCGGGCGACCCGGTATCTTGGGCTTATGGTCGAGCGAATGATCCGGATGTAGAAATATTAACGCCTTATGGGACCGTTGCAGAAGCTGGTATTCAAGGCTTTCCGGGCTTTAGTCCTAGCCAGGCGGTAGATGCTGACCGAGATAGCTACGGCGCATACGTCGATGCGGAATATTATGTCACTCCCGACTTTTTATTGGCTGGCGCACTTCGTTATGAAGACTATGATATTGCCGGTGATAATATCTCGGGCAAACTCTCTACCCGTTACGACATTGATAGCGACTTTTCTTTGCGAGGCACTGTCGCAACTGGCTTCCGGGCGCCGGGTGTTCAGCAAATATACTACAGTCAGGTTCTAACAAACGTTGTTAATGGTACTTTGGTGGAAACAGGCACAATAGCTAACGACGATGAGTTAGCACGCCAGTTTGGCATCAAAGAGTTGGAAGAAGAAACCTCGGAAAGCATCAGCTTTGGTTTAATCAAACGTTTTGATAATGGCTTTGATTTAACCATGGATGCGTACCAAATTAATATTGATGACCGTATTGTTTTGTCTGAAACTCTTACGGCCGATGTTGGTGCGGAGTTTGGTGATATTCTGGCTGACAATAACTTGGGAGCAGCCCAGTTCTTCACAAACTCAGTTGACACTAAAACTACTGGTTTGGATGTTATTGCCTCTTACCCAACTGAGTTAATGGAAGGTGAGTTAAACCTAACCGCGGCTATGAGCTTTATGAACACCGAAGTTGAACGAGTGAATTCGGTTTCATCACTAATTGCGGGTGAAGACATTTTTAATGACACTCAGATACTTCGTTTGGAAGAAGGTCAGCCCAGTGAAAAAGCAACTATTAGCGCGGACTGGACTCGCAATGCCTGGAATGTGAATGTGGCGTTTAACTACTTCGGGTCTGTTGAAGGCCAGGCATTTACCGGCGTTAAAAAAGAATGGGGAGGTAAATGGTTGACGGACGCATCCGTTGGTTATGACTTCACTGATAATCTGAATGTCCGTATTGGCGCAAACAACCTGTTTGATACTTACCCGGATGAGTGGGGCAGCGAAGGCTCTCCATTCTCGGATGCGGGCTTCAAATACGGTTGGGAAACCTTCCCGTTTGGTGTTAATGGCGGTTACTACTATGCACGCTTGAACTATACGTTCTAAAGGATACTTTTCAAGTACTGCATAGTATAAATACAAATAAAAACGCCCCGCTTTAACGGGGCGTTTTTTTATGGCTGAGCTCAATTAATCGAGCCTTCAATCACCTAAGTAAGAGGTCAGCATCCACGCTGTTTTCTCTTGCTCTTTAATGTAGTCACTCATCAACGCGTTGGTGCCTTCATCACCGGCTTCTCCTGCGAGGTCTAAAATCTCACGTTGCAGGCGAATCGTTGTTTGATAACTGTCCAAAATATTCGCGATACAAGCGCGGCCTTCGTGAACGTCTTTTACTTCCTCAATTTCGCTGTTCTTAATGTACGTTGAGTAAGCATGTTGAGGACGTTGACCTAAGGTCAGAATACGCTCTGCTATTTCATCAATTTTCAGCAGTAAGTCGTCGTAGGTTTCTTCAAACTTTGCGTGCAGTTCGAAGAAGCGCTCGCCTTTAATGTTCCAATGGAAACCACGAACGTTCATGTAAAACACTTGATAGTTCGACAGTAGCTCGTTCAGCTTGTCGCCAAGTTGCTCGGCTTTTTTCTTATCTAAACCAATAACGCTTAACTGTTTCATAAAACCCTCCTTTGTCATCGTTATGCTTTAACCATAGTCCATTCGTGGGGTTAAAGAAAGCGATGAAAATCGATAAAGCTGACAGTTAAGTTCGATAACTGTCAGCTTTAGCTTACATCAGAGAATACGGTTATGAAGCGAGTTAGATCAACTCGATGACTCAACTTTGCCGTCGCGAATGTGCTTTTCGCCGCGCGCTTTAGCAAGTTGAATTTGACGCTCGCGCTCTGCGTAACGTTCTTTTTGTTCTGGTGTAGTTTTGTCGAAACAGTGTGGGCAGCTAACCCCTTTCTGGTAGTGCTCAGACGCCATTTCCTCTTGAGTAATAGGCATACGGCAGGCATAACACTGGTCATATTCACCTTGCTCTAGTCCGTGTTTAACCGTGACACGTTGGTCGAATACGAAACATTCACCATTCCAGCGACTCGTGTCTTCCGGTACCAGCTCAAGGTATTTCAATATGCCGCCTTTTAAGTGGTAAACCTCGTCGAAGCCCTGCTCTTTTAAGTAAGCGGTCGACTTTTCACAGCGAATGCCGCCGGTGCAGAACATGGCGACTTTCTTGTGCTTTTCCGGATCAAGATGTTCTTTCACATACTCTGGAAACTCGCGAAAGGTATCTGTTTTAGGGTTTACTGCGCCTTCAAATGTGCCGACGGCATACTCGTATTCATTACGGGTATCAATAACCAGTACTTCCGGGTCAGAAATCAGGTCGTTCCACTTTTCCGGCTCAACGTAGGTGCCAACCGTGTTCTTAGGATCGACCCAGTCGACGCCCATAGTGACAATTTCTTTTTTGAGCTTGACCTTAGTGCGGTAGAAGGCCTGCTCGTCACTCGGTGATTCTTTGTGATCAATGTCAGCAAAACGTTCATCTGAACGTAGATAAGCTAAGACGTTATCGATGGCTTCGCGGGTACCGCAAATAGTACCGTTAATGCCTTCTCGAGCCAGCAGAAGGGTGCCTTTTACGTCGTTGTCGATAAGGGTTTGATAGAGTGGTTCGCGAATTTGCTCATAGTCATTGAGCTCGACAAACTTATACAATGCCGCACAAATGTACATATCGTGTTACCTTTTTCAGCGGTTCGGAACGTAAATCCGAAGCCTTGTTTGGAAATAGTCGATTTAAAAATCGAGCGCGAATTATACGTATTGATTCAGATCAGCGCAAACCGGGAGTCGAAGCCAGTGGTCAGTGAGTCGTTATTTTATGGGTTAGTGTTGCTGTCTGCGGCAACGTCGTTATTAAGTGCGGTCGCCGGTGCTGGGGGCGGCGCGGTATTAATAGGCGTTATCGCGTTGGTGCTGCCCGGCAGCGCCGTTATTCCGGTTCATGGTTTAGTACAAATGGGCTCGAACGTAGGGCGGGCAGCTTTGTCATGGCGACATATTCACTGGCCGACTATTGCTTGGTTTGTGCCTTTTGGGCTATTGGGCACCTTTCTCGGAAGCCTGTTACTGGTTCAGTTACCAACAGAAATACTGCAAATTACCATTGGTCTGTTCCTGCTATGGCTAACCTGGGGGCCTAAATTACCGCAAAGCTTGTCCGGGCGTGCGGGTCTTGTCGGCGGGGGCTTGTTAACGGGGTTTTTAGCATTATTTGTTGGCGCGTCAGGACCTTTGGTGGCGGCCTTCGTAAAAGCCCGTTTCAGCGAGAGAATGCAAACCGTGGCTACCTTTGCTGCGGTTATGACTTTTCAGCATGGTCCTAAAGCCATTGTTTTTGGTATGGCTGGCTTTGTTTTTAAAGACTGGCTGCCTTTAATTGGAGCAATGATAGCGGCTGGTTTTGCCGGTACCTGGATAGGTTTGCACTGGCTCAAAAAAATAACGAACCAGCGCTTTGATCAACTATTCCGAATGATCATTACCTTGCTGGCGCTGCGTTTGCTTTGGGTCGCGCTTGAGGCGCTTATCCCAACGTTGTCTGGCGTAGCGACGTAGGCTGGCAATGTTGTCAGTTTCATCCATTATTGGCGTGCCCAAAATGGTTTCGATAATATCTTCCAGGGTAATAAGTCCTAACCAACTGCCATGCTCGTCATAGACTAACGCCATGTGTTGCCGTGTGGATATAAGGTGGCTCATTAAGGCTTCGACACTCACGGTTTCGGTAACGACTTCAACCTGGCGAACAATGTCGAGAATAGGTGTTCCTTCGTCGGCGTCAAAAACATCGCTGCGGAACAGAATGCCGTGAGGCTCTTCTTCGGCGTCGATGACCGGGTAACGGGAAAATGGGAGCTCACGAATCTTTTGACTAACGGCCATAATGTCTTCGTCAGGCCGTATGGACTCGCAAACCGTTCGCGGTGTCATAACTTCCTTAACCCGAATGTCGTGAAGGTCAAGAATGTTTAAAATAACACGTCGCTCGTCCGCATCCAGAGCTTCTTCCTCATGACCAATGGTTGCCATGGCTTTTATCTCAGAGCGCACGTCAATTTCTTCTTCCCCACCGCCAATACGTTTTGTTATTTGGTCAGACAACCAAATAAATGGCTTTAATGTCAGAATCATGAAGTTAAGCGTGGGCGGAAGCCAGGGAGCCAATGGACGCCAGAATTTAGCCCCAATGGTTTTCGGAATAATTTCGGACAAAATGAGGATGAGTAACGTCATAACTGCAGACGCAACGCCCAAATAACCATCGCCAAATACAACACCGACCTGCGCACCGACGCCAGCAGCACCCGCGGTATGAGCTACCGTATTTAAGGTTAAAATAGCGGCTAAAGGCTTATCGATACCATCTTTCAGTTTGCGCAGTTGTTTGTGCGTTTTAGGACGAGACTCTTTCAATTGTGCAATATAGCTAGGTGTCACCGACAGTATTGCGGCCTCCAAAACTGAGCAAATAAAAGACACGCCTATGGCTAAAAACGCAAAAAGTATAAGAAGAGTCATTGGGCTCCGGTTGAATTGGTTTTAGTTACAAGAATTGTATCAACAATATAACAGAAACCGCAGCAATAAGTATGGACCAGCCGGCAGGGCCTGAGTAACGTTGCCACACGTCTTCTGCTTGCGGACCTAACCAGGCAACCAATGCTGCCAGGACATAGTATCGTAAGGCTCTGGCAATGCCGGCAGATAATAAAAATAGAGTTAATGGGTACTGGCCAGCCCCTGCGGCTAGCATCGCAACTTGAAACGGAACTGGGGTAACGCCAACAACAAATATTGACCAGAAGCCATTGTTTTCGAGCGTTTCCTTAAATTCAGCGTACTGTTCCTGAGCCGATAAATAGTCAATGAACCATTGTCCTACGGTGTCAAATAAAGCATAGCCAATGTAGTAGCCACCAACCGAGCCCGCCATAAAGCCAGCTAACGCCACAGACGCAATAAGCCAAATGCGATCTCGCTCAAGCAGCATGTAAGGAACCAAAATAAGCTCTAACGGGATAGGCAGAATAGTGGCTTCTAATGCTGACAGAAAAAACAGAAGCACTAGCGAATGCGGTGAGTTAGCCAGCTTTATATACCATTTTTCACGGGTTGATGTGGTCGCCATAAATGGGTCAAGCAAATAGTTTCGATTGAGTGTATCGTTGCAGTGTAACCCGATTTTTTTGCAAATAGGGATCGAACCCGTTAAAAATTACGTAAATTTGGCTTTAAACCCTAAGCAGAACAGACTTTTAAGGTAAAACTGATGAAATATCGTGGTAGTCCGGCGTTTTCTCACCGCCAAGCTGACAAAATTGGTGTGCTTGTTACCAACTTAGGCACGCCAGAGGCGCCGACAAAGAAAGCGCTAAAGCCCTACTTAAAAGAGTTTTTGTCTGACCCTCGGGTGGTTGAAGTACCACGGTTGCTTTGGTCGTTAATTTTAAACGGCGTTATTTTGCGAATTCGGCCAAAGCGCTCAGCAGAAGCCTATAAAACGGTCTGGACAGATCGGGGTTCACCGCTTTTATTTCATACGGAAGACCAGGCCAAAGGCATAGAAGCAAAATTGAAAGAAACCTGGGGTGAGGATATTGTTGTCGACTTTGCCATGCGTTACGGCAGCCCGGCTATTTCGGAGGCCGTGGAGCGCATGATGCAAAAAGGTGTGCGGAAGTTGCTGGTTCTGCCGCTTTACCCGCAGTACAGTGCATCAACTACGGCTTCGATGTTTGACGCGTTGGCAAAAGATTTCACTCAGCGACGCTGGTTGCCCGAATTACGTTTTGTGACCCACTATCATGATTACCCTCCTTTTATTGAGGCGGCCGCTAAGCGTATTGAGCGTCACAGGAATGAGCATGGGCGTGCTGACAAATTACTGTTCTCCTACCATGGCATACCGCTGCGATACCTGAAAAATGGTGATCCTTATCACTGCGAATGCTACAAAACCTCGCGGCTGTTGGCAGAACGACTCGGTTTGAACCAAGATGAGTATTTAACCACTTTCCAGTCGCGGTTTGGTCGCGAAGAGTGGTTGCAGCCATATACTGACATGACTATGAAAGCCTTACCGAAAAAAGGCGTTAAATCGGTACAGGTTTTTTGTCCGGGGTTCAGTGCTGACTGTCTGGAAACTATTGAAGAGATTGGTGAAGAAAACCGCGAGTACTTTATGGAAAACGGCGGAGAGCGCTATGAATACATTAGCGCATTGAATGCAGAGCCTGATCATATCGATGCATTAACAGAGTTAGTAAACACTCACTTGCAAGGTTGGTCAGTTGAAGCGGTGACTGAGCAACGTCAGGAATTAGCGAATAAAGTAGAAAAGCAAACACTGCCTTATAGTGAGAAAGGACAATAAAAGTGGCAGGCGGTAATTCTTTTGGAAAGCCCTTCATGTTCATTGCGTGGGGGCTGGCAATTGCTCTATTAGTTTGGTTTTTTCAAGACCAGTTACAGGAGCAGTTTAATCCGAACTCACACATTCAAAGTCATAGAAACGCTGGGGATGTGACCGTTGTCCTCGAGCAAAATCGTATGGGACATTATGTGGCCAGAGGTAAAATAAATGGCCAACAGGTGACCTTTCTTTTAGACACCGGAGCGACATTGGTCGCGGTTCCTGAAGGGCTTGCAAGTCAATTAGGTTTGCAAAAAGGGCGGCAAGGCATGTCACAGACAGCCAATGGACGGGTTGTTACCTATCGAACGGAAATTGATACGTTGGAACTGGGTGAAATACGCCTCAATAACGTTGACGCGTCTATTACGCCGGGTATGGACGGAAACGTTATCCTTTTAGGAATGAGCGCATTAAAAGAATTTGAGTTAACCCAAAAAAACGATACGCTTAGGTTAACGTACTAAAACGAATCAAATTTATAGGAAGAATGAATTATGCATAAGTTGTTTATTGGAATGGCAGCGGTTGCCTTCAGTGCTACCAGTTTTGCTCAGCAGTCAGGATTAGAGGCGTGTGCCGAAATTGAGGACTCTTTAGAGCGTTTGGTGTGTTACGACAATTTAGCGAAAAAGACTCAGTCCGGTGAGAAGCAACGTCAAGACAGAGAGCTTCCGGAGCAGGCCCGTAAAGGCAAGCAGAAAGCGGCTGAAATGAGAGAAAAAGCGCAAGAGCGCCGCGAACGTGCAAGTGACCGCTTTGGGTTTGAGCATAAAGAGAAAGAAGAAACTGAAGACGAGCGCGTTAACGTGACACTGGCCGAACGCGAAGAAGGACCCTATGGTAAGTGGCGTATAACCTTAAAGAATGGTCAGGTTTGGAAGCAGACGGACAGTGGCTATTTTTCCTGGGATGGAGACGCTTACTATATTGAACGCGGTGCACTTAACTCATTCTTCTTTGGGCGTGAAGGCTCTAATCGTCGCATGCGAGTTCAGCGCGTTAAATAAGCGCCAAAGGAATGTGAGTCATGCAGGATAATTTGCTGGAGTACTCGTGGGTTGCAACAGGAGTGGTTTTAGCGCTCCTGGCCGTTACGATACTCTGGCGAGTGTACCTGCATTACTCGCACAAAAAGTCGTATCAACCGGGACAATTGATAAAGGCGCAGTACGATGCGTTAAACTCTCTCGTTCAGCAAAAGCCAGTTGCTAATAAGCTGGAAGATATTTGTCACCTTATAGAGTCGCAAATTGATGGGGCGTTATGCTCGGTCATGTTAAAGCGTGACAACTCCAACAGCCTTAGGGCCGCGGCAGGCCCGTCTCTACCCCGACCATTTGTCAGTGCATTACAGGATCTTGAAATAGCTGACGGTGTCGGCGCCTGCGGTACCGCGGCCGCACTTGGGCAGTCAGTTATTGTAAGGGATATGCGGCTTGACGAGCGGTTTGAGGCGTTTTTAGAACTTATTGATGAACATAACCTTGTTGCGTGCTGGTCTCATCCGATATTTCACGCCAGGGAAGAGCGAGTAATAGGGACTTTTGCTGTTTATTTTCGCTCCCCCAAACTTCCAACAACGCTCGACTTAGAGTTTTTGGTGCGTACTCGCGACTTGGTGGCGTTGGTAATCGAGCAGCAAGAGCTGGCGCTGCAACGCGAAAAAGTGGAGCAGCATCACAAGTCGCTATTTGCGTATAACCCTCAACCTGTTTTCACCATGGACTCTGACGGTCGTTTTATTTCGATTAATCGGGCCGGCTGTGAGCTTTTGAAGCTTCATGAGCACGAGTTAATTGGTCAGCATTATGAACTAGCGGTAGTCGAAGAAGACAGAGAGCGAACGAAAGAGCATTTCGAAGAAGCCAAACGCGGTAATGCCCAGTCTTACGAAATAAAAGTGGCCGATAAACTGGGCCATATTTACGACTTAGATATAACTAATACCCCAATTATTATTGACGGGGAAGTGACCGGTGTGCACGGCATAGCACGCGACCGAACAGAGCAGCGCAAAAATGAAGCTCAACTAAAAGTTCTTGAAAGTGGTATAGAAGCGAGCGTTAACGGCGTTGTGATTAGTGATGCGAATAAGCCAGGCTTTCCAGTAACCTACATTAATCCAGCCTTTGCGAAACTGAGCGGATACAGCTTTGATGAAATGGTTGGTCGCAGCTGCCGAATTTTGCAGGGTAAAGACAGCGACAGGAAAACGGTTCACGAAATAAGAAAAGCCCTGCATGAGCGAAGACAGGTTAAAACGGTTATTAAGAACTACCGCAAAGATGGCTCGACCTTTTGGAATGAGTTACTTATATCTCCTGTCAAAAATCGAGCTGGGCAGGTTACGCATTTTGTGGGACTTCAAAGCGATATTACCGAGCGCATTAACAAAGAGGAAACGCTTGAGTTTAATGCAACCCACGATACGTTAACGAACTTACCTAACCGAAAAGCGCTTGAAAAGCATTTAGCCTCGGCTTTAGAAAGAGAAGAAAGTGCGGTTTATGTGTTGTTTATTGATCTCGACGGCTTTAAACCAGTAAACGATAGTTTGGGTCATTACTTGGGCGACCAGGTGTTGATTGAAACGGCTGACCGCCTGAAAAATGTTGTATTGGGTCCTAACTTATTGTGTCGATTTGGCGGTGATGAGTTTGTTGCTGTTATTGAGAATGCCAGTAACAAAGAGCAAGTTGCTGCGTTTTGTCAGGAAATATTGAGTGTTTTCGAACGTCCGTTTCAGGTTGAAGGTAAATCTGTGTCGCTATCTGCCGCTATTGGCGTGACGTCTAATTTAGCGGAATTTAATCACCCAATGGAACTCATTCAACGAGCTGATGTAGCAATGTATGAAGCTAAAAAGCGTGGTGGCAATTCGTGGCTTTGGTATGAGTCTAAACTCGATGAACGCTTGAGCTTCCACGTCGCCTTACGTACCCAAATTCAAGAAGCGCTTCAGCATGAACAGTTTGAGTTATTTTATCAGCCCATTGTGACAGCGACTGGTCGCATTGCCGGGGTGGAGGCACTGATTCGCTGGCAACACCCGGAGCGTGGGTATATTTCACCTGCCGACTTTATTCCGGTAGCCGAGCGCACAGGTCAAATTGTTCCTATTAGTGACTGGGTATTAAGGCAAGCGTGCAGAGATCTGGAAAAGTTGAAGTTTTATGGAATAGGTTCTATGTCGGTGAACTTTTCACCCATTCAGTTTTATCGCGATGACTTTATAGAAAAGGTTAAAGGCATATTAAAGCGTTATGCAATACAGCCTGGCGAGCTGACTGCAGAAATTACAGAAAACGTTTTGGTGCATGATACCCATAGAATAACGGAGTTATTAGAACAATTAAGAGAGCTGGGTCTTGATGTCGCCATTGATGACTTTGGTAGTGGCTTCGCCAGCCTCAGGTATCTGAACTCGTTGCCGGTCAATAAGTTAAAAATAGACCGAAGCTTTACTGAGAATATCAATGAGAACGCACAAAACGCCGCTATTACACGCGGTATCTTGAAAATGGTCAAAGACCTGCATATACAGGTTGTAGCAGAAGGTGTGGAAACAGAAGCTGAGTTTGCATTTCTTGCTCAACACGGTTGCGACTACATGCAGGGCTACTTGTTCTGCAGGCCAAAACCGCTGGACGAACTGCTCGAATGGGCAGAACGCCAGCGGTCATTAGAAAACGAACTCTAACGTTATTTAATGTCTGTTAGACGCAGGTAAGGCTTCACGGTTTTCCAGCCTTGTGGGAACTTCTCTTTAGCGTCTTCATCGCTGACATTGGGACGAATAATGACAGAGTCGCCAGGTGTCCAGTCAGCAGGACAGGCTACTTCTTCGCGATCAGTTGTTTGCAATGCATCAATAACGCGCAGAATTTCGTTGAAATTACGGCCAACCGTCATTGGGTAGGTCATAATGAGACGAATTTTCTGATTCGGGTCGATAATAAATACCGAGCGAACCGTTGCTGTCGCACTTTCGTTTGGGTGAATCATGTCGTATTTTTGCGCCACTTCCAGCTCTTTGTCGGCAACAATTGGAAACTCCAGAACGGTATTCTGAGTTTCGTTAATATCGTTTATCCAGCCTTTATGTGCGTCAACTGAGTCAGTAGATAAGCCCAGTGGTTTCACATTGCGCTTTTCAAATTCCGGCGCTAATTGTGAGGTGCGCCCCATTTCTGTTGTACAGACCGGGGTGTAGTCGGCCGGATGGCTGAAGAAAAAGACCCAAGAGCCTTTGGCCCAGTCGTGAAACTTAATGGGGCCTTCTGTAGTATCGATAGTAAAATCCGGGGCGGTATCGCCAATACGTAATGTCATGTTGTTGCTCCTAAAGTGTCTTTTTGAGACGAAAGTCGATAACCTTTAAATAGTAGCCGATTAACCGCTTTGCAAGGCGGTTAACTTATAATCTTTTTTTCTACATTAGACGGTTGAGTTATTAGCAGGAGTTGCGTTTGTCCTTAGTCGTGTTTTTGCCGCTGGTGGTTTGGGTTCTGTTGGGCTTTTTTGCCCCGACAGTGTTGGCTGCCGTCATCTTGCCTGTGCCTGAAAGTGTTATAGCGTCTTTAGGGTTGGTAACCCTCATTGCCGGTTTTTTCAGGCAGTGGCAATGGCTTTACTGGTGTGCCTGGACCGCAGGCTTTTACGCGTTAATTCAATTGGGTTTACAGCAGCCACTGAGCCAGCAGCATGTTTCTGTTTTGTATGAAGCGCTGCCTGTTTGGCTATCAATAACGGCATTGCTGTTGGTGTTTATAAAATTGCCAGTGCTACTTTCACCGATAGGTGTCTTGTTACTTGCCGCCGTTGGTTTGTCGCCATTGTTATTGCTAACAGCGCCGGTGGCTGCTGCTTTGGCTATTCTTAACCCAACCGAAATGTTAAGCCTTTCTGGTGAGTTGCCAGGTATCGGCTTAGCGTTGTGGATGATAGCAATGGGCGGTATTTGGGCGACCGTTCTTCTTTATAAAAACGCATCGGCATTTCGGTGGAGTCAGTTAGTCGCCTGGTTGGCTTTCATGATCTTTGTTCTTGGCATTGAACAAACTGATGCTTCGACTTGGGCCGCACTCGCCATTTCCGGCGGTCTGCTGTTGGCTCTAGCTGACCGAATGTTAAAGCTAGCATACATAGATGAGCTAACCGGGTTACCGCAACGCCGGGCGCTCATGAGTGAATTGCAGCACTTACGCAAGCGCAGTGCCGTATGCATGCTGGATGTTGATCATTTTAAAAAATTTAATGACCGCTACGGGCACGAAGTGGGCGACCAGGTACTTCGGTTATTAGGCAGCATATTAAAGAGCGTTAGCGGTTTCAAAGCCTACCGCTACGGGGGAGAGGAGTTTACTCTGGTGTTTTCACACAATAACGAAGAAAAACTGAAAGATGTGTTGGAAACCGTTCGCTCAAAAGTGGCTAATTATCCACTCACATTGAGAGACCCATCAAGACCTGAAACAACAAGCAAAGGCAAAGAAAAGCGAGGCAAGCAAAGTAACAAAAAGGCCGTTAAAGTGACTATCAGCTTAGGCGCAACGACTAAGCTACCAACCGATACCCCCGATAGTATTCTCAAGCGGGCGGATGAAAACCTCTACGCCGCGAAAAAAGCCGGGCGGAATCGGGTTGTTCTGAAAAACTAAGAAGCGCTTGGCGATCTAAATTTAACGGAGTACGTTAAAGAGATAAGTTTCAAATTACAGAGGCGCACATGAGCTATATAAAAGACACTATCGAGACCTTAAAGCAAACCAGCCCTGCGCAGTCCGAGTTTTATCAGGCAGTGGAAGATGTACTTGAGTCGATAGAGCCTTTGTTAGAGGAGCGCCCTAAATATCGAGAACAAGCGATTATTGAGCGTCTGGTTGAGCCGGAAAGGCAAGTGATGTTTCGTGTACCCTGGGTGGACGATAGCGGTCAGATACAGGTCAATAAAGGGTATCGTATTGAATTTAATTCGGCATTAGGCCCTTACAAAGGCGGTTTGCGCTTTCATCCAAGCGTTAATGCCGGAATTATAAAGTTTCTTGGCTTTGAACAGATTTTTAAGAACGCACTAACAGGTCTGTCTATTGGCGGTGGTAAAGGCGGTTCAAACTTTGATCCTAAAGGCAAATCAGACGCTGAAATCATGCGTTTTTGCCAATCGTTTATGAGCGAACTGTATCGCCACATTGGTCCAAATACAGATGTGCCTGCTGGGGATATTGGTGTCGGAACACGGGAAATCGGCTATCTGTTTGGCCAATATAAACGCTTAGCGAATCGATTCGACGGTGTTCTTACGGGGAAAAGCACGCTCTGGGGTGGCTCCTTCGTTCGTAAAGAAGCGACGGGTTATGGTGCAGTGTATTTTGCCGAGTGCATGCTGGACGATAAAGACGATTCATTAGAGGGTAAACGTTGTCTAGTATCGGGCTCTGGTAATGTCGCTATTTATGCGATAGAAAAGCTCTACGAACTTGGTGCTAAACCAGTGACTTGCAGTGACTCAAGTGGCACCGTTTACCATGACAGCGGCATCGACTTAGACTTAGTAAAACGCATAAAAGAAGAGCAAAACGGGCGTTTAGAGGAGTATTTAGAGACTCATAGTAACGCCGAGTACACTCCAAGAGATGATTATCCGGAAGATGGTCATACCGTCTGGCGTTATAAAGGTGACATCGCACTTCCGTGCGCGACTCAAAATGAGCTGACCGAAAAGGATGCTCAAGCCTTACTGGAAAACGGATGCAAATATGTGGTGGAAGGCGCCAATATGCCGTCAACCCAAGCAGCGGTCGACTTATTCATTGAAAGCAATACCGCTTACGGTCCGGGCAAAGCTGCGAACGCCGGTGGTGTGGCCACGAGCCAGCTGGAAATGATGCAAAACGCCAGTATGTTGCGTTGGACCTTCGAAGAAGTGGATGAAAAGCTCAAAGGCATTATGCGTAATATTTTCAAAGACGCGAAACGCACCGCCGAGGAATTTGGTCATCCGTCAAACCTGGTACTGGGTGCCAATGTAGCCGGCTTTCGAAAAGTAGCCGATGCTATGATTGAACAAGGTGTGGTTTAAAAGGAATTGAATAGGGTGGTCAGCAGTGACCACCCTATTATGAAACTCAAATTATTGAGTCTCCATGGCTTGATGAAACTCTGCGAGATCCTCCACAACCGTTTGATTCGGTAAGTCTGCATAAGGCTCGTCTGCGAACTTCGTGCCGCGGAGCTGCACGGAAATACGGGCAGAGTCTGGATTCATTAAAGTATCCTGATAGAACGCTTTAGCGTCTGCCAGTGTCGTGTTCTCGACGGCTTTAATCAGCTGCTCTTTACTGTCAAAGTCATAACGCTCAAGCGCTAAGTCTGACAGTATTGGAGCGACCTCTTCGCGCATATTCTTCGGCGTTTCTTTTAACGTTACCAGCGCACTTTGTTTTAACTGAGCGAACTCGTCTTCAGTCATCTTCTCAAGTTGCGCCCAGTATTCGTCTTTGAACTTGTCAAAACGCGCTTGCATATCTGCCACGCTCTTAACTGGCGTTTGAATGTATAGACCAAAGCCTGCGTAATGGTCAAGCGATGGCGCAAAAGCGCCGACGGCATAAGCTAACTGCTCTTCGGTACGCAAGGTATCAAAGGCTGCCGTGCGGAAGTGGCTTTGCAATACTGTCCCCGCTGCCTGAGCTTTGAAACCTGGCTCTGGATGAATGTGTGCATCGACTACAGCCACGTCGGCCACATCGAGATCTTTGCGCAATACGACCGCTTTGTTTGACTGTGGCTTCCAGAATTTTGCCGTTTTAAAATCAGTGATGTTACGGTCATTGGGCAAGCTTGCTTTAACGCGCTCAGCTGCTTCTGTTAAATCGGACTTGTCGTAGTTACCAAACGCAAACACACGAATGGAGTTATTACCTAACAGAGTGTCCATATAAGCTTCTAACTCTTCATTGCTGAGCGATTGAGCCGTGTTGATTAAATCTGACTGCTCAAAACCACCCTCGCGAATTAGCTGCCCGTAAGCATCGAAGCTCTGGTAAATAGGGAATTGCTGACCTTTGTTTTTTAGTGCACGAACATAGCGATCAACGGCCTGTTTAAAGGCTTGTGGGTCAACCTCAAAGCTTAAACCTTCAATAGCACGCTCAAGCAACTGTGGCTGTTTATCGGTAAAACCGGAGACGGTTAATGTCATGCCAGTTGTATCGTTCAAGCTCAAGTTCATGCCGGCAATGTTTGCCTCTGTATCTAAAGCACTGACGTTCATGTTGTACAAATCTTTCCACAAAGCGCCTAGAACGTTGGCTTTAATATCATGCAGTGTCGCAGGGTTATTAATTTGAACGTTAAAGATGCCGCGAGGCTGATCACCATAAAGTTGGCTTGGGTATTGCCATACTTGCAGGCCGTCCTCGTCAATAACCACCTTCGGTTTCTCAAACGCGTCGTTTTTCTTAATTTCGAAGCTCTCTGGCAGAAGCGTATTTACCTTAGGCAGGTTAATTGCCGTTTTCGGCTCTTGTTTCCAGCTAGCAATTTCTTCGGCAGTTATGTTCGCTACTTTGTATTTGCCATCATAGTAGTCAAGTTTGCTGTCATGCGGCTCATCCTGACTGATGTACCAAACACGCAAACGCTCAGGCGTTAATTGAGAAAGCACTGAACGAATAGCTTCAGGGTTAAACTCTTGGTATTCGTAAGGCGCACTAATCGCGTATTCAGCCGGATAGTTTTGCATGGCTTCCGCAAGGTTGGAGACATAACTAAACTCGTCGCCTTTCTCTAAAAATCGGAAGCGGTTATTCAAGCTGGTTTTTATTTCATTGAAATACTTTTCGTCGACGCCTTCCGCACGGACTTTGTCGATGTATTGCATAATTAACGCGACAATATCGTCCCGCTGTTGCATGCCACTGTCAGTCAACTCAACGTCCAGACGCATAACGCCGTAGTTACCGTAGAAATTAGGCTGTGCTGATGCATTTAAACTGGCAATAAGGCCTGCTTCTTTCAGTTGCTGAGCGGGAGTGCCTGGCATTTCTGAACCTAACAAGTAGCTAACGTAACGGTTAGGCTTCACCTTAAACTGGTCTTGGTTGTTGTTTATGATGAACTCAAGCTTCAGCTGTTTAACGTCCTCATTAGGCACGTAATGAATGCGTTTTTTACCAACATCGTCAAAGTTGATTTGTGCGGAAACTTCTGGCTCGTCGATACCGTCGTCTTCAATACTGGCAAAATGCTTACGTGCTAGCGCTTCCATATCATCAAGCGAACGGTTGCTTATCATCGCCACTTTCATAATGTTTGACGAGTAAAAACGGTTATAGAAGTCGACAGTTTCCTGGTGCAGCTGACTGTTTTCTTTATCGCTGAGGCTTTCAAGGTTGCCGATAAGAAAACGATTAGAAGGGTGTGAGCCAAGCAGCAAACGACCGAGTTTAAATTGACCAAAGAAGTCCATTTCACGGCGCATCGACCACTCGGCATTGACCGCATTACGCTCTTTATCCACATATTCTGGATACAGTTTAGGTGCTTTGAAAAAGTCTGAGAAGCGGTCCAGACCTTCGTCGTAAGCGTCATTGTTCACTTTGAACATATAATTAGTAACGTCGAGCCAGGTCGAAGCGTTTTGGCTGCCGCCATTATTGCTCATAAACTCGCTGTAACCGTTGGTATCCGGGTATTTTTCGGTACCCAAAAACAACATATGCTCCAGGTAATGGGCCATGCCTTGTTGTGATTTAGGGTCTTGCAACAGACCGACACCAACACTTAAGGAAGCCGCTGACTTATCAACATCAGGGTCTGACACCAGCATAATTTCAATGTTGTTATCGAGTTTAAGAACGCGATAGTCACGTTCGTCGTTCGGACTTTTTATTACCTCACCGGCAACAGCGCTTTGAACGTTCGGAGTTTCTGTCACTGTTTGGCCACAGCCAGCTAGCAATAAAGCAGAGCTAATAGCGCTCGCAAGTAATAACTTTTTCATATTGGAGGTCCCTTTTATTCATCTAATGTCTAGATGATACTCGGGCGCTCCGGAGGCTTGAAGTTATTTTGTTAGTAATTTGTAACAGAGTGTTTAAGTCAGAAAGCGAATGTGGCCAATAAAGCTTCTGGCAACAGGACCGACACTATCAGCGTCTTCGAAATTCAGATAAATAGGCATAGAGCGGGTAGCGCCACGTTCGAGGTTTAAAGTCACCAAACTGCCTTCTTCAATATGCGCATTTACCGCCGATTCAGGCAGCCAGGCAAAGCCCAGGTTTTTGCGAATAAGCTCAACGGAAGTCGTTAAATGACTGACTGTCCAACGCTGTTCAGAGCCCAACCAACCAATGTCAGAGCTTTTTTCGATACCTGAGTCTCGCAGTACTATTTGACGGCTGTTCTTTAAGTCTTCGAGAGTGACAGACGTTTTTGACGCAAGTGTGTGGTTGGTACCGCATACCGCAACAAAGGTCACGTCGCTAAGCGCCTCACTCAGTTCGTTATCAAGCATAAAGGGTGACAGCGATACCGTTGCTAAGCCTTTCCGCAACAACTCATCAGCACCCGTTAATATAGTTTCAATAACCTCTATGTGCACCAGCGGAAACTCTTCCGAGACTTTTTCTAACGCTTCGTACAGCACTTCTTTCGGGAAGGCTTCATCGACAGCAATGCTAAGCGTCGACTCCACTCCCTCTTTCAGATTCTGAGCGACATTTTCAAAGCGCTCAGCTTCCGACAGCAGATAATTAATACGGCGTAGTAAGAGCTTTCCGGCATGAGTTAACACTGTTTTGCGACCATCGACCTCAAACAAATTAACACCTAACTGCTCTTCCATTTTATTAACAGCATGATGAATGCTCGACTGGCTTTTGTGCACCTGCTGAGCCGCCTGCATAAAACCACCATGGTCCGCCACTGCTTTAAACATCCGCCATTGTTCGAGAGTCGATTTTGCCATTAATCCGTCTCTTGCTATATGTGTGAGCTAGGATGATATTATGCTTTGGGTGGGTTGGATAGACTTGCCAAACATTGATATTTATTCTTTAGGGCATCCAGCATAAACTTCAGCGTAAGTCTTGCCAAAGCAGCGAATAAAGCTATCAACGATACTTAAATTAGGCGGCCAAGGCACGTCGACAGGGTTTCCTTGTGCATCTCTGGGGTTAAATCCGGCGGGTTTTGGAACCATAGCCAGCTTTTCCCTGTAGGCTTTCAGTTTATTTAAATCGGACTCTAAAAACGCGATTGTTGCGTTAACGTAATGATTCCATCCGGAACCGTCTTTTTCAGCAGGTTTGGTTGCCTTCTCCATTAGCTCAATAGCGCGTTGATATTGCCCCGTTTCAGCGCGAAGTTGCCCTTCGTGCCATACCAATGTTCTCATGGCGCCTTCCGGGACTTTGTTCTTTGTGTAATAGAGGTGGATAAGATCAGCCGCTGGCTTCAGGCATTCGCCATTTTTAACTAATGAGGGCCAACCTTCGTCATAGTTTTGATCAAACGCTCTAGGGCTTAGTTCCAGCATTTTTTCTTTGTCATAACTGCACTCGGGCTCTATTGGTGCGGCATTAGCAACACCCAGAGAGAGCAGAGTAAGAGCTAAGAAGCAACTGAAGAGAAAAGTGTTGTGTGTCATTATTTCTTTTATAGTAGAACGCATAATTTAATTTCCCTATCTAAAGGCGCTGACTATGTCTGCTTTGTTAGTTACTAAAACACTCGGACTGTTTTTTATAACCGCTATTGCTGAAATTGTAGGCTGCTACTTACCTTACCTGTGGTTGAAAAAAGATGGAAGTACATGGTTATTGATACCTGCGGCAATTAGTTTGGCTCTGTTTGCCTGGTTACTTACCTTACACCCAGCGGAAAGTGGCCGAGTTTATGCTGCTTATGGTGGGGTGTATGTCGTAACTGCGTTGCTTTGGTTAAAAGCCGTGGAAGGGGCGTCGCTGTCTATGTACGATGCTGTGGGTGCTGCTTTTACTTTAACCGGTATGGCGATTATAGCTGCAGGATGGAATCATTAGTATGCCAATATTGACTGGGTGATTAAGCCTATGAGTAAAACAATGGAGAGGCTAGTGACTGTTCCTAGAAGGACGTATTCATGTTTGCTCTCGTCTTTAAATCGCAGAATTGATTTTGCGGCAATAACGAACCCAATAGCGGTAAATTGGTTCATCAAAATAAGCGTTAAAATAATAAATCTCTCTAAAATTCCAATTAAGGAACCTGCTTTGTCCAGCGATTCTTCGCTGCCCTGACTATAGCTGTCGGTATTATTTGATAAACGCCAAGGCTTAAGTACGAACTGAATAACAATAGAAGTTGGTTTTAAAATCAGCAGGTAAGAAAGTGTGATTGCGACAAACTCCAACGTGATCGCGTGTCGTAGTGTGTCGACATTGATAAAGGCAAAGTAGCCGAACAGGTATGCCCAGACACTGAGAATGACAATGAAATGTAGCAACTGATCGACGTTAAAGCAGAGTAGCGAACCTTTGCATTTAGGCAAGTGTGACTTAATGAGGTCAATCACGAAGTGAGTGCCGCCGATCACTAAACTTGCCCAGATCAGAGTGAACTCAAAGCTTGAGGTAAATAACAAAACGATAAGAGCAAGAAGGGTGTGAGAGGCTGCGTGCCGCAGGTTTGCCAGTATTGAGGTTTTAGCCCCTTGAGAAGACTTACTTTTTATACTGCGGCTGGTTTGCAAATAAAAGTCACCGACAACATGAGCCAAAATTAACAGGGCCAGTATGACAAAATGATCAATCATGATTGAGCTCCTCATGAACCAGTGTTTCAAAATATTGAATTGAGTCAGCAACGAGCAAGTATTCACTGCTATTAAGGATTTTTGTGGTATTAGCGCGACTTTTTCCCAACTTATTTGCAAGCTCGGCGTGTGTCTGTGAGTCATCTAGTAAATATAAATAGAGCGCTTCAGCTTGCATGGGTGTCAAGGAACTGAGATGAGTGTCGAGTAACTTCACAACAATAGGAATATGGCGATTCAGTAGCTTGTTTTCGGAGCTGAAAACGAGGCGGTGTGACTTCATTTCATCTAGGTGTTTGCCTGATAAGATAAAGGCTTGCCCGGTAGAGGTTTTCACATCCTCTCTAAGATCTTTTACGTTACCGATGGCGATACTCTGACGCACGTCGATTTTATAATTATTAGATTTGAGCCTAAGACGAATCAGTATGGCTGCTTTTAACGCTTCCCAGGGGCAAAAGAAGGTGATTTGAAAAGAGTCCCCCCTGTAGATGTCGAAAGTAGCTTTGTTGCTTGCTTCAAAGGTCGTCAGCTCGTTCTTAAGCTGTTTTAGTAGCTCATCATAATGCGCTGAACTCAAACTTCGTGAGTCAACGATATCGCCTGTGATAACTGCTATAACATGCTTTTTCATATGATTGCCCAAATAACTCAGAAAAGTAACTGATTATAGTTACATTTAAGAATGTAACCGTTTTCAGTTACTTTTTCAAATGTAACTGAATTTAGTTACATTAAAGCGGTTTTTTGGATGGTGCGGCAGTCTTTGGGGGAAGAAAGCCCCCTGACTCTTTCAGAGGGCTTAAAACCTAAGGCTAGCGCATCGTGACAAACTCTTCCGCGCTAGTAGGGTGCAGAGCTACAGTAGAATCTAAATCAGCTTTCGTAGCCCCCATTTTCAGCGCGGTTGCGAAGCCTTGTAAAATTTCATCCATGCCTTCGCCAATGCCGTGAATGCCAACTACCTTTTCCTCTTTACTGTGGCAAACTAGCTTAAAGTAGCTGAGGGCGCGGTGTGGGGTGACAGCGTTGTACATAGCCGCGAACGAAGACTTATAAACGGTAATGTTCTCTTCACCGAACTTCAGTTTTGCGTCTTCTTCGCTCAAACCAACAGTGCCAATGGTTGGGTGGCTGAACACAACGGTAGGAATATTTTCGTAGTCCATATGCGCGTTTGGTATGTTGTTAAATAGGCGCTCTGCTAATTGACGGCCTGCCTTAATCGCAACCGGTGTTAGCGCTGCTGCGCCGGTGTTATCACCGACCGCATAAATGCCCTGTACGTTGGTGTTCTGGAATTTATCGACCTGAATGAAGCCGTCTTTGTCGAGCTCGACACCAGTGCATTCCAAGTTAATGTTGTCGGTGGACGGCACGCGACCAATGGCCCATACCAGGCAATCCACGCCTTCCATTGTTTTGCCGTTTTCAAAGTGCAACGTTAGGGTACCGTCATCTTGTTTAGCTACTTCACGTACTGTTGTTTCGGTATGAAGTTCAGGGCCGTCCTGCTTCATGCGCTCCAGCAAGCCGTCGGTAATGTCTTTATCGAAGGTGCGCAGAGGTCTATCTCGACGTATCAGTAAGTGTGTGTCTGTTCCTAGCGCGTGGAAAACACCTGCAATTTCAACGGCAATATAGCCAGCACCCACAACGGCGGCTTTTTTAGGTTGTTCCGTTAGTGCGAAAAAGCCATCAGAGTCGATACCATGCTCTGCACCTGGAATTTCAGGAATCATCGGGCGGCCACCGGTAGCTATGGTAATATGGTCAGCGGTAATTTTCTCACCGTTAACTTCAACCGTTTGGTGGTCAACGAATTTGGCGAAGCCTTCAATGAACTCAACGCCATTGCTCTGGAAACCACGATGGTAGCCTCCGTGAATGCGCTCAATGTAGGCTTCACGGTTTTTCACCATAGTCGCCCAGTCGAAGCCTTTCTGCTCCAGATTAAAACCATACGAAGGTGAGTATTTAACGGCTTCGGCAATATGAGCGCCATACCACATGACTTTCTTAGGTACACAACCCACGTTTACGCAGGTACCGCCAACGAATTTTGCTTCAATAACGGCGGCTTTTGCACCACGAATGGCGGCACGGTTGGCTGAGGCAATACCGCCACTGCCGGCACCTATCGCCAGATAGTCATAATGTCTACTCATACTGCTTAACTCCTGTGCTTAATTCAAAAACTGCGCATATCTTGAATAAAAACCCCGTATCTTGCAAATAAAGACACGGGGTTTCACGTTTTTTATACCGATAGCGGTAATCGAAAGATCAGTTTATAACGCTGCTCTTAACGACCACCTGCTGGTAAATGCTCTTTGATGAACTCGGTCATCATGGTGCGCAGGTGCAAAGTGGTGCCTTCACCCTCGTAAATACCGTGCGAGCGGTTCGGATAAGCGAAAAACTCAAATTGCTTACCGTGTTTAATCAGTTCGTTAACTAAGCGCTCACTGCCCTGGAAGTGGACGTTGTCGTCGCCTGTGCCATGCACTAACAATAAGTCACCTTCCAGATTCTCGGCGTGTGTAATTGCCGAGGTCTCTTTGTAGCGCTCTGCTGATTCCGGCAATAACCCGGAGTAACGCTCCTGATAAATGGTGTCGTACAAGGTTAAGTCAGGTACTGGTGCCAGCGCCATACCCATGTGGTAGGCGTCTGGGTAGCGGAAGAGTGCATTAAGCGTTTGTGATCCACCGCCACTGTGCCCCCAAATACCAACACGGCTTTCATCAATAAAGTCCCAGCGTTCCAGCATCTGTTGCAGTGCGTCATACTGGTCTCGTACGGTAACAACGCCCAGGTTTTTGTAGATAGAACGGCGCCAGTCAAAGCCGCGTGGTGACTTAGTGCCACGGTTATCAATGGAGGCAACAATATAGCCCTGCTGCGTCAGCATGGTGTGCCACAAATACAACGAACCACCCCATTTATTGGCCACAGTCTGCCCCCAGGGTTCGCCGTAGACGTAGAATAAAATAGGATATTCTTTGCTCGGGTCAAAGTCGGTTGGCTTCATGATGTAGCCATCCAGTTCAAGGCCGTCGCGCGCTTCCACACGGAAAAACTCAACTGGCTGTTTCTCGACGTTTTCGACCGCTTTCTGGGCGTCAGTGTTATCGACGACCGTACGAATAACCTTATGGTCCGGCAGAGAAATCATCTTGGTTACAGGCACCTGATTCACAGAGTGAAAGGTATGCTCTGCGTATTTGGCATCTTGCGAAATACTGTAGCTGTGGGTACCGTCCATGTCCGGCGTCAGACGTTCTAAGCGACCACTGCCGTCTAAGCTGGCGCGGAACAAATAACGCTCTAACGGCGTTTCAGGTGACGCAATAAAATATACCCAGCCGTCTTCTTCGTTGACACGCAAAACATTGACAACGTCCCAGTTACCGCGGGTAATAGCGCTAATTCGACCACTGTCACGGTACACACGATAAATATGGCGATAACCACTGCGTTCGCTTAGCCAGGTAAATTCTTGTCCGTCATTCAAAAAGTGAATGTCATCGACGTACTCGGCCCAAGAGTCTGTGCTCTCACGCAGCAGTTCCTGTGCGTTGCCGGAATCTATGTCGGTAATGAAAGCACGGTTAATGTGCTGCTTTCGAGTAAGTTGCTGAATGAGCAGTTGCTCACTATTACCGGCCCATTGCATGCGTACCAAGTAGTGTTGGCGCGGGTCGCCGGGAATATCCATCCACTGTGTTTTGCCGCCACTCGCCGGCATGACACCAATACGCATAGCGGCGTTAGTTTCACCGACTTTCGGGTAAGGAAACTCTTTAAGCGTAGGGTACAGCTCGTCGGTGTTATTGATCATGGTAAACACCGGCGTGCCTTCGGTATCGAGCTGCCAGTAGGCAATGTGTTGCCCGTCCGGGCTCCAGCGGAAACCGTCACGCAGGAAGAATTCTTCCTCATTCACCCAGTCGAAAGTACCGTTGACGATGGTGTCGCTACCGTCGTTGGTCAGCTTGCTAATGCGGAAGTTGTTTAAGTCCTGCACGTAAATGTTGTTCTGCATAACGTAGGCGACCTTGGTGCCCTGCGGGTTAAACTTGGCAAACTGCAGTGTCGACTCGGGGGCGTTGCCGCCAAGTTTCTTCAGTTCATTATTGCTGCGGTTTAAGACCCAATAGTCGCCTAGCGTATGGGTGCGCCATGAGCGTTTTGTATTGGTAAAAATTAATACTTTGTTGCCATCGTCAGACCAGACGTAGTCAGCAATGTGTAATGCTTTGTCTTCGCCGTTTGGGGTCAATTGCTCAGCGCTGACTAACACAGTACGTTCATTCGTTTCCGGATGGTAACGGACAATATCTCGGCCATTGGCAGACTCGGATTCTTCCAACGTTGTATAACCTGAACCGTCTTCCAGCCAGCGTGTCGGTGCGGGGCGTTCAACGTTAAAGGTGTCGCTGGCAAAGATTTTTTCAGGTGTTAACTGATGACTACCGGCAACGTCTGTTTGCGCAGTGTCGTCGGATGCTTGTTCGCTGTCGAAGCTACTACAAGCACTTAGCGCCATAAAAGCCGCCGCGCCAGCGACTAGGCGTAATGTTCGAAAAGAGGTGTCAGACATGACATTTACCTTTATTCTGAATAATTAACAACGGAATAATACCGTAAATACGATAAGAAACCACGGGACTCGCTTGAAGACTAGCCTAAAGCCCCAATATCCACTGTAAGCATTTTGAAAAAATTGAGGTAATAATGAGCCAGAACCCCTTACTTGAACAGGGTCAGCTTCCTGACTTTGAAAGCATTAAGCCAGAGCATGTAAAACCTGCGGTAGAACAATGTATTAATGATGCGCGACAAACTATTGATGACGTGCTGGCGAGAGGAGATTTCAGCTGGAACGGCTTAATTGAGCCTTTAACCGACGCTGATGAAAAGTTAGAGCACGTGTGGGCACCGGTGTCGCATTTAAATTCGGTTGTCAGCACGCCTGAGTTGCGTGAAGCCCATGACAGCTGCCTGCCGTTGCTGTCTGACTATGCAACTTATGTTGGTCAGCACAAAGGCTTGTTTGATGCCTACGAAACGCTGCGTAACAGTGACGAATTTGCCGAGCTGACCGAAGCTCAGCAGAAGCTCATTAACGATACCTTGCGTGATTTTCGTTTGTCGGGTGTCGATTTACCTGCGGACAAAAAGAAACGCTACGCTGAAATTTCGTCTCGCCTATCTGATTTGTCGTCGACGTTCAGCAACAATTTGCTGGATGCGACTCACGCCTGGACGTGTTTAATTACGGACGAAAGTCGCTTAGCCGGGTTGCCCGACAGCATTAAAGAAGCGGCGAAAGAAACAGCCGAGGATCAGGAAAAAGAAGGCTGGCTATTTACCCTGGATATCCCCAGTTACCTGCCAGTGATGCTGTATGCCGAAGACCGTGAGCTTCGCAAGGACATGTACCAGGCCTTTGTGACCCGAGCGTCAGAAACCGGCCCTAACGGTGGTAAGTTTGATAACTCGGCAGTGATGGATGAGACCCTGGCTTTGCGTCATGAAATGGCCAAGTTGCTTGGTTTTAATGACTATGCCGAAATGTCGTTAGCAACGAAAATGGCGGAGTCACCCGAGCAAGTGCTGGGCTTTGTGAAGGACTTAGCTGACAAGTCGATGTCGCAGGCAAAAGAAGAATACGCTGAGGTGGAAGCCTTTGCCAAAGAGCAAGGCGTTGAGAAAATGGAGGCCTGGGACGTGCCGTATTTCAGTGAGCAACTGAAACAACAGCGTTATTCCATTTCCGATGAGTTACTGCGCCCGTACTTCCCGGAACAACAAGTGCTAAATGGCTTGTTTGAAGTGGTTAAGCGCTTGTTTGGCATGACGGTTAGCGAGCAGAAAGACGTGAAAACCTGGCATGAGAATGTCCGCTTTTTCCGCATTCATGACGCCGATGGTCACTTGCGTGGCAGCTTTTATTTAGACTTGTATGCCCGCCAGGGTAAACGCGGCGGCGCCTGGATGGCAGACTTTGTTGGGCGTCGGGTTCATGCCGACGGTGAGCTACAAAACCCGGTGGCGTTTTTAACCTGTAACTTCAGCAAACCAGTGGGTGGTAAGCCTGCGCTCTTTACTCATGACGAAGTACTGACGTTATTCCATGAGTTTGGCCATGGTCTGCACCATATGCTGACACAGGTCGATACGGCTGGGCTTTCCGGCATTAATGGCGTTGAATGGGATGCCGTAGAGCTGCCAAGTCAGTTTTTAGAAAACTGGTGTTGGGAGCCGGAGGCACTGGCACTTATTTCTGGCCATTACGAAACCGGAGAACCATTACCGCAGGAACTGCTGGATAAAATGCTGGCGGCACGTAACTACCAGTCGGCTATGCAAATGATGCGTCAGCTAGAGTTTTCGCTGTTTGATATGCGTATTCATCACGAGTTTGATGAAAGCAAAGGCGCGCGTATCAGCGAAATTTTGAGTGAAGTTCGCGAGCAGACCTCAGTACGTATTCCGCCAGAGTACAATCGGTTCCAGCACAGCTTTGGTCATATCTTTGCCGGTGGTTATGCGGCGGGTTACTACAGCTACAAATGGGCGGAAGTATTGTCGTCAGATGCATTCGCACGCTTTGAAGAAGAAGGCATTTTCAGTGCCGCAACCGGACGTGACTTCCTGCAAGTTATTCTGGAGCGCGGCGGCAGTCGTAAAGCTGCTGACTTATTTCAGGAGTTCCGTGGTCGCGAACCCAGCGCCGAGCCGTTGCTACGTCATAGTGGCATCAAGGCTGCATAACTATTGGGGCGCTCTAAAGGTTGTGAGGGGTCGTCAAGAGGTGTGTAGCGCCATGGATGGCGCTACCCAAGCCCTACAGGGAAGTACTTGCGGGCGTCCTCATGAAGACCCCTCACAACCTTCGCGCCCCTAATGTTATGCAGCGGATGCCATGACTAGATTCACAACGCCAACCAGACCTAAAACAAAAAGAATGGTCAGAATGACGCCAATAATGATATAGGCTTTGGGGTTTCCATGTTGAAAGTCGCGATGCCGATTTTTCTCGGTTTGCACACCTAAAAACGCCGCCAGTACGCTGACAACCATGCTAATGAAACCGGGTTTTTGTTGGGTGTTTTCCTGCTGTTCAGACATTATTTGACGTCTTAACGGGAGTAGTTGTTTTTGTAGCGTTCTTTTTGAGCGTCGCTAGAGCTTGAAAAAAGCTCTATTAAGTCGAAGAAGTGGAACTGCACTGAACGACTGTGGCCTTTTAGCCAGTCACCCCAGGTGACTTCCTCTGTGGCCAGTCCACATTCTTTTTTCGCCTGAGAGTTTTCGCTACCAGCCAGAAGTTGCTGGCATTGCTGAGTGGCATTTTGCTGGGCGAACAATGTGCTAGGCGTTACCGTTGCAACTGCGGCAAGAGCCATCAGTGTCAGTGATAGAGTAACTATAGATAAGCGCATAACGTCCCCCAAAAGCATTAGAATGAACAATTTATCAGCGATTTTGTAAAAATTCCAGTTATCAATACGAATTTTTTTGTTTCGGGTTAACTGCTACAATAGCCGCCTATTTTGACACCGTGGGATAAATAACGATGAAGCCATTAATTGCCCCTTCTATCCTGTCCGCAGATTTTGCGCGCTTAGGAGAAGAAGTTGAGTCTGTATTAAGCGCTGGCGCTGATATTGTCCACTTCGATGTGATGGACAACCACTACGTGCCAAACCTGACCATAGGCCCTATGGTTTGCCAGGCGTTACGAGACTACGGCATTAAGGCGCCTATCGACGTGCATTTAATGGTTAAGCCGGTGGATAGAATTATTCCTGACTTTGCAAAAGCCGGTGCTTCAATTATTACCTTCCACCCGGAAGCGTCTGAGCATGTGGACCGTACTTTGCAACTCATTCACGAGCATGGATGTCAGGCTGGGCTGGTATTGAACCCAGCGACACCTTTGCATTACTTAGACCATGTTATGGACAAGGTTGATGTTATTTTGCTGATGTCGGTAAACCCGGGTTTTGGTGGACAGTCGTTTATTCCTGCAACTCTGGATAAACTCCGGGCGGTGCGTAAGCGAATTGATGACAGTGGTCGCGAGATCCGTTTAGAAGTGGATGGCGGTGTTAAAGTCTCAAATATTGGTGAAATAGCAGAAGCGGGTGCTGATATGTTTGTGGCCGGTTCGGCTATTTTTAATGCGGATGATTATGCCAGTGTCATACAGACCATGCGTGATGAAATTGCTGCAGTAACAGGTTCGTAGAGGAAAGAAAAAGAATGTCGAAACCAATTGTATTAAGTGGTTGTCAGCCGTCAGGGCAGTTGTCTATTGGGAACTATATTGGTGCCTTGCGTCAATGGGTGAATATGCAGGACACGCATGACTGTAAGTTTATGCTGGTTGACCAGCATGCAATAACCGTTCGCCAGGAACCTGAACAACTGCAGCAGGCGACGCTGGACGGTTTAGCGCTTTATTTGGCGTGCGGTTTAGACCCTGAGAAAAGTACCGTCTTTATTCAGTCGCACGTACCTGAGCATGCACAGTTGGCCTGGGTACTGAACTGTTACACGCAAATGGGCGAACTGAATCGCATGACCCAGTTCAAAGACAAGTCACAACGTCACGCGAATAATATCAATGCGGGTTTGTTCACGTACCCTGCACTAATGGCGGCTGATATTTTGTTGTATCAGGCAAATGAAGTACCGGTGGGCGACGACCAAAAGCAGCACTTGGAAATGACGCGCAATGTCGCAGAGCGTTTCAACAATTTGTACGGTGATATTTTCACGATTCCTGAGCCTATGATTCCAAAAGTAGGCGCACGGGTTATGTCGCTGCAAGATCCAACCAAGAAAATGTCGAAGTCAGATGACAACCCAAATAACTTTGTTGGTCTGTTGGAAGAGCCCAAGAAAATTCTTAAGAAAATTAAGAAAGCGGTTACTGACTCGGACGAGCAAGCACGTATTTATTTTGACCCTGCCGAAAAGCCGGGCGTATCCAATTTGCTGAGCATTATGTCTGCCGCAACAGGCAAGTCGATAGACGAGTTGGTCCCTGAATACGAAGGTAAAATGTACGGGCATTTGAAAGTCGATGTGGCGGAGTCAGTAGTTGCTATGCTTGAACCTGTTCAGCAGCGCTACCATGAGATGCGTAATGATCAGGCCTTTTTGCAAAGTGTCATGAAGCAAGGCGCCGACAAAGCGCGCGAAGCTGCCGCAAAAACCTTAAAAGATGTTTATAACGCCGTTGGATTTGTGCCCTACCCAGAGGCGTAACGCCGGTACATGATTGTACTTATTGATAATTTTGACTCTTTTACTCATAACCTGGCTCGCTATTTCTGCGAGCTGGGTGAGTCGGTTGAGGTTTTCCGCAACAACGAAATAAGCGTAGCTCAGATTAATCGTTTAAATCCAAAGGCTTTAGTTATCTCTCCAGGCCCATGCACACCCAATGAGTCGGGCGTGTCGCTGGATGCTATTTCCGCCTTTAAAGACAAGCTTCCGATTTTAGGCGTTTGTCTGGGTCACCAAGCTCTGGCGCAGGTGTTTGGTTCAACGGTGGTGCGTGCTGAACAGGTGATGCACGGAAAAGTATCTAACCTGACACACAACAGTCAGGGATTGTTTGAGGGGTTGCCAACCCCGATGGAAGTCACCCGGTATCACTCGTTGGTTGTTGAACCTGACACATTAGCTCAAGAGTTTGTCGTAGATGCCGAAACCAAAAGTGAGACAGGACAGCGGGAGATTATGGCTATTCGACATAAAAAATGGCCGCTTTTTGGTGTTCAGTTTCACCCTGAATCGGTTATGACCACGCAAGGCCATAATCTATTAGCGAATTTTTTACGTTATATACGATAATTAGTAACTGTTGACAGGCGCTGAAATCGCCGATACTTAAGCTGTTTTAAAACTCATAGGCGAACATCGATGTTTCACTTTTTCTCAAATACCACGGAAGGTGGTTCTAAAGACCCCGCACTAAGGCTGGAGAAACGGTTTATTAACTATCTCATTAGTTTTCCGTTTGCTCGTAAAGCCCGTTCTAAAGCCGATGGGGTCGAAGATGAAGAAAAAGAGCAACGTCGTAAGCTACTAGAGGTAGAGCGTTTAAACTACGAAGAGCGTGACCGAAAAGCGCAGGCGCGCCAACGCTTCTCCGATAGGGTCTCAGAAGAGCTGCATGAAGAAATTTATCATCGCGCACTAGAAACCATAGAAGACGGCGACTATGTGCGAGAGCGCCTAATACCTCTACCCGAAAAACTTCCCGAATTGTTAGATACGCTTAGCTTAAAAGCAGCGTCTATGCGCCGTATTGAGTCCCTTGTTCAGGGGATGGACTGGTTTCATACGGGGTTGCTTCGAACCGTTAACCAGCCACCCTTTATTGATCGCAATAAGCAGGTAAAGCTCGATAACTTGCGGGTAGCGATGAGCTTTGTGGGTACTGAAAACCTCCGTTTGCTGGCACCTGCCTACATCATGCAAAACTGGCTACCGCCATCGACTCATCCGTTCACTTTGTTCCGTCGAAAGGTGTGGGAACACTCATTAGGTACCGCTATTGCCGCACACAACATTGCGGTTGAGAGAAAACTAAAAGATCCCATATTGGCTTACACCATGGGTATGTTTCACGAACTGGGCAAAATTGCACTAACTAAGTTGTATCTGAAGTTGTTTGATGAAGTGCAGCGAGAGTTTGCAATGGCCTCAGTTAATGACAAGTCGCCGGAGCGTCATAACGCTTTGGTGCAGTTAACGCCTGACGAACATTTCCTGCGTGATTTAATGTTAGAGAAAGACAAAGAAGTGAGTTATCTGGTTGCTGAGGGCTGGGGTTTAAAACGGGTGCCAGTTAGTAAGCACTTACTTGCTTTTACTCAGGCGAATAGAACAACACCTAAGTACGACTCAGACTATGCTGAGGTATTGGCACAGGCTAATGCGTATTGCGAATTTCGTATGATGAGAGAAGTTGATTTAGCAAGCCTGGAAGAAGGCAAACGCATACTGAACAAGTATTCGGTGTCGGCGGAAACGGTGGCCAGGTTGAACAACGTTAGTTTAAAACGCCCACCAATTATTGTTCCTGACTAACACTCGAAGTCGGTGTCGATAAGCAGGTGATTAAACACTTCTGTTATATGTTCTTCCGGATCGGTGAAACGAACGCCGATACCAATTCGCCCAACCTCTTTACGTTGGTTCATAATTTGGCCGGACAGAGTTAACGGTTCTCGTTGAGAGCCAGAGCCAATGTTTATTTTAATGTTCATGTGCGTCACATTGCCTGCGTTACTCTGTGCTTTGAACAGTATGCGGCAACCTGCCGTTGAAATATCCACAATAACGCCACTGGCAAGTTTTTTACGGGCGTCTGCTTGAACAGCAGCGGAAGTTACATCAACGGGAATGTGAGTGCTGACGCGTTTTTGCGCCCGTAGCGCCCGTTGCTCAACTTCTTTAGGGTAGTCGAGATAAACAAGCCGGAAAGGAAAGTTAGTTACTGCCCGTATCTTACTTTTGAAAGCGATACACTCGCCGGCTTCGCCTTCTATGACAAGACGAACAACAACTGGGTTGCCTTCATACAGAACGTCAACGTAGCTTCCATCGGTTTTCGGGTTAGGTTGTTTTAATAAAAGGTAACGACCGCTATCAAAACCAATGAGCTGCAGTTTGGTGCGCACTTTGGTGGCGGATGCAAATTCAACATCTATCATATCGCCAGGGCGCAAGTAATTGAGCTTCATATGAGGCTGCGACGATTCTGGTAGTGTCGATGTCTCTTTTTCCATAACATCTGCCGAAGTTGTATACGAATAGTCTCAGGCTAAAAGAAGACGGTAAAAATTGCAATGCAATTCATGATACAGAGTTGTTAATAAATTTTACAAAAAGAAATTTACAGAAAAAGTGTGAGTAAAGATTCAGTGACTATTCACGCTTAAGCATAACTATTCAGTTAAAACGCAATAAATCCCCAAATGCTGATATGAAAAGGCTTTTGAAAGGAATTAACACAGACAAGCTGGTCAAATTTTGGCATAATAGCGCCCTTTTCAAGACATTCATTTGTTGACACCTTTGTTAATTCGCATGAGCGATAAGGACGAGAGTAATGACAGACAAAATGGCAGTAAATCGCGAAATGTTTAACGACGTTATGGTTCCAAACTACAACCCAGCGTCAATGATCCCGGTTAAAGGCGAAGGCGCCCGCGTGTGGGATCAAGACGGCCGCGAATATGTAGATTTTGCTGGCGGTATTGCTGTTAACTGTTTGGGTCACTGCCATCCGGCAATGGTGTCAGCGTTGCAAGAGCAAAGCCAAAAGTTGTGGCACTTAAGCAACGTATTTACTAATGAGCCGGCTATTCGTCTTGCTAAGAAGTTAACGGACGCAACTTTTGCAGACCGTGTTTACTATGCAAACTCTGGTGCAGAAGCGAACGAAGCAGCACTAAAACTGGCACGCCGTTGGGCGATTGAAAAGCACGGTGAACATAAGCAAAAGATTATTGCTTTTACTAAAGGCTTCCACGGTCGTACTTTCTTTACGGTAACTGTTGGTGGCCAACCGGCTTACTCAGACGGCTTCGGTCCAAAACCAGGCGCTGTTGAGCATGTTGACTATAACGACGCTGAAGCGTTGAAAGCGCTTATTTCTGACGACACTTGTGCCGTTATGATGGAGCCGCTACAAGGTGAAGGTGGTGTGGTAGCGCCGGACGTCGAGTTTGTAAAAACTGTGCGCGAATTGTGTGACCAGAACAACGCGTTGCTCATTTTTGATGAGGTTCAAACAGGCTTTGGCCGCACGGGTACTTTGTATGCTTATGAACAATTAGGCGTAACACCTGACATTTTGACTTCTGCTAAAGCGTTGGGCGGCGGTTTCCCAATTGGCGCTATGCTAACCACCAAAGAAATTGCCGAGCACCTGAAGCCAGGCACGCATGGCAGTACTTACGGTGGTAACCCGTTGGCTTGTGCTGTTTCTGAAGCGGTATTCGATATTGTGAACACCAAAGAAACTCTGGATGGCGTTAAAAAGCGCGAGCAGCTTTTCAAAGAAGAACTGCAGCGCATCAATGAAAAGTATAACGTCTTCAGTGAAGTTCGTGGTCAGGGGCTCTTGTTGGGTGCGGCACTTAACGAGCAATACGAAGGTAAAGCGCGTGAATTCTTGTTAGCCGGTCAAGAGCATGGCGTTATGGTGTTAATTGCAGGCGCAAATGTTGTGCGCTTCACGCCAGCGCTCATTATTTCTGAAGACGATATCAAAGAAGGCCTGCAACGCTTTGAAAAAGCTGTTGCTCAGGTTGCCGGTTAATTACTGAGGCGTTTTTATGTTGCTAATCAGACCCATTAAGCCGTCAGATTACGAAGCCTTGTATCAGTGTGCGATTGAGTCAGGTCACGGGTTTACCTCGTTGCCCGTCGACCAGTCGCTACTAGAGCGCCGTATTGATCGTGCCCAAAAGGCTTTTCGAAAAGAGAACGTCGAAACACCGGGTGATGAAAGTTACCTATTTGTGATGGAAGACACCGAAACCGGAACCATCGCGGGTGTTAGCGGTATTGAAGCTGCGGTGGGTCTGGATGAAGCATTTTGGCATTACCGTCTCGGTAAAGTCGTGCATCATTCAGAAAAACTTAATATCTATAATGCATTGGAAACTTTGACCTTGTGTAATGACTACACGGGGGTGTCAGAGTTGTGCACCTTGTTCTTGCGCGAACCATACCGTCACAACATGAATGGTCGTACGTTGTCGCGTTTCCGTATGTTATTTTTGGCCCAGTTTAAGCAGCGTTTCAGCGACTGGGTGATTGCAGAAATGCGTGGGGTTTCCGACGACAATGGTGACTCGCCGTTTTGGACTTGGCTAGAAGATAATTTCTTTTCCATGGATTTTCCAAAAGCGGATTATCTAAGCGGTATTGGCGATAAAACCTTTATTGCTGAGCTAATGCCACGCTTTCCAATTTACACGAACTTGTTGAGTGAAGACGCTCGTGCGGTTGTCGGAAAAGTACATGACAACACGCGACCAGCGCTTAAATTGCTGGAGTCGGAAGGTTTCCGTTTCCGTGGCTTTGTCGATATTTTTGATGCTGGTCCAACGGTAGAAGCCGAGGTCTGCAACTTAAACAGTGTAAGAAACAGCAAAGTGGTAACTGTGAGTGTTAAAGAACAAGTGCCTGAAGTTGAAGCAGCGGTGCCACATATTGTCTGTAATACTCAGCTTGAAAACTTTCGAGCCACCAAACTGTTGTTAGCAGAAGGTGCAGATGAGCTGATTCTCGATAACGAGCAAGCCGAAAAAATGCATTTAAGTGACGGCGACGACGTTCGAGTTGTCGCACTTTAAGCAGGAGTTAAATTTATGACAAACAGTATTCAGTTTATTAACGGAGCATGGGAAGCAGGCGAAGGCCAAAAATTCGATTCTGTTGACCCGGCTCGTAACGAAGTCATTTGGTCGGGTGAATCGGCCAGCGCGAACCAAGTGGAAAAGGCTGTTATGGCTGCTCGACAAGCGTTTCCGGAATGGGCTGAAAAGTCTGTCGACGAGCGCTTGGCTATTTGTAAAAAGTTTTCAGAGTTACTGGAAGAAAACAAAGAGCACTTAGCGCGTACCATGGCAAAAGAGACCGGTAAGCCGGTTTGGGAAACTCGTACAGAAGTTGGCGCTATGATGGGCAAAGTAGCAATTTCAGAGCGAGCTTATAATGAGCGTACGGGCACGGTTGAAAATGAAATGCCAGGCGCGAAAGCCTTTATCCGCCATAAACCGCACGGTGTTGTTGCCGTTTATGGTCCTTATAATTTCCCAGGTCATTTGCCAAACGGACACATAGTACCAGCACTTATTGCCGGTAATACCATTGTCTTTAAGCCCAGTGAGCTAACGCCTATGGTCGCTCAGGAAACCGTTAAGCTTTGGGAAAAAGCGGGTATACCTGCTGGTGTTCTTAACTTAGTGCAAGGCGAAGTTGAAACGGGTAAGGCGCTGTCTGCACACCCTCAAATTGACGGCTTGTACTTCACCGGCTCATCGAATACCGGACACCTACTGCATAAACAGTTCGGTGGTCGTCCGGATAAAATCTTAGCGCTGGAAATGGGCGGTAATAACCCATTGTTAGTGACCAATGTTGCGGACATTGACGCTGCGGTTCACAACATTGTGCAGTCTGCGTTCATTACCTCAGGCCAGCGCTGTACTTGTGCGCGCCGCCTGTTTATTGAAGACTCAGAACAAGGTCGAGCGGTACTAAAACGCTTAGTCGAAGTCACTGAAAATATTCTGGTTGACGACTATGAGGCAGAACCTCAGCCATTCATGGGCGCAATGATTTCTGCTAAAGCTGCCGGCGAAATGGTCGATGCACAGAATGAGCTTTTGCATAAAGGTGCCAAGTCGCTGGTTCGTATGAAGCAGGAAGACCCTAAAAAAGGCTTTGTGACACCAGGTATTGTTGATGTCACGGGTGTTGAAGGTCTTGAAGACGAAGAGCACTTCGGTCCGCTGTTAAAGGTGTATCGTTATAAAGAGCTTGATGATGCAATTAAAGAAGCAAACAACACGCGTTATGGCTTGTCGGCTGGTGTTCTTTGTGATGACGAGCAGACCTATCGCTACTTCTTTAAGCATATTCGGGCAGGCATTGTGAACTGGAACAAGCCAATTACAGGTGCGAGCAGCGCTGCGCCATTTGGTGGTATTGGAGCCAGTGGTAATCACAGAGCAAGCGCTTACTACGCGGCTGACTACTGTGCGTACCCTGTTGCTTCGGTTGAAGCTGATACCATGACATTACCTGAGTCATTGGCACCAGGACTTAAATTCTAGTCACAATCTGTGCTACTTTAGCGGTTGGGCAATTTGAATGATTGTCCAGCCGCATACGTAAAGAGAGTCAGATGATAGTAGAAACCGACGGATACATTGAGCTGATTCAGTACTTAACGGGGCAATTACCGTTATTTTCTGACCAAAGCGCGCAGGAAAAAACCGCAGACTACACCTTGCGAGACTTGATGGAAGAAAAGCTTTCCATGAGCATGATGGCGGTTTTTGAGCAAAATGAGCTGAGTCAGGAGCAGCGGCTCGATATTGTTCGCGAAACAGATACTATTGTTTATGACTTAGAAGAAGTTCTCTCCAAAGTATTGGATACTCATCCAACTCCAGAACAGGAAGCTTTCATAGATGAGTTTGTCGGGCTGGTGAAAAACCTGTTTGACGAGCATCTGCGAGAGTATCGCGTATAACCTTACTGAAAACGACAAGGAACAATAATGGCTGATAATACGATGAACGCAAAAGTGAGCTGGCATGAGGACATGACGTTTGTAGCTACCTCCGGCAGCGGTCATCAGGTCATTATGGATGGGGATTCTCCTGGCAAAGCGCCAAGCCCAATGGAAATGGTCTTGATGTCTGCGGGCAGCTGCGCCTCGGTCGATGTTGTCAGTATTCTGCAAAAAGCCCGTCAGGACTTTAGCGAATGCTACTGCGAGCTTTCCGGTAAACGCGCTGATTCAACGCCCAAAGTGTTTACAGACATTCATATTGAGTTTGTGGTGGTTGGTAAAAGCGTCAGCGAAAGTCATGTTGAGCGTGCGGTCAAACTGTCAGCCGACAAATACTGCTCAGTGGCTAAAATGCTGGAAGCCTCAGTCAACATCACTCATAGCTATCGAATAGAGGAAGCTTAAAGGCTATTGCTGGCTTGAGATCCAGTCGACTTGTCGGCGAACTTGGTTCTTTCTATCCATAATTTGCTCAATCAATGGCGTTAAAATAAGCTCCATTGCTAACGCCATTTTCCCTCCCGGCACGACCAGAGTATTGGTACGCGACATAAATGAACCTTCTATCATTTGTAAGTAAAACGGAAAGTCTACATTTTTTATGCCACGAAAACGAATGACTACAAAGCTTTCATCCAGCGACGGGATGTCTTTTGCGCTAAATGGGTTGGACGTGTCTACTGTGGGAACGCGCTGAAAGTTAATATGGGTACGTGAAAACTGCGGCACAATATGGTGAATATAGTCTTCCATACTGCGAACAATGCTGGTGGTGACCGCCTCTCTTGAGTGACCGCGCTCTGAAGTGTCACGAATGAGCTTCTGAATCCACTCTAGGTTAACAATGGGTACCATGCCGATAAGTAAGTCGACATACTGTGCAACGTCATAACTGTCGCCACAAACACCGCCATGAAGGCCTTCGTAGAAAAGTGCGTCGGTGCTTTCCGGAAGCTCTTCCCAGGGAGTAAAGGTGCCTGGCATCTGGTTGTAAGGCACAGCGTCATCAAAACTGTGCAAATAACGTCGAATTTTGCCCTGGCCGGTTTGTGAATACGAGCGAAACAGCGACTCTAAGCGGTCAAAGTCATTGGCTTCAGAGCCAAAATAACTGATGTGCCGCCCCTGCTCCTGAGCTTTGCGAATGGCTAGGTCCATTTCCGGTCGGGAGTAGCGGTGAAAACTGTCACCTTCCACAAAGGCAGCACTTACATCTAACGAACGAAAGATGTGTCTAACAGCCTGGCCTGTTGTGGTGGTTCCGGCGCCTGATGAGCCGGTGACCGCAATGATTGGATGCTTTGATGACATAACATTCCCGCAAACTAAAACAGAACAGTTGTTATACGTTGCTGAGCCCGCAAGATCAATATTAGTAATGTGGTGGTGGCGGCTCTTTTGCGGGATCAGAATTGTCGGAGTTCTGCTCCTGCATTTGCTTTAAGCGCTTACCCAGCCACCGAATTTGACGTTGCATTTCTGTCATTTGCTGAGTTTGTTCAGTGACGAGCTTATTCAATGATTCAATGGTGTCTTCCTGAAAGGTCAATTGCATTTCCAGGTTTGCCATTTGTTGTTCGATTTTCTTTAAATCCATTATTTACTGCCTGTTAAGTCAATTTCCCACCATTCAACCAGACCTGCTGAGCTTTCGCTGACGACGGTATTCTCAGCTTCGTCGAAAACCACTGCTAAAACCGACGCGTTACTTGGACGTCCACCGTCTCGTAAGTCGACTCGCCAGTCACTTAACAGTTTACCCGTAGCCGTGTTCCAAATGGCGATGCGACGCGAAGGGGCGCCGGTGATTAAGTAGTCTCCTGACTCACTGAAGCGGGCTGCGCTAAAAATACGCTGCCGGTCAGGGAACTTCAGTCGGCTCACTTCCTCACCACCGGGCAATGCTCGAATAACTGCATTATCCGTAGAGTCGGCAGCAAACGCATACCTGCCACTGGGGTGAAGTGCCACTTGCGTCATACGACCTTCATACTCCCAGCGGTGCACAATTTGGCCACTGCGAGTGTCCCATAAAATGGCGGTGTAGTCGTTAGATGCACTGAGTACATAAAAACCATTGGGTGAAATATCCAGCGCATTGACGGCTTCGGTATGACCGTAAAACTCTATGCGGCGGCCGGACTGCGGGTTAAAAGCGACCTGAGTGCCGTCACGTTTACCTAACACAACGGTACCACCGGACTTGCTCACAACAATTTTCTGAATGCGCCCATTACCAATGCTCCAAAAACCTAAGTTTTCACCGGTTTTCATATCCCACATAGAGAATTCATAGCGCGACGCAGCAACAGCAACGCTGTTGTCGGCCGCAATGTCGACATCAATAATTTGTGACACTTCACCTTCTTCGTGTTCCCACTGATACTTTGCGTTATTCGCGTAGCGTGGCCATAGCAACAGCCCGGTTTCGTCTGTGGACACTAAACTGTAAGATCCGTCGTCTGATATGTCAGCCGCGTAGGTGCCATTTTCAGCATGGACCTTCTTGTGAATTTTATCAGGGGAAGGCTGGCAGGCACTTACCGCTAATATCAATAGCAGTAAAGCGCTAAGCTTCATAAAAGGCATAGGCAACTCCCCTGTGGTTGTGTAGTATGGTTCTGTTCACTAACACTATTATGACATAGTCCGAAAGGATGCAAGACGATAATTGGAGAAAACAATGAAACATCTGATGAAACCGTTGGCAGTATCAGCGGTCGCCCTGGCGTTAGCCGCTTGTTCACAAGAAAAATTTCCGGCAAACGACACTCAGTTGCAGACAGAAAAAGACAAACAAGCGTACGCGTTGGGCTCATCGGTTGGTGGCTTTATTGCCCGTAACTTAGAACGCCAGGAAGAAGCTGACTTTATTCTTGAACGTGATGTCATCATTGCTGGTTTCGTGGATGCCATTAAAGGCGACCCTCAGCTGAGTGACGAAGAAGCAGAAGAAATTTTGAACGCTATGCGTCAGGAAGTGATGGAGCAGCGCCAAAACGTTTTAGGTCAGAAGTCGGCTGAAGAAGGTCAGGCTTACCTGGAAGAAAACAAGAAGAAAGAAGGCGTTAAAGTGACTGAGTCCGGCTTACAGTACGAAGTGCTGGAAGAAGGTGAAGGTGACAGCCCGGCTGAAACCGACATGGTCGAGGTTCATTATGAAGGTACCTTAATTAATGGTGAAGTATTCGACAGCTCTTATGAGCGTGGTGAGCCAACCTCATTCCCTCTGAACCGGGTTATTCAAGGCTGGACCGAAGGTCTTCAGTTAATGAAAGAAGGCGCGAAATACCGCTTTGTCATTCCAGCAGAGTTAGCTTACGGCGAGCGCGAAGTGGGTGGCGGACAAATTCCACCAAACTCAACACTAATTTTCACGGTAGAGCTGTTGGACGTGAAAAATACTGAAGAAGAGCCGGCAGGCGATACAGAGCAGTAATACTTTGTAATATGACGTGGCCTGACGTAATTAACGTCAGGCCACGTGCGTTTTAGGCTTATGCAGTTATAAGCTGATGCTCTTCTAAGTGGTTGAGTAATTGATCCTCAAACTCCATGCGAAGCTCAATGGCTTCACCTAACGCAGACAAGTCTCGGTCAAACTTGTCGCAATGATTGGTAGAATCGATATCGCCGTATTTGTCGTTAAAGTCTAATGCAATATCGGTTGTATCAGAGATTAACGGGAATAACTCGTCTGCTAAGTCATCAACTGAATGTCCCTGACTGCTCGCTTCTCGGACAATCTGGTCATAAATTTCAAAATGACCACTGGATACATAATCAACTAACTGACCGCAGAAGTTTCTTATATCAACAACGTCTGGCAAGCCTTTATGACTGTTTTCATAAGGCGGTAAGGCGGCAAGTTTAAAGTAATTGATCAGCAAGTCCTGGCGTTCTTCCAGCCAGTGATCAATGGTTTTATGAGCGCCACCCCAGCGCTTTTTTGCCTGTTCATTACGGCTTAACATGATACTCTCCGTTATTGATATCAGTCATCAATGTAAATTCTCAGTCGTTAGAACTCAATAGGTTTTACGCAAAAATCGTCTTACGGAAGAAAGAACCGAAATATGGCAACTTTATACGCAACTCCAGCGAATGACGAACCCGCATGGTGGTTTGTTGTCAGCGCCGATCATATTTTTCTGACTCATGATGGTGAAGTGCCTTTTGGGCAACTAAACCAGCTTGCGTTTCCGGACTTGGCGCAATACCAGGTTATTGAAATTGGCGAAATTCGCGAAAGAACCTGCTATCTGGTCATGGCGGATTACATGGATGAGCAGTTTAAAGGCGGTGATTTTGCACCGTTGCGACAGCTGTTAAAACCGGATGACATGGAAATATTCAAGATGGCCGGGCGTGCGCGGCAGTTCAGCGACTTCCTGAATACACACCGATTCTGTGGCCGCTGTGGTACTCGCATGCAAAGTGTTGAATGGGAACTTGCCATGCACTGTCACCAGTGTCAGCACCGCTGTTATCCGCGAGTGTCCCCTTGCATTATTGTTGCAATCACAAAAGGCGAGCAACTGCTTCTAGCTCAGGGTAAACGACATAAAGCGGGGCTTTACTCTATTCTAGCCGGATTTGTGGAAGCGGGAGAAAACCTGGAGCAAGCACTTAAGCGCGAGGTGTACGAAGAAGCTGGTATTCGTGTGAAAAACATTCAGTACCATATGAGCCAACCTTGGTCTTTTCCGCATTCTCTTATGATGGGCTTTACCGCCGAATGGGAGTCCGGCAATTTGCATATTGACCCTCACGAACTGGTTACCGGAGACTGGTTCCCAATTAATGACTTACCTCAAATCCCCCCGCAGGGAACTATCGCACGCACACTTATCGATATAGCCATAAAGAGGTAGAAACCGGCTAGCTATAAGTTTTCATGGAGTGCGCGCGCATGCACTGCTAAAATGCGCGCCAGAATTTTGTAAAAATGGATGAGTTATGACGGCTCCAGTATTAAAAAATGATCGTTATCTTCGCGCCTTATTGAAGCAACCTGTTGACCGGACGCCAGTTTGGATGATGCGTCAAGCAGGACGCTATTTACCTGAGTATAAAGAAGTTCGGGCCGAAGCTGGCGACTTTATGTCGCTTTGTCGTAATACGGAGCTGGCGTGCGAAGTCACTCTGCAGCCGCTACGCCGTTTTGATTTAGATGCGGCTATTTTATTCAGCGACATTCTCACTATTCCTGATGCTATGGGCCTTGGGCTGTATTTTGAAGCGGGTGAAGGGCCTAAGTTTAAAAATCCAGTCAGAGACATGGCGGCGATAAAAAACTTGTCAGTACCTGACATGGAAGATGAGCTGGGCTATGTCATGGATGCGGTTAGAATGATTCGCCGTGAACTGCAAGGTGAAGTGCCCCTGATAGGCTTTTCCGGCAGCCCCTGGACGCTGGCGACTTATATGGTCGAAGGCGGCAGCACTAAAAACTTCTCCAAAGTTAAGCAGCTAATGTTTGCAGAGCCCGAAGCCATGCACCACCTGCTGAATGTACTGGCTGACTCTGTCACTCAATATTTGAACGCGCAAATAGCCGCAGGAGCGCAGTCGGTTATGATTTTCGACACCTGGGGCGGCGTTTTGTCACCACGAGACTACAAAGAGTTCTCGCTAGCCTACATGGAAAAGATTGTACAAGGCCTGACGCGTGAAGCCGACGGTCGCAAAGTACCAGTGACGTTATTTACTAAGAATGGTGGTCAGTGGTTAGAAGCAATGGCGGCGTCAGGAGCCGATGCTCTGGGAGTTGATTGGACAACCGACTTATCAGACGCGCGAGCTCGCGTTGGCGGACAAGTTGCCCTGCAGGGAAATATGGACCCGAGCGTTTTGTACGCCTCGCCTGAGCGCATTGAACAAGAGGTTCAGACAATATTGGAAAGCTTTGGTCACGGGAATGGTCATGTGTTCAACTTAGGGCATGGTATTCACCCGGAAGTAAACCCGGAGCATGCGAAAGCGTTTATCGATGCGATTCATAAACACAGCCCGATATACCATAAGTAAACACCCTGAATTGTAGATTCGGGCAAAAACGCATCTAAAATACTGAATTTGCGATTAAAGACCGATAATCCTCGTTAAGTGCACCGCCTTTATGGCGGTGTTTTTCGTACAATAAGCTATGTTTAAAACCGTTGGACACAAGCTTTTAGAGGTCAACATGGCGAAACGTAGCTGGATTAACCCAATTACCATTGTGGTTGTCGTTTTATTAGCGGCAGCAATTTATTTATTTGGGTTTCCGCCAAAAGAAGTGGTAGAGCAGGGAGAGCAGCAGGCCGTGCCGGTAAAGGTACAGCAGGCAGAGGTCAGTGAGTTTCGGGATACTATCGAGGCTTTGGGTACTGCTATGGCCAATGAAACTGTCGAAATTACTGCGCAGACACAAGACGTGGTTGATAAAATCTACTTCGACAGTGGTGATCTGGTGAAAGAGGGTCAGCTTTTAGCCGAGCTTAACGCACGCAAAGAAGTTGCTCGTGTTCAACAAATTAAGTTCAGCTTAGACGAAGCAAAACGTCAGTTAGATCGTATTGGTGAGCTGCGTCGTGGCAATGCAGCGTCACAGCAACAGCTCGATGAACAACAGGTAAAAGTTAATGGCTTACAGGCAGACCTGGAAGTCGCAGAAGCCACGTTGCGAGAAATGAAGATTTACGCTCCGTTCTCAGGACGCGTAGGTATCCGTCAGGTCAGTCCTGGGTCTTTAGTAGGTCCAGGCGATGTCTTCACAACGTTAGACGACATTAAACCGATAAAAATCGATTTCAGTGTGCCAGAGCGTTTCTTTGCCAGCATAGCGGTGGGTCAGGAAGTAATGGCGCGCAGCCGGGCATACCCGGGAGAACTTTTTAGCGGACGCATTACCAGCATTGATGCACGCATTGACCCGGTAACCAGAGCTGTACGTGTTCGAGCCAAAATAACCAATGATGATGAGCGCTTGCGCCCGGGGATGCTGTTGCAAATTACCCTATTGCGCAGTATCGACGAAGCCATGTTGTTACCGGAAAAAGCGTTGGTTCCTATTCAAAACCGCCAGTATGTCTATGTGTTAACTCCAGACAACAGAGCCCGTCAGAAAGAAGTGACCATTGGTCGAAGAAAGCCGGGGATTGTTGAGGTCACTGATGGTCTTAAGCCTGGCGAGAAAGTCATCATTGAAGGTATTGTCCGCCTTCGCGACGGAATTCCAGTATCCGTTCAGGGAGAGTAATTTATGTTGTTGTCTGATCTCTCTGTTAAACGTCCGGTATTTGCGACGGTTCTAAACATACTTTTATTGGTGTTTGGTATTGTTGCGTTCACGATGCTGCCGCTGCGTGAATACCCTGATATCGATCGCCCAATTGTCTCCATTGATACCGATTACCCGGGAGCCTCCGCCGAAGTTGTGGAAACGCAGGTCACTCAACTTGTGGAAGACCGCATCAGTGGCATTGAGGGCATTAAAAATATCAGCTCCAGTAGCAGTAATGGCCGCTCGCGTATCAGTATCGAATTTAATTTAACCCGTGACATTGATGCGGCATCGAACGACGTTCGTGAGCGCGTATCGCGTGTGCTCGATAACCTGCCTGAAGAAGCCGACCCGCCTGAAGTGTCAAAAGCCTCCAGCGACGAAAGTACGGTCGTTTGGTACAACCTGCGCAGTGAAAGCATGTCCATTCTTGAGCTGACCGACTACGCTGAACGGTACATTGTGGACAGGCTGTCGGTGGCTGACGGGGTAGCGCGAGTGGTAATCGGTGGTGACCGCCGTTATGCCATGCGTGTTTGGTTAGACCGCGATGCAATGGCGGCACGGCGTGTGACGGTGACTGATATTGTTAACCGGTTGCGTGAAGAGAATGTTGAATTACCGGCCGGTGAGGTTGAGTCAACAGACAGGGAGTTTTCGGTTCGAATGGCCCGGGCTTACCTGGCGCCGGAAGACTTTAAAAACCTTGTAATACGCCAGGGCGATGATGGTTACCTTGTTCGTTTAGGGGAGGTTGCCCGGGTAGAACTCGGCGCCGAGGACGATAAAACCGACTTCCGCGGTAATGGCGTGAATATGGTCGGTATTGGCATTATTAAACAGTCCAAGGGCAACACGCTGGAAGTGGTGAATAATGTTCACCGGGAAATGGAGAACATACAGGAAACACTTCCGGAAACCATGTATTTGGCGCCAAGCTACGACTCATCGATATTCATACAGGGGTCAGTGGATGAGGTATACAACACCTTAGCCGTAGCGATGTCGCTGGTTATTGTCGTGATTTACCTGTTTTTGGGGAATGTACGGGCGACCATAGTTCCCGCGTTAACGGTACCTGTCGCCATAATTGCCTCTTACATTGTGCTATTCGCGTTGGGCTTCTCTATCAACCTTCTGACTTTGCTGGCGCTGGTATTGGCGATAGGCCTTGTGGTTGATGACTCCATTGTCGTGTTAGAGAACATTTACCGACGTATCGAAGAAGGCGAGCCGCCGTTGTTGGCCGCTTACAGGGGCGCGCGAGAAGTTGGCTTTGCCGTTATAGCAACCACATTAGTGCTTATTTCCGTGTTTGTACCTTTGGCGTTTCTGGAAGGGAACATTGGTAAGCTCTTTACCGAGTTTGCTTTAGCCATAGCTGCGGCGGTCGCTTTCTCAAGTATTGCAGCACTGACGCTAACCCCAATGTTGAGCTCCAAAGTACTCAGCAAAAAAGAGCGAACCAGTAAGTTTGGTCGGGCTTTTGATGCGACCTTTAACTGGCTGGAAAACGGCTACGGCAACATTCTTGAAAAAAGCGTGAAGCGCCCGCTAATGGCGGTAGTTTTAGTCGTAATGTCAGGTGTTGTTGCTTATGGGTTGTTTAGTTTTATTCCGCAAGAGTTTGCGCCACCGGAAGACCGCGGAACCTTTTATATCCGTGTAAACAGTGCCGAAGGTGCCAGCTTTGAGTCGAGCTCACGACACATGGATGAAATTGAGCAAATACTTCTGCCATATATTGACGAAGGCAAAATTGACCGCTTAATTGTTCGTGCACCGGGTTGGGGCGGCAGTGCCGGTATCGCCATTGTTGGCGCAGTGCCATTTGATGAACGTGACTGGTCAAGCTTTGACTTAATGGAAGAAATGCGAGAGCAGCTTAACTCGGTTGTTGGCGTGCAGGCTTTTGCCTTCATGCGCAGTGGCATTAGCGGCGGCGGAGGTCGACCGGTACAGTTTGTGTTGCAAGGTAACACGTATGAGCGCCTGGCGGAGTTTCGCGATATCGTTATCGAAGAGGCGTCAACGAACCCAGGGCTGCAAAACCTGGACAGCGACTATAAAGAAACGTTGCCGCAACTGCTTATTGAAGTGGATGAAGCCAGTGCGGCGGACTTAGGTGTGTCGGTTCAGGATATTGGTATTACGCTACAGTCCGTGCTGGGTCAGCGCCGTGTCACCACATATCTCGATAGAGGTGAAGAGTATGACGTTATGCTCGAAGGTGAGAAAGCAGACTACCGCAGCCCAAGCGCTATCGATAATATCTATGTGCGTTCGCGCAAAAGTGACGAGCTTATTCCTCTTTCAAACTTAGTCAGCGTTACTGAGCAGGCAACTTCAGCGCGACTGAATCGTTATAACCGCATGCGCAGTGTGACCATAGAAGCGAACCTGGCGGACGGTTACTCGCTGGGTGAAGCCTTGAGCTATCTGGAAGGGGTGGTTCAGGAGAAGTTGCCTGAAGACGTTTCTGTTGACTACAAAGGTGAGTCGCAGCTTTATAAAGAAAGTGGCAGCTCTATCGTCTTTGTATTCGGCTTAGCGTTGGTTATTACCTTCCTGGTACTAGCCGCTCAGTTTGAAAGCTTTATACATCCGTTGGTCATCATGCTAGCGGTTCCAATGGCGATTGTGGGTGCTCTCATAGGTCTTTACGTAACGGGCATGAGTATCAACATTTACAGCCAAATTGGTATTGTCATGCTTATTGGTTTGGCTGCCAAAAACGGTATTTTGATTGTTGAATTTGCGAACCAGCTTCGTGACTCCGGTGTTGAGTTTAAAGAGGCGGTGCTGCGGGCTTCGCGTCAGCGTTTGCGCCCTATTGTGATGACTGCATTCACGACTCTCATGAGTGCTATGCCGCTTATTCTTGGCTCAGGGCCGGGCGCTGAAAGCCGTCAGGTTATTGGTACGGTAATATTTGCCGGTGTGGCGGTATCGGCGTTCTTAACCTTGTTCGTCATTCCTGCGCTTTACATTGCACTGGCTCAGAAGACCAGTTCACCGATGGCAATTACGCGCAAGCTGGAGTCAATGCAGGAAGAGTATCCGGACCACCACAGTTAATAGTGCAAGATAGGATCATTGCCGGCAGTCGTTAAGCCGGCAATGACATTTTGTGCAAAGCTTGGATGGTTCGTGAAAATGCCATCAACGCCCATTTCGTGCAGCTCTTCAATATCGTGTCTTTCGTCGACCGTGTAGACATACACCTGAAGTCCCCGTTCATGTCCGTCTTCGACAAGTTCTTTAGTCACAAAGTCCACAGCAAAGTGGGCGGAATAAGCGTTAAGATCCTCCGCAAACTGGCAGTAAGTTAACGGACAGCTGGCACTTAAAGCGCCAATAAGGGCATCGGGGCGACGCTTTTTGAGGCGTTGCAACCAATGATGGTTAAACGATGAAAACAAAAGCTGCTCTTGCGAAAAGCTCGTATTGGTTAGTGCGAAATCCACATCTTTAAGCAATTCGCGAGTCGGAATGTCGCCTTTTAGCTCAATGTTCACATGACAGTGACCATTAATGTGTTTGAGGGCATCGCGCAGCGTTGGTATGGGTTGTTGTCCAAATATTTTTAGTTGCTTTAATTGCTCGGCAGATAAGTCTTTTAAGCGACCAGGCGTTGCGGTGAGGCGCTCGAGGTAGCGGTCGTGAAAGACGAAGCGCTCGCCGTCAATGCCGTAAACATCGAGCTCGATGCCATGGACGCCGGAATCCATGGCGCGCGTAAAGGCCGCTAGTGTGTTTTCCGGGGCTTCGTAACTTGCGCCCCGGTGAGCCCATAAAATCAATCGTCACTCTCTTTAGTTTCTGTTTTTATTTTTGCCATGACCTCACCCATGCGAGTTGTAGAGCGAGGCTCAAGGTCATCATCAAACTCTATAGCATCCTTGGCAAACGTCAGCACCACGGTCGAGCCTAATTTGAAGTGACCCATTTCTTCACCTTTCTTAAGGTGTATAGCCGCAGGGCCAGATGCCGGATAAGACCAGCTTTGAATGCGTCCACCAGTTGGCGGTGTCACAGTGCCGGACCAGACTGTACCAATACTGGCAACAATAGTGGCGCCAACCAGAACCATCGACATGGGGCCAACTTCTGTGTCAAAAATAGCCACAACACGCTCATTACGAGCAAATAAATTGGGCACATTGGCCGCTGTGAGCGGGTTCACTGAATAAAGGTCCCCCGGTACGTAAACCATTTTCTTGAGCACGCCATCGCATGGCATATGAATACGGTGATAGTCTTTCGGTGCCAGATAAATGGTCGCGAAATCGCCATTCATAAAGGGTTTGGCATCTTCTTCGCTGCCGCCTAGCAGCTCTTTTAACGAGTAGTCGTGACCTTTGGCCTGGAATATACGCCCGTCTTTAATTTCGCCAAGCTGACTGACTGCACCGTCTACCGGATGTGCCAACTCGTCATCATCCGCCTTTAATGGCCTTAGTTCGGGCTTCAGGCGGCGCGTGAAAAAGTCATTAAAGGTTTTATAGGCTTGCGGAGACTCTTCAATAGCCTCACTCATATCAATTTTGTATTGACGGATAAACCAACGGATGAATGTCTGTGTGAACCATCCGGCACGTGCCGCTGCAAATTTTCCCATCAAGCGGGAAATAAGGTGCTTCGGCATAACGTGCTGAAAGAATATTTTGGCTTTATCGGTTTTTGCCACAGTTAATTACCTCTAATGACCCTACTGGGTTTCTGTGTTTTCATCGTTTCAATAATGCGATGATAATTAGAAAGGCGCCAGTCGTGCAATTCATTATTGCTGACAGCTTCTTGTAAAGCACAACCGGGGTCTTCTGCATGTTTGCAGTCCCGGAATTTGCAGCCGCCTAAATAGTCACGAAAGTCGACATAACACCAGGCAACACGCTCTGGCTCCAGGTGCCATAATGAGAACTCCCGAATACCGGGCGAGTCGATAAGCGCACCGCCCTCGGCTAAGTCGTACCAGGTTGCTACCGTTGTTGTGTGCTGGCCTAGTCCGGAATTATCTGACACTTGTTTGGTTTCGGCGTTCACTTCAGGCAATAGCTGATTGACCAGCGATGACTTCCCGACACCCGATTGTCCGACAACAATAGAGACATGGTCTTTAAGCCGCTGTCTAAGTGTTTCAAGCCCTTCGCCGGTTGTACTGCTGACCTGAAGCACCGTGTAGCCAATATTCTGATAGTCAGCTAAACGTTGCTCAATATGCGCTTTTTCTTCGTCATCGATATTGTCGAGCAAGTCGGCTTTGTTAAGTACAATAATAGGCTCAATACCTATGTCTTCGCACGCCACTAAATAGCGATCGATAATTTGTGCCGAAAAGCTAGGCAATACGCTTGATATGACAAAAATTTGGTCAATATTGGATGCCACAGGTTTCAAGCCGTCGTAATAGTCTGGACGTGAAAGCAGGCTTTGGCGCTCGTGTACTGCGATGACAACGCCCTGCATACCCTGCTGATCAGTCGTCGCCCGTGCCCATTGAACAATGTCTCCACAAACTAAGCTGTCGACCACACGGCGAATATGACAACGATAGGTGTTGCCCTGCTCATCTCTAATGTCAGCGTGCTGTCCAAAACGGCTAATGACACGGCCTGTTTCAGGCGCATTAAGCTGGCCGTCGTTCCATTCGACGTCATTACCTTTCAGCCGCTTTTTTTGATTCGCCGACACACGGCGCTGCTGACCTTTATTGAGACGTTTGCGTTTTGCCAATCGGGATAACCTGTTGTCGAGCTTTAAATGACGCTATCATACAACAAATTGCATTGAGAGAGCAGGGTAATGGCTGAAGACGATAAGAAACAACGCTTAATTTGGATAGATTTAGAAATGACCGGCTTGGTGCCGGAAGAGCACCACATTATTGAGGTAGCGACCATTGTTACGGACGCTGAACTCAATACAATTGCCGAAGGCCCGGTTATTGCCGTTCATCAACCCAAGAAATACCTCGATCGCATGGACGCCTGGAATGTGAAAACCCATACCGGCTCAGGTCTCGTCGAACGCGTGCAAAAAAGTCAGCATAACGAGCGCACAGCAGCGGCAGCAACTATTGAATTTTTGCAGCAGCATATCGATGCTGGCGTATCGCCTATGTGTGGTAACAGTATCTGCCAGGATCGTCGTTTTTTAGCCCGTCACATGCCGGATCTCGAAGCGTTTTTCCATTACCGAAACCTCGATGTGAGTACGTTAAAAGAACTGGCTAAACGCTGGCAGCCAGAAGTAGCGGATAGCTTCAAAAAGTCCGGCGCGCACGAGGCCTTGGCAGATATTCGAGAGTCTATCGGTGAGCTGAAACATTACAGAGAACATTTTTTCAGCAAATAAGCCAATTGCAGCGCAAAAACTATTGACCTTATCGGTGGTATCAGTAGAATACACGCCGCACTGACGAAGCGGGAATAGCTCAGCTGGTAGAGCACAACCTTGCCAAGGTTGGGGTCGCGAGTTCGAATCTCGTTTCCCGCTCCAATTTTTTTATCTAAAAGTCAGCTAATAAGTCTCTCTTTTCGACGATTAAGACCTTCAAAAATAGGCTCTGCAACTTTCATTGGAAAGTGTTTAGGTAAGCGCTTACTAACCTTTTCAATCACGTTATCTGTGCTTGCATGCATTATCTTAAGAATGTCCTGCATCTCTTTTAGGCTGTACTGCGCTTCCTTTGCCGAACTAATGAAGTGACGCCCATAGATCTGAAAAAGCTTTGATTTTCGACCTTTTGAGCCTTTAAGTGTCATAGCGAGTTTCAAGTCTCTTAAATGAAGCCCTTGACCGCCGACAGCTGGGTACGCAGAAAGAATGTCATAAATCGGAGTTAACTTGAAACCACCCCCTGGCTCTATAAACACAGAAAAGTTTTTAGCGTGACCGTCGGTTGCTCCTAGCAGAAAAAATAGCACCTGTGCTGCCATAAAAGTTCTTCTGTCTTTGTGAGAGTTAGAAGAGCCTTTTCTAGCTCGCTATGATTCAGAGGCTGGTAGTTTATTGTCTTTATATTGCCAGCTTGTTCCCCTTGAGGGTAAAACTGTAAAGCGCCTACTGTATCTCGGCCTACTGCTTTGAGAAGATCGAAAGGTTGTTTCGAGTCGGCTCGGTAGCGTGCAACAATCCTGTCTCTAACTTCCTGGCTATCGGGCAGAAGGTTATCGAAAAAGTTGATGACTTCAGGACCTTCGTAGGCGTTCCTTGTTAGAGGCATTGATAACGAAATGGGGCGGGCGCCCGGTGTCTCGAGCCAGTTGATACTGTAAGTAAAACGGTGCGCGCCAGAGTTACTACGGTGCAGCTCACCGACCAGCAACCCGTTCATATAAATATCGAGTTTATCCATTACCATTCCTCGTTCCATGAGTGTTCAGTGTTGTTTTCCTGAGCGTTTTCCTTGCTCTTAATGCTTAATTCTAACCCCAGCGCTGATAGAAGCCGAAATAACGTATCTATTTGGCTTTTCTCAGGAGAAAGCTCAAAGCTTGAGACAGTGCCCTGTCTTAAACCAACAGATTCAGCAACTTTTGCCTGACTTAAACTTTGTCGTTTTCTTTCATCTTTTAAATGAACCGCTAACGCGTGGGGGCTTGTAATTTTCATACCTATTCCTAAACGTGAGTCCGTTTAAGAACAGTATTATACGCATTTGCGTATAAATCAAATTTTAATCGCTAGTGCGTGTATATAAACTTCTAAACGCACTAGCGACTAACCGAGTTTGAAGGTTTTCACTGACTCTTCTTCGAGCTGTCCACAAACATCGCAATAGCACCGTCACCAGTAATATTACAGGCGGTACCGAAGCTGTCCTGTGCCATGTACAAGGCTATCATTAAGGCGACTGCGGTTTCGCCGAAGCCCAGCATTGAACCCAGTAGGCCGACTGCTGACATAACTGCGCCGCCAGGCACACCCGGTGCGGCTAACATGACAATACCCAGCATTAAAATAAACGGCAGCATGGTAAAGAACCCGGGAATAGCTAGCGAGTTATGCAAAACCATGACCGCAACAGCACAGCTTACGATGGTAATGGTGGAACCGGCTAAGTGAACGGTCGCGCAAAGTGGCACCGTAAAGTTGGCAACGTCGTTATCGACTTTGTTTTTACGCACGCTTTGCAGGGTGACTGGAATGGTAGCTGCGCTGGACATAGTACCTAGTGCGGTAAAATACGCAGGCAGCATGTTTTTAATTAAAAACAGCGGTGAACGACCGGTTTTTATACCCGCCATAATGTACATAGAGGTGATGTAAACCCAATGCAGGGCGACAGCGAGTATCAGAATAACACCAAAGGTTTTCAGCGTGTTAAACACCGTGCCTGCAACGGCCATTTCCGCAAAAATGCCGGCAATATACAGCGGCAGTAAAGGAATAATGACTTTAACCAATAGCAGCTCAATAATGTCACGGCCTTGATCCGACAGTTTCTTCAGGTTTTCTGCTTTGGTACTGGCAATACCCAACCCGAAAATAAAGGCTAACACCAGTGCTGACATCACCTCCATTAGCGGTGGAACCGACAGCTCAATAAAAGGTTCGATAGTGGCTTTTGCTTCGGTAGAAACACTCTGCGCATCGGTGGTCAACCAGGGAACGACAATGCTGGCAGCGAAAAACGCAACAATACCAGCTGTAACGGTTGAGGCATAAGCAATGCCTAAGGTTTTACCCAGCATTTTTCCGGAGTTGCTTGGTAAGCTCGCAATACCGCTGGTAATAAAGAACAAAATAAGTAATGGGATAGTGAAGAACAGCAGCTGACCGAACAGTGTTTTGAAAGTCAGCAGAAGTTGGCTGACCCATTCTGGCATGTATAACCCAATAAGAATACCGGCGACAATACCCGCCACAAGCTTAAGAACTAATCCCATAATATTCGACTCTTTTTTATGAATGTTTTAAGAATAGAGGTGCGCTTAGAATAAGCCTTTTAAATGCGCAACAACACTGCGGCCTAACGCGCTGAGATTATACCCGCCTTCAAGCGTAGATACGATACGACCGTCACAGTGTTTGTCGGCAATTTCTTTCAGCTTAACGCTTATCCAATGGTAGTCCTCTTCTTTCAGGAGAAACTGAGACATGTCGTCTTCTGCGTGACCATCGAAGCCGGCAGAAATAAGCACCAGTTGAGGCTGGAATTGGTCGAGGGCATGGAACCATTTTTCTGAAACGGCTTGTTGCCATTGTTCGCCTTTACAGCCAGCCGGCAGTGGCACGTTATGTACATTGCTGGCGCTGCTGTCTTCGCCGGTAAAGGGGTAGAAGGCCTGCTGGAATGACGAGCAGAACAAGATACGGTCATCACCCTGAACTATGTCTTCGGTACCGTTGCCGTGGTGTACGTCAAAGTCGACAATAGCAACGCGCTCAAGCCCATGTTGTTCAATAGAGTGGTACGCCGCAACGGCAATGTTGTTGAATAAGCAAAAGCCCATGGCTTTTGAGCGCGTAGCGTGGTGGCCGGGTGGGCGAACGGTACAAAAAGCCTGTTTGTTGAGGGTGGTCATGACATCGTCAACCGCATTAACTGCCGCCCCGGCTGCTTTCAAGGCGGCGGTTAAGCTACCTGGTGTCACTAAGGTGTCCGGATCTATCCATTCATGGTCGTACTCAGGAATTTCCGCACGAATAAAGTCGATATGTGCTTGCGAATGCGCTGCTTGAATAGCTTCCCAGGGCGCTTCTGTTGCTTCTTTTCGTATGAGAACGAAGTCGAGCCCGGAGCGAATGAGTTGGTCATTAATGGCTTCAATACGGGCAGGGCACTCGGGGTGCTGCTCGTTGGGTATGTGTTTAAGGCAGTCATCGTGACTGAATACGACTATCGACATAATTTATTCACTGCCTTCTTTAAGGTCGAGTTTTAGCAAAACTTCACCGGGCTCTTCACTGGGCAAGCGCTTAAAGCCGCCCCGTTCAAACACACTCAGCATGGGTTTATTCGCGGCTAATACGTAGGCTTGCATACTGTCCAGGCCGCGCTCCCGGGCTATGCGGATCATTTCATCTAAGAGCTTGCCCGCCATGCCGCGGCCCTGGTATTTCTCGCGGGTCACGAAAGCAACTTCGCAACTATTTTGCGACTCGATGTAGTAGTAACGCCCTACGGCCTGAATTTGAACGGCTGAACCTTTTTGGTGAACAATACAGAGTGCTAGGTCTTTAGATTGATCAACACTGACTAAGTTACAGGACTTTTCACGACTCATGCTAGTGGGCACGGCGTTGTAGCGCAATTGCAGCGTTTCTTTAGTGTGCGAGTAGAAAAATTCCTGCAGGCGACGTTCATCAGATGGGTATAGCGGGCGCAGATCGAAATTTTCGCCGTTGATTTTCAGCTTTTTAAAGCCAATGTCGCCAAGCTCCGGCACATCAACCGGCGTTTGTTGCTGATAATGTGGCACCCAGTAGTGTTTACGAACCTCCTGCAATAAGTGACTACGGAATTTAGGGTGAGCTACCCGAATTAACTCCATAGCTCTCTCGCGGATACTTTTGCCACGCAATGAAGCGACCCCAAACTCTGTGACCACATAGTGAACGTGGCCACGAGTGGTAACTACGCCAGCCCCTTCTCTTATAAAGGGAACTATGCGGGAGACTTTACCGTCGTTGGTGGTTGAGGGAAGAGCGATAACTGGTTTACCGCCTTTACTTAAGGAAGCCCCTCGGCTGAAGTCCACTTGCCCGCCTATACCGCTGTAAAATTGATGTCCAATAGAGTCCGACACGATTTGTCCGGTTAAATCGACTTCAATAGCACTGTTTATCGCCACTAACTTATCGTTACGTGCGACATTAGCGGGCGAGTTGACGTATTCACTCGGATAAAAGCCTACGTGGGGGTTGTGATCGACAAAGTCGTATAGGGCTTTTGACCCCATGCAGAAACTCGTCACAATTTTATTCGGGTGAAAGGTTTTCTTGCGATTATTAATGACGCCTTTCAGCATCAAATGCATGACATCGTCGGTAATCAGTTCGCTATGAATGCCTAAATCTTTATGATTACTGAGGTATCTCAAAGCGGCTGCACAAATATTGCCAATACCTACCTGTAAGGTTGCGCCGTCTTCAACCAGCAAGGAAATATATTGACCAATACGCTCAATGATTTTGCTATTGTCGTGCTCTGGCGGCGCCAGTTCCGGCAAGGGTGAGGAATGCTCCCAAAAGTAGTTAATTTGATTTTCGTGTAAAAACGACTGTCCGTAAGTGACAGGCATTTGCGGGTTAACCTGAGCTATCACGGTTTTTGCGGATTTAGCTGCAGCCGCTACCACATCAACTGATACACCCATTGAGTGATAGCCATACTTATCGCCCGGAGCAACCATAATCAACGCCGCATCCAGTGGCAAAATCCCATTATTGAACAGGTTGGGTATGTCTGAAATAAAGCTTGGCGTGTAATCAGCCCGGCCTTCGTTGACAGCTTTGCGAATTGTACCGCCACCGATAAAAAAGGTATTTACCTTAAAAAGTTGCTGATATTGCGGCTCTGCCCATTTGTTATCGGACAGCGTCATAAGCTGCACAATTTCAATATCGTGCAGATCTTTTGAGTTCTCTATCAGGTCGTCAATTAAGGCTGTTGGCACCGCAGCATGAGAGCCGATAAAGATGCGCTGACCCGATTTTAGAACGTTCGACCAATTAATTTTTGTTTCTGTCATAACATCCGTTTTATCGCAGATGTATATTTTGTGCAATGGTTAAAATTCGGGTAAACTCGGCGATTAATTTATAAACGAAACGACGTCGTTCCCATGCATAAAAATAACAATAAATGGGCTCACTTTTGGGCTACTTTGTCATTATTGCTGCTACTTAGCTTTGCGGTTAAGGCAAACCAGGCACCTATTGAGAATATCAACGGAGTGCCGGTTGATATGGCGATAGAGAAGCAGCTCGATAAGTATCTTACGACTAGCGGTGAAGAAGGCGTCGATTCCAAAGCGTTGCTTTTTGGCGTTCTTGAAAAAATCTCTAGCGAAACCCCGGTTGCAACTCGCGCCAGAGCGTTGAGCTATGAAGCTTACTGGCACTATTATGAAGGCAATACAGAGCTTGCTTTTGAAACGCTGGATAAATTATTTAATCTTGCTGAAAATACAGAGCTAGCTGATGTAAAAGTGGAAGCTTTAGCAACACAGCTGGAACTGCTCCAATACGAAGGCAAGTACGGTGAAGCATTTTTATTACTTAGTGATATAGAGATTCACCTTTCCAGCGCACGCATGCCTCGTCTTAGATACTTTGCACACAACCGTATTTCTCGTGTTTATGCTGACTGGAATAGGTATGACGATGCCCTGCGTCACTTGCTCGCTGCTCAGGAAGCTGTTAGCGAAACCAACAACGAAAGAACCCCTATTCGTCAGCAGTACCTAGACTATTCTATCGCTGTTATTCAGTCCGAACTGAAGAACTGGGAAGGTGCTCTAAGCACCATTAACAAAGCGATAGAGCATGCTAAACAGAATGGCTTAACTTATGATTTACCGGACTTCTACCTTCAAAAATCTTATATAGAAGCCGGTATGGGTAACAGGGAAGCCTCTCTGAATTCATTAAGAAAAGCCTATGATACTGCCGAAAGTGGTGACCGAATTTATTTGCTGCCGACAATTCTGAATAATTTCGGCGATCATTACATGTATGAAGAAGACTGGGAGAAGGCACGCAGCCATTTACTAGAAGCGCTAGAGCTTGCTGAAGAGGTTGAAGATGTTTGGATGGCTCAAACTATACATTTTAATTTAGGGTTTGTTGAGGTGCATCAGGGGAATACTGAGGCGGGCCTAAAAGAAATGACGGATGCCGTTCAATTTTACAGGGACGAAGAGTTAACAAAAAAAGTGGAAGCGATGTTAGGTGAACTCGCTCAGGCTTACGAATTTGCGGGCTTATATCAGAAACAAGCAGAAACTCTAAAAGAGCAGGTTGCGTTGTCAAAGGAGCACTACCAAAGCGATCAGCAAAAAAACCTCGCAAACCTGCAACAACTTTATGAAACCAAAGACAAAGAGCAACAAATTGAGTTATTAGAACGTCAAAATGAACTTAAAGAGCAATTGTTGGAAATAAACCAACAGCGGAATATGATTTGGTTGTTGCTTGGTGTTGTGGCGTTATTTGCTACTGTTTTCGTATTCATCATGTATCGAAAAGCACGAAAAGCGAACCTACGCTTAAAAGCGGCGAACAGTATGTTGGCCGATCAGTCCTTAAAAGACCCGCTCACAGGCTTGTGGAATAGGCGCGCACTGCAAAAAGAAATGGATGAGCGCAAGAAACATGGCGAGCGCCGTGATGCCGCGACTCAGTCCGATGGCTTAATTCTGCTTGACCTCGACTTTTTCAAACGCATAAACGATCAATACGGGCATGCAGCGGGGGATGAAGTGTTGGCCGAAGTTAGCCGACGCCTGCAGATGATCTGCCGAGACAGCGACAAACTGATACGCTGGGGCGGGGAGGAGTTTCTATTCCTGGTTCGCAATGTCGATGATGAAAACCTAAAAGAGCTGAGTGAGCGCATACTGAATGAACTGGCTAAAAAGCCTGTTAGGTATGAAGGTTATGAAATTCCAGTGACAACCACTATTGGTTTTATTCGCCTACCTTTCTCGGGTGTTTCAGAGAAACAAATGGATTGGGAAAAAGTACTTCAGGTTGCTGATATGGCGTTGTATATGGGCAAAGCGCACGGAAGAAACCGTGCTTGTGGGGTTACTGAGTTGCATGTGTCTTATGAAGAGGCCCAGGCAATACTGGAAACCGACTTGTCTGAGGCATTAAGTAATAAATGGATCTCTATGGAAACCATTGAGGGTCCTGAAGCGCCTCAAGACCCCTCATGAAGCTATCTCAGTTTGGCCCCGGCGCGCTGGTCGCTGCCGCTTTCATCGGCCCCGGAACTGTTGTTACGGCGTCGTTAGCCGGTGCTAATTATGGCTATGCTTTGTTATGGGCTTTAGTTTTTTCTGTTTTCGCTTGTCTTATCTTGCAAGAAATGTCGGCTCGCATTGGGTTAGTGACTCAAGCTGGGCTGGGCGAGAATATCCGAAATAACCTGACCGCGGGCTGGTTGCGGTGGTTAGCTCTTTTGCTTATTTTCAGTGCAATAGCCATTGGCAACAGCGTTTACCAGGGCGGAAACTTATCTGGTGCGAGTTTAGGAGCTTTTGAACTGCTAGGTCCTGTGCCATTAGTTGATAAATGGCTAAGCAATGCCTGGGCAGTGGTTATTGGTGTTGTGGCCTTTCTGGTACTTTGGTCGGGTAATGCTCGGGTTATCGAGAAGTCGTTAATTGCCATGGTGCTCCTTATGAGTATCGCATTTCTAGGTACGTTCTTTTTGACCGATCCTGACTGGGCTGGTGTATTTAACGGTATTTTCGTGCTCAGCATGCCTTCGGGAGCGACGCTTACTGTGGTTGCGCTCATTGGCACAACGGTTGTGCCTTATAATATCTTTCTTCATGCCTCCAGCATTTCTAAAAAATGGCAGTCAACCAGTGATTTGCCAGCAGTTCGTCGCGACTTATTTGTTTCCATTCCATTAGGCGGCTTAATATCCATGGCAATTGTGGCGACTGCCGCATCGGCGTTTTTTGGTCACCAAATTACAATTTCCAGTGCTGCCGATTTAGCCGTCTCCTTAGAGCCTCTGTTTGGTGATGCCGCAACGTATCTAATGGCAATTGGTCTGTTTGCTGCGGGAATTTCTTCGGCGACAACGGCCCCTTTAGCAAGCGCCTATGCGCTAAATGGTATTATGGGGTGGTCAGTGAATTTGAAGAGCAGGGCCTTTAGGACGGTCTGGTTGAGTATTTTGGTGTTGGGCGTAGCTATTTCCAGCCTTGGCATAGAGCCTGTCACCGTTATTTGGTTTGCGCAGGTCGCTAATGGGATTTTGCTGCCTGTTATTGTGGGCTTTTTATGGTGGTTGAGCTGGGGAAGTTTATTGGGTCAGAATCGCAATTCCTGGTGGCAAAACCTGTTAGCGGCAATGGTGTTTATCATTTCAATTGTACTGAGTGTCAGAAGTTTAGGTTCAGCGTTCGGAGCTTTTTAGCCCTCTAAAATAAGAAAAAGGCAGCGTCCCTGCTGCCTAAAACTGCGAAATGAGTTATTCGCTTGCGGCACCAATAAACTCGAGTTCTACTGGTTCACTTGATGCTTCAATGGTGACATTTTCAGTTAGGAAAAACTCTATGTCATCATCTGCTTCTGGGTCATCCGTATTATTACAAGTTAACGCAGCGGTGTACTCGCCGGTCGCAACGAAACCCATAGCGAAGTCATAGGTATCAACCCCGTCAAAATAAACCGCTGTGCTCGCGTACGGCTCATTCTCTTCGCTACCGC
>VAOV01034471.1_pt1 | contig 46924 bp, 84 predicted proteins | sample 3393941 | NCBI WGS metagenome assembly VAOV01 (sample SAMN08290427, study PRJNA428436) | hydrothermal vent metagenome | isolation source: Deep-sea hydrothermal vent chimney | place: Indian Ocean: Southwest Indian Ridge | depth 2398 m m
AGCGGCCCGTGGATTGATTTTGATAACGGTGGGACAGCTTCTTGCGCTTGTGGAGCTACAGCGATGGGTCATTCAATGGTGTATGGTCCATGAATAAAAACCCCTTAAACATTCTGAACAGAGGTAAATATGCCAGCAATAATTTTAATTGATTTACAAAATCCTAAATTTACCGACGTATTCTGTGATGATTATGGGAAAAACATTGTATTCGATAGCGTTGAATCGGCTGATATGTATAGATCAGATAACGCAGATGATTTTCCAGGCGCGACAAGAATAATAGATTTGGACGATTAATAAAAACCCCTTGAACAATAGGAAATAGAATGGATATATGTGGCGAGGAATTACAAATAATTTATAGACATTACAAACCCTATTGTATAAGGGATAAAGGTGGTTTGTTGTTTATGTTTAAAGATATTTCTAAGTATCAAGAACAAGAAGAACGTTACAGAGCAGAGCTCAAACAGCAACAGCAATTAGCTGAATTTTTGCTTGATTCTTTAAAGTCCCGACATGGGAAAGCAAACAATAAAAACCCCTTGAATAATAGAGGCTAAGCGATGAAACGAATAGTGCATTTAAACGATGACAGTAAAATCGAGGTGGATGTAGCGCCTTGTCCATTTTGTGGTGGCCAGCCGTGCATCACACATATTGGTAATAGCTACACAAATTCTCAATCGATACTTTTTTCGTGCCCTAGCTGCCGTATCCAGAGAAAAAATTCAGCTATTTCAATGTCGATTGAATGTTGCATAAACAAATCTGTTGAACAATGGAATATGAGGAAAACACCAAATAAAAACCCCTTGAACCTTGATTAACTGGCATTACTTGATACAGTATAACCATACGCCCCTTAAGTGGGGCTTTTGGGTGAACATTAACTTAACTAAAGGAAACGCTATGAATTTTGGTGAGGCAATATTGGAATTAAAAGCTGGTCGAAGAGTCGCTAGACAGGGATGGAATGGAAAAGGTATTTTTATTGAGTTACAAGTCCCTGATGCACACAGCAAAATGACAAGCCCTTACATTTTTATCGATACCACAGGGCTTCAGACTGACAATGAAGCGGCCCCAAAAAGTTTAGTGCCTTGGCTCGCGTCTCAAACGGATATGCTAGCCGATGATTGGGCTCGTGTATCCTAACGCTTGATTAATGATTATTTTAGTAGTAATGTAGTAAATGAGTCTTTACTGTGAACAGGGGTTGAACTAACAGCCCCTTTTCCTTAAAGCTTAATTGCCGGTCGGTATTTAGCGGTACCTTCGGTAACAGTTAAGATGAGTAACGTGTCACCATATCCAACAAAGCACGATTATACCATCCTTAACTGTTACCTCAATACCTATCGGTAAGACTGTTATTAAAAGCTGTGCTGTGTGTTGACTGCTAGGCGCCGTAGTTGTGCACAGACCAAGGCGGTTGTAATGAGGTTTACCCCCATGCAGCACAGCCTCTAATAACAATTTAGGTCGTGGCAGTAAGGTTGCTGCTGTGTTTCGTGGACGATAAGCCCTAGAGCTAACGCGGTTCAATTCCGCTGACACATCAATGAAAAGTTGTATCTGGTTCGATTCCAGACCGACCTACCAAATTTAGATTGTTTAGATCAGTGTTGTAGTCGGCCCTATCACGATTAACCGTTCATGTGCACTTAGAGCAATCAGTTGGCGGGGACCGTAGGGTAAGGACCGGGTGTCGAAACCTTGGAGCCTAAACGCGGGTTAGTGTCCCACAACACTGTTCTAAACAATTTAGTAAAGAATCTTCACGATTATATGTAAGTGATAACTTCACCCTTTGGATCGGGGCACGCACTCGAGAAGCGTGTTGTTTAAATAAAAACATACGCCTAGGTGAGATGCCTAGGAGCTTAAGATTGTTTAGATCAGTGCTGTAGAAATGCGGAAGTCTACTATAAACCGCAATGCTTCTAGAGCAATACAGGGCTAGCCCAGTGTGGCGCATGGTTATCTTGTGACCAGCAAGACGGTCGGGTTCGATTCCCGAGGTTCTATCTACAGCACTGTTCTAAGAAGTTTTGAGACTGTTTAAGGGATTCCTAAGCATTTGATTCGCTACTAGTGCGGCATACGTGATGCTACTACATGTGAAGCCAGCTCGTAACTGGCAGGCATCCCCTAAACAGTTTCCGAGTTTTTCAGGCTAGGGTCAACTCGTGACAAAACCCCAGAAACTTTATAACTTAAAGGCATATAGTAATGAAAGCGGATTATGTAGGTCCCGACTTTAGTATTCACAAGTGTATCTGCGGATCATTTGATGTTGGTGGAGCGCACGATACAGTCCATTGTTACACGTGTGGGCTATTAATGAAAAAGCCTCGACCACTACAAAATGCTATCGATGGATGGAACGCTGTCATGAAGTCGCCAAAGACCATAAGTCCAAGCAATGACCGGCCCCTGTCAACTTGGCCACATATTGGCTCTAGATCTTTAGAGACCTGATCACGCTAATTGGACGGTAACAGTCTGGCGTTGATTCTTCGAGAGAGGTGGTGTGGATTAGCTATTCAATAAAGCCTAAGAGGATTCTGTGTATATCCTACCATGGTGTGGATAGTGGGGATTCTATGAGCATTGTTTATGAATTATTACGTAATTTAATGAAGTTAAACCTAAAACGGAGAAATGTATGTATAAAGTATTTATGTTTGTATTTGTGTTGTTTGGTGTAGTTGCGTGTGGCTCTAAAGTTGAAATTCCACCCGCCCACGTTGGAAAGGTGTTGACTAAGAACGGTTACAACCCAGAAACGATAGGTCCAAGCAAGTTTAGATTGCCAGTATGTTGGGCTTACTGTGATCGCCTTGTTTTGCTGCAAGCGAGTGACAGCGGTTTTAAGGAGGAAATGACTATATTTATGCCCGATGACAAGCTGGAGTTATTGGTTGAGGTGCGCGGGACTTTGACCATATCCACTACAGCTTCTACTGTTGATAGTCTTTTCGATAGATTGGTGGCAGAGGAATTGAACGGATCGGAGAGCATCATTAGTGCTGATAGGGTTTATATTACTTATGGACGGCAAGCGTTAAGGGGCATTGTTCGTAGTCAGATCGTGAAATATACCATAGCCGACATTTTGTCTAACCGAGACACTATCGGTGCGAACATACATGCGGCTATAGCGGAAAAACTGTCCTCTACGAAAACCCCGATAGTTGTTAGCCGTTTTGAACTTGCGAAAATCCAGCTACCCTCTGTCATCATTAAGGCACAGGAGGCCGCTAAAGAACGTGAGATCGATATACAGAAAGCTCAAGCTGATGCTCAAGTCGCGTTAACTAAAGCAGATCTAGCGCTTGAGGTCGCGAAGAAGGATAGGCTTGTTGAGCGCGAGAAGGCAGAAGCTATTGCAGAGCAGAATAGGATCGCCGCTAAATCAATCACCTCTGAGGTATTGGCTTATAAGAAGCTTGAAACAGCAGAAAAAATATACACAGCTCTTGCCGCAAGCAATAACGTGATTATCGTTCCAGCCGACTCATCAAGTTTTAGTGATATAACAGGAGATGCTGTACTAGCTAAATTGTTAGGGAAGGAGCTTAAGTAATGAATTTCCTGATTGCCATACTTCAAAGTCTTTTGTTTTTAGGTTTTGTGTGGGGGGTCTATTGGTGTGTTCCTGAGAAATTATGGGCTCTGTTACCAGAGCCTATAAGCACCTATAGAAAACAAGTTATATCGTTATTATCGATAACCGTCGTCACTATTATTATGTTTGGCTCTTTTTCTGCTTACGGGCCAAGGATAGGCTTGTCGAGCAATTCCACCGCGCCAACACCTCAGCACCAAGAAGTAGAGGTAGGTGCTAAGTTGGTGGAATTTGAGGATAAGAGAGGAAGATTTGAAGATAAAATTAACAGCGAACCTGTTGAGGATTAAAGCTTGAGCAGATAAATAATTAAGAGATATACCTATGGAAGATACTTGATAAGGCTTTGAAACATATTTAGGCCTACGTATCTATGAGGGGTATATACATTAAATTTAACCAACCAAAAGGAAAAAAGAAAATGACAAATGCAATCGCGCTAGATGAAAGTTCCGAGGAGTTCAAGACCATTAAACAGAATTGGGATAAAAAGTCTAAGGCCGCGACTTTAGAAACACTGCCAGACTTTCTAAAAGAGCTTTCAGAGAGATATAATCATGACTACGGAACGATTTGTCATGCTGTGGCTATTGGCGCTACTGCCGCCGCATGGGCTATGAATAAATCAGATCAAGGCGGTATTACGGGATTTCAAGCTGGCGCAATAATGTGGGAATTTATCAGAAACTGGAATTATTCAAGCAATAAGACAGGGCTTAAGATCGTTGATTATGACAATTTTCTCTATCCGCAATACCAAGATCAATTTGAAAAAACATTGTCAGCATCAACATGGGAAAGCATTAAAGAAGAGGCAGTTAAAAATATTTATGAAGCTGATAATGAATACTCTAAATATTTAAAAAATTTAAATCAATACAAAATTGACATTGCTTTATTTGTAGAGAAATATCCAGACTATACTGATAATAAAAAACATTATGATCATTTAGGATGTGGAACATCAGATGAATGGGATGCAGAAATAAAGAAAAAAGAAGACGGTTTTGAATTTGCACCGGAAAAACCTTTTTGCCCAGTAAATGATACCAGTCCTAGTTATAAACATTGGGTATCAATTGTTGACGGTGTAGTTCCATTTGGCTATGTAGTTACAGAATGAAACTAACACCAGATCAACTTGATTACATAGCTGCACAAGACTGGCGAGAAGCGATGCCATTTCAGTCGGTAATTCAATCCCTGCTACTGGATGGAAAGCCGACAGAGTACAAGAAAACCTATGATATATTTGAGACAGTAAAAGGGGATCGATTAATAATGAGACGACCATGAAACTAATTATTCGTAACACAAAGTCAACAACACTGGAACAAGATCTACAAGATAGGTCATGGGCAGAATGAAAGGTAAAGTTTGGAGGTGTGAGGACTGTAAAGTGCGTTATGAAGACAGGCAACGTAAACCCTATATTGAGGCCATCGCTTGTGTATTTTATGGTAATTATGGAAAGCCACCATTTTCAAAGATCGGCAGTTCTGACAATAGCAGTAAACCGCTCGTGGCAACTTTTTTATATTGTGGGTGTGAGGATAAATCATGAACACGCATGGAGTATTTATTACCTATGGAAAACACAAAGGTGAGCTGTTCACACGATTACCAGTTAGCTATTTGCGTTGGATGATTAATGAAAAGGCTCCATTGCACGAATATGCTAAAGCAGAATTCGATCGACGCGGAGACACAATGCCGATGGTCGAGTTGTCTGGTCACGCTATTGACAATGCTAGCCTAAGAGTACGGAAAATTTGGCACAATGACAGAGGCCAAGACGAAGGATTATATTCGTGGCTGCAAAGAGTCACGCTAGAAGCTCTTAAAGACGGCGTGAAACTAGAAAGCGGAAAAATTAAATACAAGGGAATGAAATTAGTAATTGCGGAAGGTGAAGAGTTCCCATCGCTTAAAACGATTATGAGATAAACGGCAGATCACGGGCAGATTAATTATTACGGAGTAATTAGATGAATACTAAAGATTTTATTTCAGAGAGAGATAGTTTGAGGAAAAAACTCGAGATAGATTTGAAAAAATTATATAAAACTGAGGAAATAGATATGAGCATCACATTAATGTGGAAACCTATTACAAAAGAAAGTAGATCCTTACCTGACGGATTAAAAAGAGCTATTAGTCGTAGACTTTTTGAGACCGATGGAATAGCGGTAATGAGGGAAAGCGATATACCCTACTTAGAAGGTCTCCGCGATGCCGGAATAAATGAAGCAGAGGAGCTTATTGACATTATTTTGAAGCATGAACATATTGAAATTTTTCTTGAAGTTTAATTAGCTTAAACACAAAGAGGAGATAGATATGCCATGCGATAGCGACGAAGAATTGACAATACCTTACGCCGACGAGGGAGAGATAATACCTAGCGGTATGACTTTTGAAGAAAGGCTTGAGTTTGCTGCATTGAAAACAGAACTTGATCTCACTACAAGAATGCTTTGTAGTCTTCTGAGTATAATGCCAAATTTAACGAATGAACAAAATTTATGGCTCAACAAGCAATACAACAAAAGGAAGTCAAGATAAGAGGAAACAGAGATAATAAACTAATGACTAGGAACACTGGAATTAACAATATCGTAATACCGCCTAGCGCTAAGAAACAACGTCGGTTTTCCTGCACGAGTGCTGATATAGAAAGACAGACTATGGAATTCTTGGCAAAGGTGGTGAGATTGAAGTTGTAAAAATGGGACTGGGCGAATGGCAAAACCCGAAAGCCAAAAACTTTAGCTTGAGACATAACCCAAAAGACTAACTTAACTTAGAGGATTAAAGATGAATATTAATGATTTAACAATTGGACAGATGAAAGAAATATTGAGTTTGGGAGGTGTTACTAAAAAAGAATTGCCGTTTGAAATTGGTAAATCGTATTTGATACGCACAGTAACTCTTTACCAAGTAGGTCGAGTTTTTAGTATTTGCGGGGATTTTGTAGAACTTGAATGCGCTAGTTGGATAGGAGACACAGGCAGATACCACGATTGTCTTTTGAATGGCGTGTTTAAGGAGGTAGAGCCTTATCCGTTGGGAGTGGCTGTCAACTGTTCTGCAATTATTGATCGCGCTCCTTGGCCCCATGATCTGCCAACCGAGCAAAAACCATGAAGGCCCCAATGATGCGAGAAGGTCTCGATAGGAGCTTGAGCTTGAGCTTGAGCTGGAGCGGGAGCTGGATCTGGAGCAGGAGCAGGAGCGGGAGCTGGAGCAGGAGCGGGAGCAGAATAAGAAATGACTGATGTAGTGACCCAAGCTATCGAAGACCTATCAGTCTTAGAGAGTGAATATGCTGAAGCTGAGGCTAACCGCGTTTATCTGCAAGAATTCAGAAAGTGTAAAAAAGCTATGCTGATGAAAAAAGCAGAGGTTCACCATAAAGCCATAGCGGCACAAGAGAGGGAGGCTTATGCTGATCCTGAATATGCCGAATTTTTGAAAGGTTTAGAGGCTGCGACTGAAAAAGCGCTCTGTTATAAGTTCAAGATAGAGGGTCTTAAAATGCGATTTGAGGCATGGAGAACTAAGAACGCTAATAATCGCGCTAGAATGTCATCTGGAATTGGACAGTGAGTATATTGAGGCACTGATGAAAGCTTACCCAAACATTGACTACAGTGATTTTGATAAAGGAGCATGACTATGAAAATAAACAAAAAAGCGTTGATCGGTACTGTTGTAATATGGGTTTTAGTTTTTATTTTTATTTCTTTGACTTTGTTTTTATTCGAATCGGGACATGAGGTCCCAGTTGTGATTGGGATTATAGTAATATGTATTTTTATTTCAATTTGTCTTACATATGAAGTTTTGACTGATGGTAAGTCTGAATAATTTCATATGAAGAGTTTAACCTACATATCACTAATAATAATTTGCATCGCAATATTTGCGGTAACACATGAGGCGCAGTATCAATACGATCAGGAAGAATGTGCTGTCTTGATGCCTTATTTTACAATTGGGGTAAACAAGAACGGGATGTTTTGCGAAAATGGTACTTGTCGTAAAGTAGAGCATCCTAATTATATAGAAAATTGTGAGGAGTAATCCATGAGCGAAGTACATCACTTACCCGTTACTGAGAAGGTAATGAAAAGAGGCATTGAAAGCTTAATGCAAACAGATCAACTTATGATGTATAGGGATTTAGTTGATCAGCTTGAGAAAACATTAGTATTTGTTCAAGACAAGGAAAGCGCTGTGCACAATAGTCTGTTGTTGATCAACAAGTTCAAAGACTTGTAATTATGCAACGAAAGGCAAGCAAAAAAACACGAGGCCCTAATGCAGAAGAAAAGAGGTATCAAAAGTGGGTAAAGGATAGCTTTTTTTGTATTACATGCGAAGAAGATAGGCCAGTTATTTGCCATCACTGCGAGGGAGCGACCTTTAGGCATAACAAAATATTAGTTGGCCATTGGTTTTGTATAGGGCTTTGTGAGCAATGTGACAATATTATAACCAATGGAAGTCGGAGGGATTTTGTAAAAAAGTTTGGCCCACAGTCAAATTACTGGAGAGATTCCCGATGGGATTTTGCAGATGAAACAGGATTTTTCCCTCCACAAGATGTTTTCGACGCTATTATGGACTGGGGAAAATGAAAACCGCTCGCGTAAAAAACTACAAGAAACACCAGATGCACGGAATTACATTTGACTCAAAGCGTGAAGCTTTGCGTTATCTAGAACTAAAGTTCTTAGAAAGGTCTGGAGAAATATCCGACCTTCGTTTACAAGTTAAGTTTCCGTTCACTCTTGGAGGGGTGCCAATAGCGTATCCGCCGAACAAGCTTGGGCACAAAGGGCCTCAAATGTATTACAAGGCTGATTTTGTTTACTTGGACAACCGAAACCACAAAACGATTATTGAAGATTCAAAAGGACATTTAACCGATGCGTACAAGATCAAGCGCGCAATTATGTATTCCATGGGTTTTTCTATTTTAGAAACATAATTATAGAGGATTACAAAGAAATAGCCAAGCAGTACCGAGAGAAACTAAAATCAATAAAGGATAATTTATGACAACCATTTGTTACGATGGAAATTTATTGTGTTCTGATAGTAAGGCAATTGCGGGCCACATTCTTCAAAAAGACGTTAAAAAAATATATACTTTCTCAGATGAGAAATATATTGCCATTGCTTTTTGCGGATTTCCGGGCGATTTTCAAGGCATTATTGATTGGTTATTAGGAGGAGATAAGCACAAGATTGAGAATGATTCGGCTTGTATTTGCATCGATAAAAATAAAATAGCTTGGAGATTTACCGCTAATGAATTTGGGCTAATTGAGGCAGGACTACCCGACAGCAATGGATCTGGCAGTAGTTTTGCAATCGGAGCGATGCTGGCCGGTTCTACTGCTTTTGGTGCTGTAGAAATATCATCTAGATTAGATACAGATACCGGTGGTCCAGTCCAATGCTACAACATTAAAACAGGCGAACTCACGGGACCATTTCGAGAATGAATAGCTTTGATATATTATTCTCACTTTATATCCACTATTGATATATTAAAAGCATTGCTTTAATTAACTACTAGTGTATTATGTATCTCGTAGACAGCAATAACGCTAATACAAAAAACGGAGAACTATATGGATAGCTATCGAAGAGAAGGTTCATCACTTTACGAATACAACGATGGCGCATATTTTTTCGTATATCGTAACGATCGATGCAACACACTAAAACAACTTATTGCGGCGTATCATCGCGAACTAGATGAGAGTTAACCCCAACGTAAAAAAATAAGGAGAGCATGATGGATAGCAACTATTTATCAACTGATAAAAACCACCAAGACGAAACGACTAACACCTGGTTTGATGTGAATGGCGAAAATTTCGCGGTTAGTCGCCATGGGGACGATAATCGGCTGTTGGATCGAGATGGCTGTCCGGTTGAACCATGCAACGATCGAGAGAACGTACTTGATGCTCTGCTTGATAAACATAGAGAGATTGGGAAGTCATGGCTATTATCATAGATAAGAATATGAAAAAAAAACCACAAGGGCGCCCTTTTCTGCTGGTGTGGGAAAAATCGGTGAATAAAACACTAGCATTCCCACCTGGCAAGCTCAAACAGATGCAAAATGATGCTATCAGTTGTGGGTTTACAACAGCAAAAGGCAATCCTAAATTAGCCGCGTATTTGATGTATTTAGCGGGTGTATGATTCACGTGAAACATATTGAGTGGTGCTGTATACTATGTGCAGTATATTTCATCTAACCCTAGGGGAGACCCCCATTCCCCAACTAGGCCTGCCGCCCCGGTGGGCTTAGCCCTTTTCTAAATCACGCTAATACTGTAAACTAATTAGTCTAGTTTGGTATAATAAGTCAGCTTTCACACACCTTCACAATCAGGATACTCCTATGCCTAGACCCTCCAACGAACAAAAAGTCTTACAGCAGGATCTTATTCAATCTCAGATAGATTTGGGTGCCGTTCTATTAAGAGACGCTGAAACAAGCCTTAAAATGGCTATAGAAGTAGCGGCTGTAGAATTCGAGGATATTTCTTTGTTAATGCAAATGCTCAAGATGGCTGATACTAGGCTTAAGTCACTTCATTTAGTGCTGAACAAAGGAATGGAACATTTTGACTTATCGGTGAGTGAAGATGTTGGTGGTAGCAGCGGCGGAACAAAATGAAATATTGGTTAATATTGGTCGGTATATTTTTAGGCCAATTTATGGTCGGTATTATCCCTTATCTTTACTATGATTCAAGGATTGGTGAAAGCCTTTCATCACAGATTTTTTACGCTTGTTTTAGTTTACCTGTTTTATTCTTAGCTGGCAGATCTCAAGATAAAGACTTATCAGGATGTGCTAAAGCTTTTTTCTTGTTCTGGATACTGGGCTGTTTAACTTCATTATTTGGGCCTCCTGCTATTTTTGTCCTTATAACTATTTGCGCTATAATTACCTACGCAGCTTACAAACAATTGTCCTTAAGTATCCTGTCAATTATCATACTTATCTGTCTGTTGCTTGAGTACGCAGGCGCGGTATCAGGCTTGTTTAGTCGAAATACCGCTAATTTGCTCTGGGTTTTACAGAGTACCTTATTGCTAGGTCAATGGCTTAGTATTCATTTAAGTGAGCCACGCTATAGGATTCCAATCCCTGATTGGCTTTATTATCAGATGACGGGTCTCGATGTTAGACGAAAACTGCAAAAACCATGAGAAAGACAAAGAGAAGCAGGACGATATTATTTATCGTCGCAATTTGGTGCTATTAGCTGTATTTATAATAGGCTGTATTCTGTTCATTTTTGTGGATATTTAACATGACTGATCCCAGTAATTGGACGCTTATTATACAAATTATTATTGGTGTTCTTGTCCCTACAATCCTTGTGCAATGGGGCTTTAAGCGTGTTGACAACAAGGATGTTATGAATAAATTGGTACAGCAAGCCCTGGATAATCAGCGTCGGGATATTAATATTCAGCAGAACCGCGATGAACTGAATGAACACAAGATTTTCTGTGATAAAAAGGCCGATTCGGATAAACAGGAATTTGCCACTATACGCAAAGGTATTGCTGACATTCATAAGATGTTATCTTAATTGGACACAACAAATATCAGGTACTATCGATGATTGAAACGGATAAACGAAAGACGGTGAATGAGAGATCAATTCAATGTATGGCATTAATCCAATCGTTGAAAATGCTATCCGCTAAGATCGTTTCAGACATTGGGAAAAATAATTTGACGGCTAAGCTTTTATTGGATTATCAGCGTCAACTTGTTCAGATGAAGGCTAATTTTGCGAACTGGCCTCACGGTTCTTTAACAGATACCAACGTTGCTACCCAATTGTTCACTCAATGGCCTGATCATTATACCAGCGCGATTGATGTACAGGATAAACTGGCAACGATTACGCAAGATTTTACCAATCTGCAAGCAGAAATTGAAGCTGTGTTAGTGATTGCTCGCTCTGTCGGTCAGTTAATTGATGCTGATTCCATCACAGGACTTGAATTGACTCAGCCCTTGACTTCCCCGACTACTGATAGTTTAGTCGTGGTTGCGACGACTATTCGCAGTGGTATCAATGGATGACAGTTGCCTTTGATGCGTTTGCCTCGAATACCAGTGGTGGGACGGGGACAATAGCCTGGACTCACACTCCAGTGGGGTTGCCTCGCGGTATTCTTGTCATGGTGGATAATGTCGGTTCTGCTGATGATGTGGCGAGTGTGATTTACGGTGCGACGGCGATGACGGAAGTTCCCCTATCACCCTTTACTATTGTGACTGGAAGTGAATTAAATGGTAATCGGTTGCATTGTTTTTTTTTAGGTTCTTCGCTTCCCGGAGGTTCTGGGGTTCCGGTTACGATAACAGTAAATTCTAATGGACAGACTTTAGGTAAACGCGGTTATTCTGTTTCGGTGACAGCGGGTGGGGATACTGAAGTTAATGATACGGGGACCGATTCGGGGACAGCCGCAAATCCGTCTGTCCTTTTGACGCTGAGTGGTATTACGTCCTATGCTCAATTATTATGGCGAAGTGGTCAGGATGCGGTGGGGAGTGTTAGCCCTCTGACTAATTGGACCGATCGATCTGAGACTGATTTAGGGGCGACCACTACCGGGTTTTATACCTTTAATACGATTGGCACAAGTAATGTCACCGCAGGGATATCACAAGCTAGCGAACAGTTTGGTTTATTTGGCGTGTCGATTAATGAAATTTTTATTCCGGCTCCCCCTTTTATGAATAGTTACCGACAGAGGCGTGGTTAATGTTTTTACGTCAAAATTCAGTTCAAGTAATTGTTTTTGGTCCTTTCTTGGACAGTACTGATGGTGTGACTCCTGAAACCGGTTTGACGATTTCCCCAGCTGATTTTCAATTGTCGAAAGATGGTGCTGTTTTTGCTCAAACGGCGTCGATTACCAATGCACCACATGATATTGATGGATGGTATCGTAAGGGATTAGAGGAGGCTGATGTTGATACTGTTGGTGAGCTTGTTTTACAAGTTACCATATCCGGCGCACTTCCGGTTTGGGTTCGATGGTATGTAGTAGAAGAAGCTATTTATGATGCGTTGTTCGCTGCCTCCTCTCCGGGTTATTTACAGCCTACTGTAGCGGCCAGAACGTTAGATGTGACGGCAGGGGGAAACGCAGGAATTGATTGGGGTAATGTAGCGGCACCGACATCGACTGTTGATTTAACCAATACGACAATTAGTGATATTCTGACTACACAGATGACGGAATCGTATTCAATTGACGGTGTAGCCCCGACTCTCGCACAGGCTTTATTCCTCATTCAGCAACGATTGGGTGATTTCTCGATTAGTGGGTCGACCATTACGGTCACAGAGATTGATGGCGCCACAACGGCGGCTACCTATGCCTTAGACAGTGCCACTAATCCTACCAGTTCTAGCCGGTCGACGTAAATGGCCATCCAACAAGTTCCTACCCTTGGATTTGGGACAGGTTCAGCGCCTTCGAGCCCCGCGAATGTCTTATTGTTTGGCTTTGGAGGTTTTCCTTCAGCGGATCCGGGTAAAGCTTTAGCGGTTGAGGGCACAATAGATTCGGCAGCGACCGAACTAGAGGGTATAATAGATCCTACAGCCACTGAGTTAGAGGGTTTGATTATTAATTTCATCAATTTACAAGGTACGATTGATAATACCGCTACTGAGGTAGAGGGTACGATCGACAGTGCAGCAACAGAAGTGGAGGGGACTATTGATGATGCGGCCACTGAAGTCCTTGGGAAGATCTGCTAATGGCTGTTATTAAAGCGACAGAGATTAACAAAATATTCCGCTATGACACGAATTTTGACTTGTCATCTAACATGGCATTAGAGCTGAAATTCATTGATCCCCAGGGCGCTACTTCATCTATTACTAATCCGAGGGTAACAGCCCCAGCAGTCACAGTAGGTAATCTATTAGCCAATGAGTACATGGAATTCACCACATTAGCGACAGATTTCACTGTTACGGGCACTTGGACAGTCTGTGGCGTTTATACCGATGCCGTTCCAACAACTTTTTTCGGCAATGATGCGACATTTACTGTGGAGGCTGCTTGCTGATGCCTTTCAAGTCAAAAGCTCAACGTGGATTTTTATTTGCTAAAAAGCCTAAGATTGCTGCTGAGTTTGCCAAAGAAACACCCAAAGGCAAAAAATTGCCTGCGAAAGTAAAGAAACGAAAAAATACTGTAAAGCCAAGAAAGCGCAAATAGCCGTTGATGGCCAATTTAGCCAGTATTATCCCCATCATTTATAGATAAGTTATTGATTAGTATAGCATTTTGAGGTGGCCACACAATGATAGAACTCTTAAAAGATTATGACTCATTAAAGAATCATCGCAAGATTATGAGAGTCACTTATAACCGTGCTTTAGATTTGTTTTGTGGTAAGACACAGATCACGAATTTGCCTGATGGATCAATGATCCATTCTGTTGGAGTTAGTGATTATGCTCGTTGTTTTGATGTAGTGATCTTAAATACTGCTTTTTCTGAAGTACACGAAGGTATTCAACCTCCTTATTTTATGGCTGAAATTCAGCACGTTTCACATGAAACTGTTTAAAGCCTGTATGTTCTATTTGTCGTTTAGTTGAGGAGCGCTTAAGAAAAAATGACTAAATATAAGAAATGTGTCAAGGTTATCGAGAGCTGTATTACAGTAGAACAGCTATCCTCGGCTAATCAATATCTAAAGTTATATCTATTTGACCAGCCTAATATTTTTTTTCCCTATCTTTCAGAAGATGTTCAGAGTCGGTGGTATAGAAAGATGATGGAGTTTTCCTGTGCCCCTTAAAAAAGATAAATCAAAGAAAGTCATAATACGAGTGCAATATATGAAACGAAAATTAGCTGTAGTGGCCGAACGTATATTGTATTGGTCTGGCGATCTTATTAGCAAGATACAAGGCCCTCTACCTTATTGGGCTTTTTCACTGTTTTTCCCTTTCTACTGTTGGTGTATGCGTAAATCCTGCAAGATAAGCATCAAGTATAACCTTGGCGTATGGAACCCAGTGGTCGAAAAGTAGAGATTATCATGCCAATTTATCCCGGAAAGACAAAGCAGATTCCGCCATCGTTCCTCATCCGGAAAAAACCTATGGTTTCACGTGAAACACTTGAAGCCTGTATGGGATATATTTCATTACTCCTTACCTGTGTTCTTGTGGCAATCGTGGTAATTTACGCCTTGGCTCAAATTGGTGAACCTCAAAGTGTTTGGCTAGTCTGTGATATATTATCGTTATGTGAAACCACCCAGCAGTGAAGATAACCTTAACGGTCACTTATGAAGCTGAATTGACTCATGAACAAGCTATTGAATTCAAAGATTTATGCGATTTAGATACTGATGAGATACTGAATCAATTTACTGAGGTTGATAAAACCCTATTGATAGAAGGGCTATAGAGATGGCAGCACCAAAAGGCAATCAATTCTGGAAAGCCAGAGCCAGTCACGGCAGGGATTTAATATTTGAAACCCCTGAACTGTTATGGGAAAGCTGTAGTGAATATTTTGATTGGGTAGAAGATAATCCCTTGGAAGAAGAAAAACTCTTTGCTTATCAAGGAGCTATAAAAAGGGAAACTGTATCAAAAATGCGCGCAATGACTTTAGGAGGCTTATGCATATTCCTAGATGTTACTGAAGACACTTGGTCTAATTACCGACAGCGAAAAGATTATTTAGGAGTCGTGAGCAAAGTAGAAAAAATCATTTATAATCAAAAGTTTACGGGCGCTGCCGCTGATTTACTTAACGCTAATATTATTGCAAGAGACCTTGGTTTGAGCGACAAACAAGAGATTGACCATTCTGGGGGCGTGACGTTTAATAACAATTACACTGGCAAAAATGCAGATTAATTATATTGCTGAGCCGACAGCAGCCAAACTGCACGCATCCCCCAAATTAATTAGAGGTTTTCTTGGCCCGGTTGGCAATGGAAAGTCCGTTGCTTGTATCAAGGAAATGTTACGACTTGCTTTCGATCAATGGCCTAACTGTGAAGGTGTTAGAAAGTCACGCTGGGCAATCATTCGCAATACCAATCCTGAATTAAGAACTACCACACTCAATACCTGGAAGCAGTGGGTACCCGAACGTTTAGCGCCTGTTGTTATGCACCCTCTGATTACCACAAAGCTTATTCAGGAGATTAAGAACGATCACACCAGTATTGAGATGGAAGTTTATTTCATTGCCCTGGATAAGCCGGATGATGTCAAGAAACTATTGTCGATGGAATTAACGGGTATATTTATTAATGAAGCTAGAGAGATCCCGTATGCGGTGGTGAAAGCAGCTCGAGAACGAATTGGTCGTTATCCCTCTCGCATTGATGGCTACGAAGACAGTGACCACTTCATTGCCCCACCAGAGCCTTGTAAGCGCAAAGCTTTGTTGATGGATACTAACCCACCTGATACTGATCACTGGTGGTATCAGCTAGCCGAAGAAGGATGCTTGAAGAAAGCAGAGAATAAAGGCTTAGCTAAGGAGCAAGTGGCTGAGATATTTGAGTTCTTTCGCGGTCCTTCCCCTCTCGTCAAAAATCAGGACGGTACTTATTCAGCCAATATTAAGGCTGAAAACATTCAGAATCTGCCTGGAGGATATCAGTATTACTTGGATATGATTGCTGGGAACACCCCAGATCATATCAATGTGCAGGTAATGGGTAATTATGGTGTGATCAGCGAAGGCAAACTGATCTATCCTAATTACAATGATACGCTGCACTGTGCTGAAGCACATTTTCTGCCATTGCCTGATTTACCCATTGGCTTGGGGTGGGACTTTGGCCTTACGCCCGCTGTAATCATTGGTCAAATCACTGAACTGGGGCAAGTAAGAATTGTTGACGAACTCACCAGCGAGGATATGGATGTCCGCAAGTTTGCTCGTGATATTGTCAAACCGCATCTTCAGAAGTATTTCAGTCATTGTGAAATTGGTTTTAGTCTGGCTGATCCTGCGGGGAATAATCGAGGAGAAGGTGAGGGCAAGTCAGCGATTGGGATTCTCAATGATGATTATATTGATAATGAAAGCGGTGATATTCTAGTCCCTTTGGATATGGGGTTTACGACAGAGCTTGCCCCTACCAATGATCCTACTAAGCGACAAGATGCTGTCAATTCATTCCTAATCCGGCTAACCGGAGTTGGGGAGCCTGGTTTTATCATGGACAAACGCTGTAAAATGCTGCGCAAAGGCTTTCAGGGAGGTTATTGTTACAAGCGTATCCAAGCCGGAGGTGTTGAGGACAGGTATAGAGAAGTCCCCGATAAGAACATCTTCTCGCATCCTCATGATGGTTTGCAGTATTTGTGTTTAGGTTTTGTGGGTGGGTATGTGAATGAAGTTGAGTCTACTCGTGTTTATGATCAACGAAAAACTACAGGGTATTGGTGATGAGTCAAATAGCTATAAAGAAAAATGATACTGGAGAGATCAGAATGGCACCCTATTCTTTTTCTTCTGATGTTGATATGGATATACAGCTCTATACCTTCCTGGAAGGTAATTACAGTTGTGATTGTAACCGAGCAGTCTTTTTTGCCGAAACTCGTAATGAAGAAATTGAACACGCTGTTAACCTTCCTTGTAGCCAAGGAAAATATAGTTGTCTTTATGCGTTGTTGGAAACAGGTGAAAAAATTTCTATTGACAAAGTTTATGGATAGTGGCATCCAATCCAACAGGTTATTGGTAATCAGTGAGGCTGTTTGAGCCCGAAAGGTGGGCAGATCGTATGCTGTCAACCCAGTGTAGGGCTTCCGCAGTTTCACTAACTACCAAATTAGTAATTAGATTGATGTTGGTAAAAGTATTGAATATTGCTACCTTTTCCCAATATTAGCAGAATAAGTGCTCAAAATTACGGGATTATACCCAGACAATTCAAAGATGGTATTGGATAGTAATACTTTAGAGGTTTATAGATGACAACAGTGAAAGACTTAGGCGTGACAGAAGGCGCTATTCGAGATTATGTACTGAGAAAGGATAAGGATGCGTTAACCGAGAAACAGCTAGAAGGAATTTGTTACGACTATCTACAAAAGGTTATCAGAGATCCTAATCACTATCCTAAATGGCCCAAGGATTTAGAGAATGAAATGGCATCCAGAGGCATATTGATGGATAAATATACGGGTTTGCCTAAGGCTGATGGATGTATGCAACCTGCGTGGTCTTCCCGTACGGGATTGGCTGAATCTGAAGCAATGCAATTGCGTGAGCAGATAGAAAAGCTGACTGATAAAATAGAAGGATTATACGATATATCACAAGGTTTCAAATAATGGGCCGTTTAATCGAATTCCTCCAAGAAAAGGATAATGTTGCTGTCTTGTTCGATGACAAGGACGGTGAGAAGATTTTGATGAAGCTTGGCACGCAAGTTGTTGAAGACTTCGAGCGTGATGATGATTCCATGTTGGATTGGAAGGAGATGGTCAGGAATGGCTTAAAGCTGGCCGCTCAAGATACTCGCGGCAAAAGTGAGCCGTGGGACAATGCCACGAACTTTAAATCGCCGGCTATTATGGAAGCCAGTATTACCTTTGGTGATCGGGCTTTGACTGAATTGTTGAGAGGCAGAAATATCCTGAAGGCCGATGTGATTGGTGCTGATCCGCAACAGGAGAAGAAACAATCCGCTGAGAATGTCGTCGAGTTTATGAACTGGCAGCTCACTTATGAAATGAAAGATTGGCGACCGACCCAGCAAAAACTGTTTTATGAATTGCCTCCTGTTGGGGCTTTGTTTAAGAAGGTCTTTTTTGATTCTATCGATAGGATCAACAAGTCAGAATTAATCCATTACCCTGATTTTGTGATCAACCAATCAGCCAGCTCATTAGAAGAGGCTACCTTTACTCACCCGATGGATTTTTCACAAGATGAAGTTTTGGAACGACAAAAAGCAGGCTTATGGTTGGATGTCAATATTTATCCTGAAGATGCGGATGGTGATGAAGGGTCAAATGCTGAGCAGGAAGAAATACATGCCATTGATAATCCTGAACAATTTCTCGAACAGAATTGTTGGTTTGATTTGGATGAGGATGATTATCGTGAGCCTTATACCGTTACTGTCCATAAAAATAGTCGGCAAGTAGTTAGGATTGTCCCGCGTTATGGTGTGAACGATATTTTTGTCAAGGATAAAACAGATGTTATTCGATCTTTAGAGCAAGAAGATTTGGAGAATCAAAACAGCATTAAGCTGGTAAGGATAAAGCCAAAACCCAATCTTGTTTATTATGAGTTCATTCCCTCCTTTGATGGTACGTTTTTAGGCTTAGGTTATTATCATTTGCTCAGTTCGTTAACTAAGGCCAATAACAACCTAACTAACATGCTCACGGATGCGGGCGTGTTGGCAAACTTGCAAGGAGGTTTTTTAGCGAAAGGATTTCGTAAGCGCATGGGTGAACTACGGATGAAGCCTGGAAGTTGGCAATCAACGGATATTTCAGCACAGGATTTGCAGAATGGTATTTTTCCTTTTCCATTCAAGGAACCTTCAACTGTTTTGTTTCAACTGAATGAAAAGCTAGAAGAGAGGGCTAACAAGCTCACAGCCAATACTGATTTAAAGGGGCTATTAGCGCCGAATGCCCCAGCAGCGACTACATTGGCGTTGATTCAGGAAACAATGTTACCCACCTCCGCTATTTTACAACGTGTCATTGGGGCAGAGTCAAAAGAGTTCATGTTATTGTTTTTGTTGGATGCAGAGTTTACTGATCCCGTAGTCTATCGTGAAATATTGGATAATCCCGAAGCTGACTTTCGACAAGATTTTAATATTGATCGTATGGATGTACTACCAACAGCGAATCCTGAAATGTCCTCAAGGATGCAACGGCTTCAGCGGGCACAAGTGTTGATGGACCCGAATCAGTTACAGATTATCACTATGAGTGGTGGCGATATTCGGCCTATTCTGAATAACTGGTTTGATGCTATCGGCGCTGAAGAAATGATCAATGAAGTGTATCCGAGTAAAGAGGAGATGACAGAGGAGCAACAGGCGCGCATTGAAGCCCAGCAACAGCAAGCGCAACAGCAAGCGCAGCTCCTGGATATACAGGTTGAACATGCTGAACGCCGGATTGAATTGGATGAACTTGACAAGCAGTCTATGGCTGCTGAACGAGCGTCTAAGATTCGATTGAACTTGATGAATATGCAAAAGATTGAATCTGAAACGATTCTCAACTTAGAGAAAGCGGAAAGTGAGCAAGTTAAGAATCAGATAGATACCTACACAGCTCAGTTAACTGGCATAAGAGATGCGATTAAAGCGACTGAAACTGATATTAAATTTGACAATGATGAACGTGATAGAGAGCTAAAACGAGAGGCTAATAATGTTACACGATTACCAGCAGCAACTTCGAGATAAGCGCAAGGATAATCCTATTACACAAGGGGATTTTTCATCATGGCGCTCTCATCCTTTAACAAAGCAATTCTTTGAAGATCTAGAGTTACTTGTCTTAACCCATGCGGGTGCTGATTATTACGAGGCATTAGATACAATGCTGGAATTTGGTTTAGAGTGGGAGCCTGAATGTTTGGAGAGTAGTGATGAATGAAGAAATTGCATATAATGATCTTGAAAAGCTTCAGGAGAAAATTAATGGTAATCGAGTTGTTAGCTATCCCTCCCGAGATTGGGATAAGGTTATTAATCGTCATCTTAAGGAAGCAGATACAGGGGCAATAAATTCAGCACCTATTCATAATTTTTGTATTATTGGATGTGGTGATACGCCGGAAGAAGCGAGTAAAGAGTTTTGGTTAAACTATGATTCACAAGCGCCCTATCCAGACGGTCATATTTTTTGGCGATGGCTTCCTGTCAGCTATGTTCAGTTCTTTGATGAAAAGGAATTTAGATTGGTAGCAAGATTTATCATTGCTGACCCAGAAGAATTAATGAAATGGGGTCAAGAGAAAAAAGATGGATAGCAAAATAAAAGAGATGAGTGAGTATGGTGTGAGCCAATTAGGTACTGATATTATTAAACGAGCGAGGAAATGTATGTTAAGACCAACTGGGTATTATGTATTAGTCAAGATGGAGATAGTCGAGCGGGAAGTGAAGGACGGTGCTTTGAAAGGATTTGTCTTGTCCACGACCAATGAGAACACGCGAGAACAAACAGGTCATGATGTGGGCATTGTCATGTCATTGGGTCCTACGGCGTTTAGTGGTTATCAAGGCATTGATGGTGAAACAGCGTTAGACCGTGCTCAACAATGGGGTGTTGATGTAGGGGGTAAAGTGGAATTTAGCCGATATGATGGCAAGATCCCGAGCCACCCGGATTACAAAGATTATCGCATTATTCAAGACGCCCATATTATTGGCGTAATAGAGGAGTAGAGCGCATGGCAGAGAATCAAGCAGTAGAGACTGAAACCCCAGATACTGAAGAGCTCACTGATCAATCAGTTGAATCGGTAAAACAGACACCGGCTGAAATAAAGGCCAGTCAAGATGGCTGGTGTTCTAAAGATCAGTGGCGAGGTGATCCCGATGACTGGGTGAGCGCTAAAAAGTTTAATGAGCGCGGTGAGATGATGGGTAAGATTCACAGTTTGAATCGACGCTTAGATGAACGCTCAACAGAATTTGACACCCGCTTGGCCAATCAGAAGAAACTGCACGAAGCGCAAATGAAAATCACAATTGCTGATTTGGAATCCAAGCGGGATGATGCCATTGATGACGCTAATCGGGAGAAGGCTAATAAGCTTCAGACTCAGATTGATGAGGTAAAGTCCCAGCAGTTTGAGGCTGAACCACCAGTGGTAGAACCCAAGAATGATCAATCGGTTTTAGAGGAGTGGAATAAGAATAATTCCTGGATTGCTGATCCTGATTCGCCGAAGGCCGGATATGCGATCATGCGATTTAATACACATCAAGCCAAAGGCTTAGATTTTCAATCAGCAATTACTGCAATGGAGGCCGATGTGGCTAAACAATTTCCTGATATTAATCCCGCTCGAGAGACCGCATCAACGGTGGAAAGCGGACGTTCTAGACCGGGCAATAAAGGCACTGTTAAGTTGACATGGAATCAATTAACCGCAGAAGAGGCTAAATGGTTTAATGCTATGCCCGGCGGCACGTGGACAAAGGAAGATTATTTACAATCTGTAGCTGATGAGAGGACAACCCATGGGTAATGATACAAAAAATCGCGGACGATCTGCCAGGGGATTGAAAGCCCCGGATATTGATAATAGCCGGATAGATCTGGCCCAAAGTCGTGATGATACAGCGCATAAGCCGACACGCCCCCCTCGCATTCCGATGAATAGGACGTTAAATTTAGACTTCCCACACATTCAAAAAGATACGGATAATTTCTATTATCGTGTGATTAGAGAGGAGGGAGGACGGATTGAGCAAGCCAAACAAGCGTGGTATGAGCATGTAGTCGATCCCTCTACTAATGACCATGCGGTGTGTTATAAAGGGCTTTATCGTAACTTTTTGATGCGTTTGCCTATTGAATATTGGCGAGAAGACCAGAAATTGAAGAATGATCGCCAGTCTGCTACACTGAATAAAAATCTAGGTAAAGCAGGCCTAGGTGAAAATGAGTATATTCCTGATGGCAAAAGTCATGTTGTAGAGAAAGATAACGATCCTCTCCGATAGATAAAGGCTGAGCGGCCTTTCCTCCAAACACCGGCAAAGTGGCCCGGAAGTGATTTGGAAAATTAACGTTATTTCCTAAATTATTTCAGGAGTCATTATTATGGCTGGTTTTAATATGGTTAAAACTCAATCCCAAGGAGGTACTACTGGGATTGTGTCTACTTTTGCGGTGGCTGCGGCACATCTCCGATTGATTGCGCCCGGTGATGTGGTGGTACTTCAGGGTACTGCTGATGCTGAGGGTATTTCAGAAGTTGATACTGAAACGCCTGGTGTGATAAGCACTTTTCTGACGGGTATTGTCGATTCAGTTGATGTACAAATTGAAGGTGAGAATCTGACAGAAACCGGCTTACCCGCGACAACAGCGGGAAAACTTAAAGTCCGCGTGGATCAATTTGCACTGTATGAAGTTGATACTGATACCCCCTTGGTCATTGCTCAGGTTGGTTTAAATGCGGCTTATAACGCAACGGCAGCGACTAAATCCGGTGGTTTAACAATATCCAATATGACTTTGGACGCTGCAACAGCGGCTGCAACCCAAACGCTACCTTTTCGCATCGTCGCACTGTTGGAGGATACCGCTGGTGTTCTTGGCAATCGTGCATTGGTCAGAGTCAATGCTACTACCGCCAGTGATGGCGCGGCTGGCGTGTAACAGGAGCGCATCCAAATGACTGGAATTATTTCAACAGGCAATCTACCCCGCCTATTACAAGAGGGTTTAAACCGAATCTTTGGCTCAGCCTATGATGAGCATCCCATTGAATGGGATAAGATTTATGATACCAATGAATCGCGCAAGAATTTTGAAGTTGACGCGCAACTTGAGGGTTTTGGTCTTGCACCTGAGAAGCCGGAAGGGGATGAAATCAGTTTTGATTCATTTACCCAAGGTTTTACGCCAAAATACCCGGCAATTACTTACGCAAAGGGGTTTATTGCGACTGAAGAGGCGATGGAAGACGAACTTTACGGTCAATTGTCCCAGAGAACCCGTCGCTTAGCCTTTTCGATGACGCAAACCAAGGAAACTGTAGGTGCCAATGTCCTAAACCGTGGTTTTAACTCTGCGTTTACTATGATTGACGGTGATGGTTTGGAGTTATTCAGTACTGCGCACATCAATGGGCCTTCTGGTGGTACGTTTAGCAATAAATTGGCAGTCGATGCAGATTTATCGGAAGCTTCCTTAGAAGATTTGCTGATTATCATCAGTGATGCCACGGACCCGCGTGATTTACGGATTGCATTACAGGGTATACGTTTGATTGTGCCCACTAGTGAGCAGTTTGAAGCCCAACGCATTTTAGGCTCTGTGCTTCAGAACGACACAGGCAACAATGCGACCAATGCTGTGCGTGATATGAATGCGTTACGGGATGGTTTCACGGTTAATCATTATCTAACGGATACGAATGCGTGGTTTATCAAGACGAATTCACCGGACGGAATGAAGTATTTCACCCGCCGGGCGCGACGTTTCCAAGAAGATAATGCTTTTACTAGTGGTAATATTCGGATGAAATCTGATGAACGTTACTCATTTGGCTGGACAGATCCCAGAGGCATATACGCATCGTCCGGCGGATGACCATGTAAAAGTATAACCTAACGCCCTTCGGGGCGTGTTCTCAACACGTTAGGAGGTCCCATGGCTAGTCCTGTTCGCTATCCCAGTGGTGTTACTACCACCGTTAAAACATCCACCCTGGGTGAGTTTATCTTACCTGATATGACCAAAGCTCATGTTTATTGGGAGGACTTTGATTACTACCTTGCCACTGATTGGATGGTGGTAGAAGTTGGCGTTGCCACGCAAATTTTAACCGATGCTGATAATGGTATTTTACTGATTACGACGGCGGCGCTCGATAATGATTCGAGTTTTCAGCAAAAAGTGGGTGAATCTTTTTTGTTTGAAACCGGGAAAAAATTATGGTTTGAGGCACGATTTCAGACAAGTGATGCCACGGAATCGGATATTGTCATGGGATTACAGATCACGGATACAACGCCGTTAGATGTAACCGATGGTGTATTCTTTATCAAGCCTGATGATGCCGCCACCGTCGATTTTGTGGTAGAGAAAGATAACGTTGCGACGACAACCAGTGCGGTTGCCACCTTAGCGAATGCTACGAATATTCGATTAGGTTTCTTTTATGATGGCGTGAATAAGATTAAGATTTTTGTTGATGGGGTACAGGTTGGCTCATCAGTGACCACTAACTTGCCAGATGACGAAGTATTAACCTTAAGTTTTGGTATCCAAAATGGTATAGCTGGGGTAAAAACAATGTCAATTGATTACATTTTGGCCGCTAAAGAGCGTTAAGCGGCGACACTCTCATGGTCCAAATTGCCAATCTTCCCTTTGGTCAATTAACCAATCTTAATATCTTGGGTGAATTACGTATCCAGGGTGTTTTGGTTGTGCCGGGTGGACAGAATATTGTTGAAGTAACGGGTAATTATACCCAGCAAATCGACGATGATATTATTATTGTCACGGGTCCTTCTGCTTTTACCATGATTCAATCTTCAACCGCAATAAAGTCCTTTACTGTTAAGTCCGTTTTAGTGGGTGGCAATATCACGTTGACAGCCTTTGCGGGCGATTTAGTGAATGGCGCCGCGACACTCATTATTACCCCTGATACTTCCGTAACGCTGGCTCCCATTAATTTAGATTGGGCTATCATCTAATGGTATACTTTATCGGTCGGGAGTGAAGGCCCGACCGATTGGGGCTCCAATCACCTTTAACCCTTAACCCTTCACTCCTTCACTTTTCTACCTTCACACATCTTTTGTGGGGGTATTTTTTTGACTTATAAATCCAATATTGATCCACAAGTCAGAGGTTTTTATTTCTCTGAATCCGGTAACGCCAATCTTGATGGTGCCAGCTTTGAAACTCCCAAATTAACGATTCAAGATGCCATTGATGCCGCTGCTGCAATATCTCCTCCTCCCAGCATTGGAGCCACTGCTACGGTATCTTCTGCGCAAGGTGGGGTGTTTGCAGCCGGTGCTGTTCTGTCTGATAACATTAATTTAGACGGTAAGAATGTCACGATTAATGCGGGTTTAGCGAATTCTGTTACCTTGGCCTCCTTTGTTATTTGTACTGTGGATGTGGTATTGAATTCCTTGGCGGCGGGTGTTGCCTTTCTGATTAGCGGTCAGAGTGACGTTAGTTTACAAGGTACTATTATTCAATTAACGGGTAATGGGGGAAAAGGAATTTCTATTACCGGAACAGTCGATGAAATCTTTACTACGTTTAATTTATTGCGATTGGATGAAGTTAATTGTATTGGTATTGAGATTACATCAACCAATTTAAAGCCCATTGATATTAACGTCGATACGGTTGTCCTTAACGCGAATGACACAACCTTTATTGATCAGAATACTGCTACTGTGGCGAGTGAAACCGTTTTGCGGGTATCCAGTGTTGAGGATGCAGGCTTTACCGGCACAACAGCCTTTTTAATTCAGAATGGCACGCTCGAAGTGGAAGTTGCTGGACATGTGGATGCAGACACGGCTATTCGTGTGAAATCGGGTGGCACACTCAGAATAAATACAGCGCATGTTACTGGCGATATTTTTGTTGAATCAGGTGGTTTGCTGCAAATCATTGCCATTAGTATCACCGGGAATATTACGATTGATGCTGGAGGAACGGCCAATACTCAGATTATTGAACACGTTGGAACGTTAACGAATAACGGGACTTTTACAGAATTTGCGCGCAGTGTTGGCGCCACCGTTATTAATGCACTTCCAACATGGGCTGATATAACAGGGGGTGAATTAAACAGTATTGATAATTCCAGTCTTACGGATAACGGCACTACCATTTCTTTAGATTTAAATTCACCGTCTCTGTCTGGTATTTCTCGCTTTACAGTGAGAGACAGCAGTGGCACGCTAAAAAGTGAATTTAAATATTTAGAAACCAGCGATGTGGTTGAACTGCTAGGCACCATAGCTGAACTTATTATTGGTACGAGTGCCAGCTCAGCGGTATTGAAATTTCTTGGTACTGATATGGATGTCGAGTATACATCAGCGGGAGCAACCAATAATTTTACTATTAATTTAACCGCGTCCCCCGATACTAATCCCCCTTTTATTATTGATAACGGGGGTACTAATGGCGGGATAATCAGTACATTCGTGGGTGATAGAGACCCTAATGGCAATATTACCGGCGAAGGGGGTAACGAATATTTACGAGATTCCGGCAATACATCGGGTAGTTATGAGAATTTAGCGAGCGTCTCTAATACGATTTGGTTCAAGCGAAGTATCAACGCACCAGAAGCCATTGAAATTCACGATGCTGCACAATTTGAAGCGTTAGCGACTGCGGGTGTTATCACAATTCTTATTGATACAACGATTATCTTACGCGCCAATATTACAACATCGAGTCGGTTTGATGTCACGGACGGTGACCTGCTTATTTCTGGTGATTATCACCAAACGGCAACCTTAACGTATTCCGGTACGGCGACTTTTATTACTGTCACAGGCGACTTTGATGTGAGGGTAAAAGCGCGGGCTAGATTGATCTCAAGTTCAACCGGGATATTATTGGATTTTACCGGAACAAACGCTTCTAGTGGTTTTGAATTTAACGATGTTTCGTTATCGGGTTGGGATGATTTCGGCACTATCCGTAAGGGATTTTTAAGCTTTACGCGGGTTAATGCTATTTCGTACAGCGCACCTTTTAAACTGATTGATTCAATATTGAAAGGGACGGATTTTGCGGCCGAGAGTGGCGGTAGACTGATTGAGGTTTCGCAACTCGACCCAGAATTTACTTTTTTTACTAATATTTCACAAATCACCGGTTTTTTAATTTCCGCGCCATTGATTAGAGTTGATCCCTATATTAATTCTGGGACTCGATTACAGTTTACCAATATATCCACCGGCTCTTCAGCCATCAAAATATTTGACACAACCGGTGGCACGTCGGGAACATTTACAGCCGTCGCGGACACGTCTTTTGGTGGTGCTATTACGAGTGTTACCGATAACGGGGGAATTGCTGTTTTTAATCACGCGGAACCGGATCTTGTGATTAATGAAACCGTTGTCATCTCCGGTTTTACGACAAATACCGATTACAACGGTACGTTTTTAGTGACGGGGGTTGGTGTTGGTACGTTTGAAACAGGTGTGGTGTTTGGCTCAGATGAAACGGGGACTTTTGCATCAACGAAAGTTACCATCACATCAGCCGCACACGGTTTGCTGACCGGTGACACGCTTCAGCTTGATACAGATCTTTCAAGCGATTATAACGGCGGGTTTATTATTTTTGATGTCGTTACAAACTCTTTTGATGTAGCGGCAACATTTACGGCGACTGCTACCGGCACATGGAATACGGCGGGTGTTGATCAAACCAATCCTAACGTTCTCGCTTTCCAAACCGTCGAAAATATACCCAGTCACTATATAGGCTCTTGGAATTTCAATGGTGCATCCGATACGACAGCCATTGTTAGCAATACCTACGTCGATATTGATATCGAAAATTTAACTGAGTCCGCAAATAACGAAAGGTTTAAATTAATTGATGCCGGTAATGGTCAGATTCAATACATAGGCAATGAACCTTTTTCTGGTACCTTACTTGCGACACTTCATAGCGAATCCGAACCGACAGAAGCGAATTATAGAATATCAATGTCAATCAACGATGTGGTTCCTACCTTCGCAACAGCGGCTTATATGCCTTTGTCTTTAAAGGATGTGGGCGATAGTGTAACGGTGATCTTTCCGGTCGATATCGTAAAGGGTGATACGGTAAAACTTCAAATAGCGGGTGATGGAACGGGCCAGGATGTTGCCATTGCACACGGTCAACTGTCTGTACAGCAATAGGATAATATTATGGGCATTATAAAAGAGTTAAACAGAGATGATTTACTAAACCGATTTGCAAGCCATACGTTCACAGAAACTGATCTTCTCAACGGCAGCACACTGGTTGAATTTAAAGATGGCGGTTCGGTGGTTATTAGCTCAGCGAAAAGTTCTGTTGTCGATAATGCTTATGCCAAGATTCGTCGTGTCTTGGTGGGTGATCAATTCATATTACACCGATTAACAACGGTCCAAAGAATCGCCTTAACAGCGCCACCCGATGGCACACAAATTCTAAATATTGATAATGAAAGTATTGAGAAATTTGAAAATAATACCTTTGAATCCACCAACCAAGTATTAGGCGGTAATTTTAATTTTCAGGGCTTAACTAAAATCGGTGGCGATTCGTCAATAGCGCCCAACGGTGCGCTAGATGTGCTTGGCGATGATGCCCCCACAACGCGCATAAGAACCACGCGATTCCAAAATAATGCGGCGGGTGCAGCCTCTATACAGGTTGGTCATTCTCGAGGAACAGAAGGGTCTCCATCAACATTATTGTCAGGTGATCGAATAGGGCAAATGGTTTTTGTGGGGGATGACGGTATTGATACCAATAATAACGGTCCAATCATTCGTGGTGTCACTACCGCGAATTGGGGAATAAGTAATCACGGATCGGCTGTAGAATTTTACACCATAGCAAATAACCAAACTACACAAACATTGGTTTTGAATTTGAGTCACCAAGGCTATCCCGAGGTTATCGAATATACCGTCGCCACACTGCCAAACACAGGTGGAGGGGGTGGCTTTATCGCGGTAACAGATGAAACGGGTGGCTATACCCTCGCGTTTAGTGACGGGACAAACTGGCGACGGGTGCAAGACAGAGCAATAGTGGTTTGATATACTACGATTTTGTCTGAGTTTAGCCCATGATCTTCGAGCAAGTCTTACAATTCTTTGAAAATCTCCTTATCAAGAGGACAGACTAATGGCCAGACGTAATATTAATATGGATGGATTGACTACAAAAGATTTTGTGGTCAATCATCGTCGTGGCTCTGAATACAAAGCAACAATTGCCAATAATACCGCGCAAACCTTAACAGTGACAGTGACCAATGAAGACATTCAAGGGTCAAGTCCTACGTTTGCGGCACCTGCCAGTGGGGCTTTTACGTTATTGACAGGTGCTGTCGGTGAGCTGAATGAACCCTATGAGGGCTGGAGACTCACGCTGGGTTTGGTGGGTGTTGCAGGTGATACTATTGATATTGTGGAGGCAGGTTAATGTCACGTGTTCGTCAAACCATTCAACAAAAAGCCCATAAACAGGTGCCACAAGGGACAGGTGTCCATGCGGGTCAAGGCAGTCCTAAAGGAGCCATGACCAAAAGCGCGATAAACAACAGCGGAAGCATGAAGCGTAAAACGGGCAATCCAAGACACGCATGAAAAATAGATGGGAAAGTGGAACTCATAATGTCATCAGTGATTATTCCAGCTTTAAGTTTAAGCGCTCAGAAATGCGTTTTACTTGGGATGGATGGTTGGTTCATGAGGATGAATGGGAGAAAAGGCAACCTCAGCTTACTATTCGTGGTAGGGACGAAAGAATAGCGGTTCCTGATACAAGACCACGCCAGCCAGATAAATTTTTTGTGCCAGATGCTAATGACTTATGACTGCTACTGTTCTTACCACCACCGCCCTTGATATTGTTAATGGCTCCCTCCGGTTAATTGGCGAAATAGACGCCAACCAACCCACTCCCGCCAATCAGATGCAAGATGGCCTTGAAGCCCTAAACTTCATGGTGAAATCTTTTCAGTCTCAGGGTCTTCATTTATGGACAAAGGTGGAAGGGATTTTATTTCTGGATGTGGGCAAAGAAAGCTATAAGTTGGGTCCGAGTGGGGATGAAGCGGGGAATCTTGATGATTTCGTGAATACCACACTGACCGTTGCGGGTGTTGCCACCGACCAAACGTTGACCGTCGCTTCGACAACCGGGATGGCCGGCGCGGATGATATTTTATCGGCTGATCCCTCCGAGAGTTTAGCGGGTTGGACTATTGTCGGTGGTGTTTTACTCCTAAGCGGGACTTCATTACAGTTAAATAATTCCGGTAATAATCCAGGCAATGTCACGCGAACGATTGACGGCTTAACGTTTGGGCGTTCCTATACCGTAACAATCGGTTTTACCCTAGGGACCAGTGTATCAGCCACTTATTCCATGGAAGAGGGCACCACGACATTAGGGTCTGTGACCTTAACAGCCACGGGTACAGGCCGTTTTCAGTTCACGGCCACGCAAACCTCACACACCTTTAGAATCCTGAATGGGGACAGCACTGGGATACTCAACACGATTACTGACAGTATTGAGGTTTTTGATCACACCACGGGGGATTTTATTGGCATTCGTTTGGATGATGGAACACGGCAATGGACCAATATTGTGGAGGTGTTGAGTTCAACTCAAGTGTTGAATGCGGATGGATTAACGGGAACCGCGGCGATTGGCTTAAGTGTATTTTCCTTTCCTGAACTGATTCCGCGACCTTTACGACTATTGCAGTTACGTCGTAAAACCATTGGGAATGATGATGAAATTGAAGCCACACAGTGGTCACGACAAGAATATTTTGCACAGCCCAATAAAGCGTCTCAGGGGGCGGTGAATCAGTGGTATTACACCCCTGAGTTAACCAATGGACGCGTGTATGTGTGGCAACCTGCTACAGATGTGGACAAAGTGGCTCAATTTACCTATATCCGTCCGATTGATGTCAATACGGATACGGCGGATAACCCCGATTTCCCGGCTGAATGGTTTGATTTGCTCCGCTATAACTTAGCGGTTAGGATCGCCTCCGAATACCGGATTCCTCAGGATCGCATAGCGACCCTTAAAGTTCTCGCTGATGAAATGCTCGATGATGCATTGGGTTATGATCGAGAAGACAGTTCATTGGATATTCAGCCGGACTTCAGAAGTGCCTAGGGCTCCCCTTCCTTTTGCTGATGGCTTTTATGTGAGTCAATCACCTCAATTGGTGGATAAACGGGTGGTAAATGCATTCCCTGTGATTCCGCGTAGCCAAGCGTTGAGTGACAAAGCCTTATTGCAAGCGGCCGGCATTCAAGCTTTTGCTGATGTCGGTTCAGGTACGAGTCGGGGTGTATTGGTCTTTAGTGATGATGTGGCTTATCGGGTGGTGGGTAATTCATTGATTTCCACCAATCAAGCCGGGGCAATAACAAACCATGGAACCATTACAGGTACGAGTGACGTTTCCATGGCGTCGAATGGTATTAACATTGCTATTCAAGATCCACGTGGGGATAGCTATTTTTTCACCCCAACCACCAACTTGTTAGAATTAAATGATGATGTTGTCTTTTTAAGTTTTGGCCAAGCGGAAACGGTGGCCTTTAAGGATGGGTTTTATAGTTATAACACCCCAGAAATTATCTTTTCAGGGTCGGTGAAGACGACAAATGATGGTAAAGATTTTAATGCCTTGGATTTTGCCGACGCTGAAATCAATCCTGATGTGATTGTGAAGTTGCATAATAATCACAATCAATTGCATGTGATGGGTTCGGAAATAACAGAAGTTTTCCAAACGGTAGCGGGTGCAACCGGTTTTCCCTATGCCCGTATTAATGGTGCCACGATTCAGAAAGGATGTGCAGCCCCTAACTCAGTCGTCGATTTTGATAATACCTTTGTTTTTGTGGGGGGCGGGAAGAATGAAAAACCCTCGATTTGGCGAGCGATCGGGTCTTCCGTAACAAAGATATCGAATGCATCGATCGACCAATTATTACAAAAGAGCAGCCAAGAAGAATTATTGGCTACCAGAGCGTTTACTTATGCCCATAATGGACATTTCTTTGTCGCATTTACGATTAGTAATCAGACTTTTGTGTATGATTCCACCACCTCCAATTTATCGGGCAAACCTGAATGGCATGAACGCCAAACCGGTATCACCGATGGTGATGGCTTTCAAAAGTGGCGTGCGGTACATGGAGTGAAGAGTTTTGGAGAACATCAAGTCGCCGATGATCGTTCAGGCAGAATTGGGATTCTGGATTTTGATACCTTAACGGAATATGGGAATAAGATTGAGCGGTTTTTTACCACTCAACCGTTTATTTTGGATGCTGAAAATACCTTTTCCCACGAGATAGAATTAGTGATGCAAGTCGGTGTTGGGGATGCGACAACGCCAGATCCTCAGATTCGGATGGATTATTCCGATAATTTAGGCAGAACGTTTAATAATGAAATCACAAAATCGATGGGTAAGAAAGGTAAATATAAAACGCGGGTACGATGGACTCGATTAGGGATGTTCCCAGTGGCCCGGATGCTGCGCTTTAAAATGACTGATCCAGTGCCGTATAATGTCTATGCACTGTTTGCCAATGCCGAGGTAACGAGTAGTGGCTGATCCACCGTTAAGGTCTGAACCATTAATCATTCCCAAGAGTGGGGTGGGAGTATTGCGGTTTAATGAATATTTGGAAAATCTTCAAAATGAGGTAGATAGTTCTGTTAAAATCACCAACAATGGTTACCCAGAAGCCGAACCTTTTACGGTAACAAAGCTGCCACCCCTCGGAAACGGTGGTGGTTATATCTTTGTGACGGATGAGGTAGGCGGTCCCGTTTTGGCCTGGAGTGATGCCACTAATTGGCGGCGGGTATCGGATGGAGCGATTGTTTCTTGATTGAATTAAGACCGGCTGAGAAAATAGACGACTTAGACATTATTCTGAAAGATCCTGAATTATTTGATCGCATTAGTGAAGATGGCCAGAAAGTAGAAGATTTTATCGTTCCTTTTGATCAGCATAATTTATATTTCTTGGCTTTCAATGATGGGGAATTAATGGGTGTCTATCATTTACACGCCCATAATCAGAGCACTTTAGTCTTACATTGTAATATTTTAGAAAAGCATCGGGATCATGCGACAGAAGCGGGACATTTAGTTTATGATTGGATTATTGAAGAATGTCCCGAACAAATACAGAAGTTTATTGCAGAAATTCCCGTTGTTTATCCAGAAGTTTATTATTACGCCAAGAAGTTTGGCTGGAAGGATGAAGGCATTAACCGATTGTCGGCAAAGAAACGGGGTCAATTAGTGGACCAATGGCGTGTTGGCATAACAAGAGATGAGGTGACCGCATGGGTACAGCAGCAGCCGTCGCAGGAATAGCGATTAGTGCCTTTAGTGCCCGCAAAGGTCGCCAAGCGGCTAAAAAGTCGTCTCAACAGCAAAGAGATGCGGCCCGACAGGGCTTAGGCGTGCAACAGCAAGCCACAGAACAAGGTTTGCAATTAGCACAGGAGCAGTTTGGCCAAGTACAAGCCGGTTTAGAGCCTTTCACTCGAGGTGCAGCGCAAGCATTTCGACGACAACAAGCCTTATCGGGGGCCTTGGGCTCGGATTTACAGCGTCAAGCCTTTGAACAGTTTCAAGAATCGCCGGGTGTGGCTTTTTTGCGTGAACAAGGTTTGCGAGGGGCTGGCGCTACGTTTGGTGCTCAAGGCAAGTTAGGTAGTGGTGAACGCTTAAAAGCCTTGACCGAATTCAGCCAAGGGCTGGCGTTGCAAGATTTTGGGAATCAATTTAATCGCCTTGGGGCTGTCACTGGAACGGGATTGCAAGCAGCATTAGGTTTGGGTGGGCTTAGTGGTCAAAATGTTGGCTTACAAGCCAATTTATTGACGGGTGGGGCAGCTAATCAAGCTAATTTACTCGGTCAACAAGGGGCGGCTAGTGCCCTTGGCACTCTAGGTCAGCAACAAGCCAGCGCGCAAGGTCTTGAACAAATTGCTGGCCAGTTACCGGGATTGGTCACACAATTGTTTCCACAAACACCTCCTCCCGTTGCGTTAGCGGCTTAACAGGATTTGTCATGGTAGCGTTAATTGATCCACGAACAGGCCAATTGGTTTCTGATGTTATTGGTGCCCAACAGCGTGGATTACAAGTTCAGCAGCAGCAGCAGAATCTACAAGTAGGTCAACAAGGTTTACAAGCCACACAACGAGCCGTGCCGGGTGATATTCAACAACAAACATTACAGGCGGCGATTACGGGTGCGGGCTTGTTAAAACAAGTGCGTGATCCTGAAGCCAAAATGCAGGTATTACAGCAGCAACGGCAAGCTTTAGTGGATGCGGGTCTACCACCCACAATAGCCGACGAAGGGCTTGAGTTGCTGACAGAAGGTACCCCTGAAGCGTTACAGGAACTGGATGAACTCACTGATCAATTGATTGCGATGGGGCAGAAAGGACCTACTGGGACAGAACGACCGTTTGCACCAATTGGTACTCAGGCAGGTGGGCTAGGCATTCCGGTATTTGATCCTCGAACCGGTGAGGCCAGATTAGAAGAGATTCCGGGGGCTGTTGGTGAAACGCCAGAACAGAAACGACAAGCCCAAGTGCAGGCAGCGACCGCCCAAGAGACTGGAAAATTACTAGCCCAACAGCGCCAACAAATTCAAACGGAAATTACTCAGAAAGCACGGGATGCTAGGCGACAAATTCCCGATCTTAAAGCGGTTTTAAAAGCATTAGAAACAATTGAAACAGGGGTAACGACACAGGCAGTGGCAACACTGGGCCGTTTTATTCCTGGCGTCGATCCCACCGATGAAGAGGCACTGGCGGCTCAAGTGAATCAATTGGTCTTGAATAAATTATCGTTCTTTCCAGGGGCTATTTCTGAAGGTGAAAGAATCTTTGCAGCCACAACTACGGCAAATCTCGGCAATACAACGGAAGCTAACCGCATTATTATTAAACATGCGATTAAGACTTTAGAGCGTGCCGAGAAAGAACAACAACAATTTAAAGATTTTATTGCCGGTGGCGGACAGCCGGAAGCATTTGAATTTCAATCTACGCAGTTACAGGATCTTGATAAAGATGAATTGCAAGGTTTAACGACTGAACAATTACAGCAATTACTCCAATAATGGCTACTCGAGCAGAAGTTCAAGCCGAGCTTCAACGTCGGCAGCAATCACAACCAGCGACTGTTATTGATATACAGGCTGAAATAGCGCGCCGACAACAGCCCCAAGCCCCCGCAGATTCTGTTCAACAAACGCAACAAGCAATTCAAGCCGGTGGCCTACAACCCTTTTTCGAGGGACTTCCTATTGAAACTGTCCAACAGATTAAGCAACAATCTCAGCGTCAAGGTGCGGGGGGTTTCAGCGAACAGAAATTAGCAGATATCGAACGTTTACGAATAACAAATCCTGAACGAGCCGCCCAGATAGAGGAAATTTCAGGCCCACAAGCCTTAGCAATTGGTGCCGGTAGAGGATTAACCTCAGTAGGTCGTGGCGCTCAACAGTTAGCATTTACTTTAGCAAGAACCAGCCTTGAAAACAATCTCACCACCTTAGACTCTCAATTAAAGTTTGCTCAGCAGGAAGGTAATTTTGCCGAAGAAGAACGGGTGAAAACTGAAATTGAACGCATTCAAGGACTTCTTCCTCAAATGCAGGCGGGTGAAGCTGGAATCGCTGAACAGGAGCGCGAAGAGCAGGCCCTCCTAGACCCCTTGAGACAAATTAGACCGACTGCTGTAGGTGCAGGCGAAATTGTCGGTCAGGCATTACCAGCGGCGGCGGCTGGCATTCTTGCGGCACCTCCGCGACTAGCGGCACCCGTTGCCGGGGCAATTGAAAGCCAACTATTACCGGCTACAGGTGAAACAGAAGAAGCCAGAGAGCGAGAGCGTTTAGCTAATTTGGCCCTAGGGGCTGGGGTGGGTGCCGTGGCAGCACCATTAATTTCAGCCGGTGGTCGTACATTGGGAGGTGCGGTAACGCCAGAACAACAAACTTTAATTGCAGCCGGCGAACAAGCGGGTGCACGAGTCTTAACCACTGATATCGCTCAACCTGAAGGCTTCATAGCCGGAATAGTCCAAAGTTTCGGTGAAAAAATTCCTTTAGTGGGAACGGGTGGAATACGAAAACTTCAACAGCAAGAACGTCAACAGGTGGTAAAAGATGTTGCCGATGAATTTGGTCTTGAACTAGAAACACCTCTAGCGAATGATATTGTTCAATCCTTAAAAAACAAGAGTGCAGATACATTAGAAAGAGCCCGTGTACTGCGCAATGATGCTATTGATCAATTGACACCAGCCGGTCCTGTGCCGAATCCTAAAACAACAACAGCAATACAAAACCAGATCGATCGACAGCAACGAATAGGTCCTTTAGCCGATCAAACTTTATTAAATCGATTAGAAAACACAAGAGAAGCTTTACAAGATGCTGATTTTTCAGTTGCCGCACAAGTCAGGAGTTCGATTATTGATGACATCAAAGCTCTAGAGCGTGCTGATGATCGTCGTAATTTAATTCCTTTGAAGATAATTAAATCGGCAATTGATGAGGATATGCTAAAGTTTGCTCGACGCACTAATCGAGATGCAGCGGCGAACTGGTTAAGAGGCAATCGTGAATTTTCTGAAGAGCTCACCAACATTAAAGGAACAGAATTAAAAAGAATTCTCAACACCGGGGATGCCACACCAGAAAATGTTATGACGATTTTGAGAGGAAACAAACCTACTCAATTGAATCGCTTAGCCAGGTCACTTAATGAAGATGGAAGAAAAGCCGCACGTGCAGCTATCGTTCGCGATGCTTTGGAATCTTCAGGATTCTTCCGTGGCGATGTTAATCCTTCAAAATTTGCAACAGAATTAGGACGGTCTAAAAACCTAAGGGCTGTAAATGCTTTTTTTAAAGGTGATCAAAAGAAATTAATCGAAGGGACAAGACGATTATTGGATGCAACTCGAAGAGCCCAGCAAGCTGGTGTTGTTCCTCCCACAGGGATTCAAACATTACCCCCTTTGGGCGCGATAGCAGCGAAACTGATAGGTGGGGTAACAGCGTTATTTACAGTTGGTTCAGTAGGAGCTGTTGCGCGGATTTATGAAAGTAAAGCGATGCGTGGTGCACTCCTAAGGTTATCTAACACAAAACCGAATAGTCCGGCTGAACGTAAAGCAATTAATGCTATCGTTCCCATCCTTGTTTCAGCCAGTGAAAAGGTAGGCGAATAATATGAGCTTATTGACAATATTTTTTATTATTTGTTTTATTCTTATCATTTATGGATTAGATCATATGATTACAGAAATTAAGTTATATCAACAAGAACAGAAGTATCGGCGAGAAAGGCAAAATCGAATTGAGGAAGCGGTAGAAGCTGCATTTGATTCAGAAGAAAATTAGTTTTTTCATCTTTATATTATGGCATAAAGATAGGAGATTTTAAAGTGTCTGCACGTTTTATTTTACCCAATGCGGATGTTGGTAGTGGGATTTCACCCTCTCGCGGTGCTAAATTATTTTTCTTTGATTCTGGCACTAGTACAGAGTCGGATACTTTTATCACTGAAGATTTGGACCCGACTAAAAAAAATGAAAATCCTGTTGAAGCTGATGCTAAGGGTGTCTTTCCTGATATTTGGCTACCAAGCGGCAAAGCATTTAAGGTCAGGCTTGAAGATAGGAATGGTGTTCAAACAGGATTTGGTGAGGCAGATCCAGTATTTGGTGGTGTTGACCCTAGTACAACCCCCATCACCTTAAGCACTGAAACCGATATGGAAACTAATACAGGTTTAGTGGAGGGAAATATTGTTCAAACGTTAGGATATCTCAGTGAAGGCGATGGGGGTAATAATGTTTATTTGATTGTTGCGGAAGGAACCGGAACGGCAGACGGTGGCTCATTCATTGATTTAACCTCGCCATCAACTGATGTTCAAGCGCAAGGATTATTTCCTTTTGATATCTTTCGATTTGAACAATTTGGTGCAGATCAATTAGCGGCTAACAATGCTGTTGTGATGCAAGCCTGTATTGATTTTGTTGACTCATTGGGCACTAATGGTGAAATTACATTTTTAGGTAATTATACCATCACGACACCATTAGAAATGAAAGCCGGTGTTAGCATTGTTGGTCAAGGGGGAGAATCATCAAAGATTATTGCTAATGATTGCAATGGGTTACAGTTTAACTTTACTACCACTTTTGGCAACACCATTCTGAGGAATTTTTATCTTCAAGGTGTTCAAAATGTTACTCAAAGAGTCGGTATTGTAAATCAGTTTAGTACATTGGATACTGATGAACTATTTGGTGCCATAATCGATGATTTATTAATCACTGATTTTTCAACCTGTATCCTCACGCGGCATTTCCAGAATTTCTCTATCAATAATTGCTGGTTACAAGATTGCACTGATGGGATTGTATTGCAAGGAAAAGTGTTTAACGGTGTAATATCCAATAATTATATTGTGCGTGGAGTGGATGCAACCTTTGATTTTTTTGGTCAAGGTATTCAATTAGCGTCTTTTGTGTTTGATGCCGGAACAGAGGTGAGTACAGGCATTCGGGTTGAAAATAATTTCATCAGTGGTTTTGATAATGGTGTATTTATTTTACGCGCTAGCTACCCTGTTGTTAACGGCAATGACATAGAAGCCACGTTTCGGGGTATTGAGATTTTAACGATTGATGTAGGTGATGCGAATATTAAAGACAATTTTGTTGCTATGACTGGTGGTGGAACGCTAGAAGCCACAAGCGGTATTCTTGCCAGTAATTTAGGTGCGGCTGATCCCGGCATGGTGAATATTGAGGGTAATAGTATTTCCTCGACAGCGACGGTTGCTGGCTTTGATTCGATTGAAGGGGGAAATAATCGAAACGTTAATATCCTTCGTAATTTGATGGACGGAGCGTTTAGTAGTGATATTCAATTATCTGCCACGATTTCCAAAGCCAACATCGAGAACAACCGGTGTTTGTCCACTGTCGCCACAGGTAGCATTAATGTCAGTGGTGTGAATGTTGGGCCGGTGTATATTGATAAGAATCATTGTGTAGATACGATTGAAACCTTGGCTGCGGATGTTACCGCTAGTAGAGTGATTATTGGTCACAATATTATTAATACCACGACGAATATTTTTGGTACTGAGGATATTCCATCAACCGCCTCAGTAGCAGCCTTAACGTTGCCGATTGGCTCCCTCATTCATGATATTACCGGCACTAATAGTATTACTTCCATTACCAATCCAACAGCGTTTCAAGGTCGCACAGTGACGTTAAAATTTAATGCAGCTCTTACGTTTACGGATGGGGGCAATTTAATTCTCGCAGGAAATTTCGTAACAACGGCTAATGATACGATTACTTTATTTAGTGACGGAACAGATTTCTTTGAGATATCACGTTCTGCTAATTAATCTCCTTGTTTTATATTAGCATCAGCATGTTTAGCTAGAGCTCTATCTCTAGCTCTAATTATAGCCTCATTATCTCTCACCTTTATCATAGCATCCGCCATATGATAGTATAATTTAGCCCTATCCATTAAATATTCTTTGCTAATCTCAGGATAGTATACTCCTGACGCTTCATTTTGAGATGCCCAGTCACCCTGCATCGCCATAGCGGCGAGTTCATCACGATTTGGTTTAGTGTCTGGAATTCCTTGAACTAATGAAGCCCTTCCTCCATCCGCTAAAACACTCGTTAATGCTTCTCGAAGTTGTATTGTTGGCTTATCGCCAGTCTTTGAATCATTCATCGTTCTTAACCTCTTGTTTTGTTTACGAATATAATCTATTTGTTGTGCGAGTAAGCCTTTTTTAATGTTCATTTCACACTATAAAACCTTCTGTTGTTTCATTCTCAAGCAAATAATTCAGTGCTTTTAAAGCCATGTCCCGTGTTACGTCTTGTAAATCGTCAACATCATAAAAATATTCATTTATGCAAATATCTTCAGAATAGTCACCATGAATGTCCCAAAATTCTGCCATTGCCATATGATTGGTCATACCATTTAATTTCAGACGTAAAGTAGTATGAGAATTAAAAATAAAACCACCTGCCGCTTTAAACTCAGGCGTTAGTGCAGTACATCCACCTATACAGGCTGCTGTACCACAATCAATATCTTGGACATTATCAGAAACAAACCAACAGCTCATATCGAAATTTTTACGTTCAGTCACGGCTCGTATGCTAACTTTCACATTTCTTTTGTTCATTTTATGTCCTCACTTTTAAAAAGGAATACATTCAGCATGATCCCCATATCGTTTCTTACAATACACACATTTCATTGGGAGCCACCGCCTAAATGCGAAATAAATAACTAGATTTAGAATGTAATTGAACCTAGGCTCAGTCACCATCTCGTGATAACTTATTTCCCAAACTTTGCACCGCTTACAGCCGGGAAGTTTAAAATTCCCGTGGTCTGACATGTTTTTGTTTGGTACATGGCCAAACAAATAGCATTGAAACTTCTTTATTATATTTGGCGCAGGCATTAGATTCTAACTCCATGCTGTTCACGCAATACCATATGTCCGTAGTGACTTATAGATAATCTTCCGTCGTTACCCATAATATATCCGCTGGCTACAAGTCTGAGAAATGAAGGTTGATAACTTGCTGCCCTGGTTTCACCAGCAGCCAATAGCCGACCATATTGATCTATGATAGCGCTACCACCATGGTCATGCAGCCACATTAAATTTTTTAGTTGTGCGTCTGTTATCATGGCTGCTCACTCTCTGAACATGATTTTGCTTCAATTGTAAATTCCATAATTAACCCTTCATTTGTGAAAAAATAAGACTTTCTTCATAAGATAAATTTTCTTTTAGAAGATCAACTACATCACTATCCAGTTCAGACAATAGTTCATTTGTGGCAACTTGATCATCATTTGATAGAGCATCCACAAATACAGATAAATAATCCATAAAAATATTTTCGCCCTTCTTACACAAATCGTTCACAAGCTCTGTATTTTTTATTTTGGTGCCTTTTGGGAAGTGGTTAAACAAGGAACCCCAAGCTGTTATCTGATTTTCAGATTGGCCACCCGAAAAGCCAAACGTTTGTTTAAATACGTACATCCTTAGCGCGTCACTTGTTTCGATCAGCCGATTAAAGTAGTCCTGGGCATCGTTGCTGGCTTGCGGGAAATTGATAGGCTCAAACCCTTCGTTTTCGTTGGATAAATGTACCGCCTCAGCTAGCCGCCTTTCGTCGCTAAGCGGCCACGTTTTAAACGCATTACGGATTACGGCCTTTTTAGCCATTTCCTCAAAATCCGTGATCCATGGGCCGGAATTAGATGCAGACCGTCCTTGAATGTCTCTTATCTGATTTAGATCCATGATTGAGGTGAGATAATCGCCTGTGCCTGTTTTTGCTGTACAGAAAACGCCAACAATATCACCTCTTTCTCCAAAGGCTTTGTATGTGTGAGTGGGCCGTATTCCAAGGCCGTTATCAGTAAATTGATCATCCGATCTGACAATCTTGGCCTGCACCCATTCTATCGAACCGGTGTTAGTGGCGAGACGGATAAGCCCGATATAAGACGGTTCTAAATAGACTCTCTTTTCCCATTTATCCCCACTGTCGGTTTTTATTTTTACGCTTCTAGGGATAAGATATGCCAGCTTTTCGGCGGGATTTAATGACAATCCAATACTGGCTATATTCGTTATGGCTTTCTGTAGGCTTGAGGGGCTACTTGCAGCGGCTTCCTTAAGTTTATCACTATTGCTAATCAACTGAATTGCAAAACCTTTTTCTGATGCATATTTCATATACGACGGCGCAATAGAAGTGAATCTTGATTCTGTTAGTTCGATAATTTCAGCTAGCTCTTGTGACATTATTTATCCTCTATCAATTCTAGTGAATGGACGTTTCATTTGTGCTTAATGCATTTTCTAGCAGCGTGAATTCTCTGCGCCTCTTCACGCTGAAAATCATTATCTAAAAATGATATTTTAACAGATTCTGTTACAGTGTCCGGCAATGTAGATGCCAATATTTCGTCTTCGGGTAAACCGTCTTGTTCTTCCTGTTCGCCGATAAGCTCTAAAACAGCGTTTTTAGTTTTGTAAAAATTCAGACACAAAAAAATCCTAGTGTTGTTTTTTGTAAAAAAATAACCTCCAGTTGAAAATGAGAGATAATCTAAAGTTATGGTAGTGCCAATATATTTTCCGCCTTGTCGGCTTGCATCATCTTCTACCAAAACGAACTGATCACCTTTTTTCATCGCATCTATCAGTTCTTGTTTCATAGCTCCCACCTTATGATTTTTTGTAGAACTTTTAGTATAGGTAGATCATAGTCTACGTCGTCGTAAATCCTAACATTAGGATTTAAATCACAATCTGCTATAATAACAAATTCGTTGTAACTTATCTTTAAACATAGGTCGCCGTCTTTATCCAAAAAAGGTTGGTTAATTCCAACATCAGCTAGCGTTAATTGTCTTGTTTCGTTTTCGTTTTCTGTTGTAATAGCTATCATCACTGCGCCTCATTATGAATAGTTACTGGGATGGAATGACCGTTCATTTTGTAAAATGATACCGCCGCAGTATGCCTAGGATCTTCATATACGCGAAAATACGGTACAGCTTGTGGTCTGCCTTGTAAGTGAATGACAAGGTTACCGTCACTCTGCGCATATTCTTCCGAGAATGTTTTAGTGTGACAAATCACTGTGCCATCCAAATCTAAGTAAACTACTGGCGTTCCAATTTTCATTACCTCTCAAGCCAGCCGATCAAAGCAGGTATCAGTAAAATAAAAATTAAAATACTCAAAAATGGGGAATTCACCAGCCACCACGGCCACGCAATATAGCCTGTTAGCTTTAGAACAACAAAACTTATTCCCAGCATTCCTGTTACGATAATCAATGCGTTTTGAATAGAGTTAAAATAATCTGTTGTTTCCATTTATTTCTCCGGTATTAAAGACATCCTTGTCATTTTGTCCATTAACTTTCTTGCAACTCTGATTTTTCGCTAGTTAAACACTGAGGTTGACCGCTTTAAACGGCTAGATTGTCCATACGTTTCCCCTGTTTCTGAATAAAATGGTTACGGCTCAGTTCTTTTTTCTAACGATTCAGTTTTCATTTTCTTGGGTCCTCTAAGTTAGAAATATTTTCTAGCGCAGAATTTATTGCTGTATCTATCACAGCCTGATAATGCCTATCAACCCCTTCGTCTGCGTCTGTCTCACAATCATCAAAACCAAAAGCCCAGTAATATTCTTCTTCATCCATTTCAGCGCCGTTACACATGTTGACTCCTTTGCATGATTATTTACACTAACTATAGTCCTATCAATGCGAACATTGAAATACCGTTTTGTTGCTATAATAGGGATTAATATGAATTAATCGTCTTGACAAACCGAACGATAGAGTCCAGTATACATAAAAACAGAGGGCATGACATGCTATTAAAGGAATTTTTAGATCAGCGCTATATCAGTCTAGAGGGCTGTAGAGACATGATACGACCGATCACGGCTGAAGGTTTTAGCGTGCCGAGCAAATCGACACTGTCAGAATGGTCTCACAAGGGCTACACGGTACAACTCAAAGACAAGAAAAATGGTGTCCCTGAAATTTTAAGGATAACCCCTCCCAGCCCTCAGGCTGCGTGGAAATCAACCCGTGATCGATCAGTATGGCAGTCTAAGCGCTACAGAGGAATTGAATAATGGACAAACAAAAACTAGCACGTATTTTAGGTAATCATGCTAAATATCTAAACGGCGATGAGGGTGGCGAACGTGCCGACCTGCGCGGTGCCAACCTGTACGGTGCCACCCTGCGCGGTGCCAACCTGCGCGGTGCCGATGTCAGTCATAATAATTTCATTTTGTCCGCATCGCTTAGCAATTATTCTATTTATTTTTATAGAGATAAGCATGGCGTGAGATTTACTGCCGGGTGTCGTCGTTCAATGACAATAGAAGAGGCGCGGGAACATTGGTCTGAGAAAAATAGGCTTCGATGGTCAACGCAAACTATAGAATACGGTAAACGTCAATTAGCGATGGTTGAATTTTTGATAGCCCAAGCAAGAATACTGGGCTGGCCCGTTGATAACACTGATGGAGAAGAAAGTTGACGGAATCCGAAAGAGGAGCTAAGCAATGATTAACATATGCGAGTGCGGTACTACTATCGACAAATTAGACATGGACTGTCGTGGATGTGGTGAGCCGGTATATAAATATAAAGAATCGATGCCGTCTTGGTTTATTAATATAGTTGTACTTTCGATCTGTATCGCCTTGGTCTATATTATTGACGGTATAGAAAAAGGGTTAATGTAATGGATGTAGAGTATATAAAAAACCATACTAACGATGGACTTAGCGTTTATATTGACAATGGGGCTGTTGGAACTTTGTATAAATTTAGTGACGAGTGGCTTTATTTCCCTTGTGTAACTTTACTCGATGAAAAAACTTTAGCGGAAATCGCAAGTAAACTAAACGAATTAAATTTTATGGAAGACTTCCCAACACCAACCGATGGTAGGCCAATTTTATTGACGGTATAGAGAAAGGGTTAATGTGATGGATATAGAGGATATCATTGAAACAATTCCGGGGGAAGGTGGTTGGTGGGAAAGCGATTCGGAAGAAAAATACAGGGAAGCTTGCCAACTGTTAATTAGATTCAATATGAGCGACCACGATATAGCTAATTTACTATCTGAGCTATATTGGGCGGCGGTAAATGAACATTCCACTGGGCTTCAAAATGAAATTTGAATCGAAATTTGGGCTCGGCGAAATTGTACACAATACGCTTCGTGGTCATAAAAAAGCGGAACACGATGATTATTTAGAGGTTATCAATGTCGGGTTTAGTAAAGTTGGCGTGGTCTATTCATGTCGATATCCTAGTGGGATTATAGCCCATTTTTCAGAATATGATTTGACGGGTGACCCTGATTTTAACCAGGAAAAAGGTTGCTACGATTATGACCTAAAAGAGAATTAATGTGAATTTGGCTAGGGCCGACTTGAAAATAGAGAGGGCAGATTGATATGAGAATTGCCAAGCTTGAGAATAGTATTAACAAAAACCCCTTGAACAATAATGCGCCGTAGGAGGTGGTATGAAAGAACCTGTTGACCATATTTTAAGGCCTAAATTACCATGGCGTTCTGAATCTTCAATAACTGAATGTGGTTATGATTCAACAAAGGTAAAGACTCTAACTAGAGAGGAATTTTTTCAACGATTAAAGGATTTTGGAGAACAACGCACAGCTATTTTAACATGTATGACTTGTGTGAATACAGCAAGAAGGTGGAAAACTTGGGAAGAAAATCCGATGGACGCTGTTAGCCGAGAGATTCAATGGGAGAATCCGCGCCTTAGAAATAGGTCCCATAAAATGAAAAATGACTTAATTGCTATTGAGTTGATTATTAATGCCCACAAGGAAGAATTTGAAAAGTATTTAGAGCGACAAAAATGGCTGGAGAGAAAGCTTTTCAATAAGCAATAAACACCCCTTTAAACAGCTACAACCACTCTAATACCGGAATAGGAGAAATTAGTGGAATATAAACAAGCTATAGACACACTTAAAAAAGCATTTAAAGAAGACCCTGATCTTGCTCATTCATGGCACGCCAATATAGCGATGGCGTTTTACGATTCAATGGATGAAAACCACACTCATCACAAAGATAGAATGCTTTCTGGAAATGAAGCCGCGAGTCGGTTTATGAAACTTTTTTTTGATGTTGAAACTAGTAAAGATATGTTATTTAAGAAACAAAAACCCCTTGAACCTTGCTGAACAAGGGGCTGCTTTTGGATTATGAAGATTGTTTGTCGAATAATTTTTGCTTTAACAGATAACCTTCAAGGGCCCAGATTTTATTCTTTGCATTATTTCGGGCTACTTTTCGGCCCAAGTCAGCATCGAAATTTTCAGGGCTTGCGCAGGCGCTTTCACCAATGACTGTATAGCCATTGGTTAAGGTAAGTAAACAAGCTGTAAAGGTGCTATTTGGGAATACGTGGTACTGTTCGGCAGCGATCACACCATCAAGCATTTCAGGTGTTACACGAGGAGCGGTTAAGCCTTTTTCTTGGATTTCATTTTCTATATCAGTCATTGGATCAGTCTCTTTATCAGTCATGCCGGGATTGGCAGAGGTATTTTAGCAATGAACAGAGTACAAATACAATTTATCAAGGATGCCTTAGACCAGCCTGAAAAGCTCAGTGATTGGGAGAATGAGCGAGTGGGAGAGTGGGCGGAATATGATGAAAGCCGTGACTTGTCGGAAAAACAAAACGAGATTTTGAACCGAATCAGCCAGAAATTAGATTGAGGTCGAATCCATGAAAAATTCTAGAATGCATAGTTTCCCTCCACCATGCCTGAACAATAAACCCTGTCGAGAAGAGGTTACGTGTACGCCAGAAACGTGCCCATACCAGCAAAAAGGATGGGAGCATACGGCGCACTGCATTAAGCACATATGCGCTCATGACTTCGATAGCGGCCCGTGGATTGATTTTGATAACGGTGGGACAGCTTCTTGCGCTTGTGGAGCTACAGCGATGGGTCATTCAATGGTGTATGGTCCATGAATAAAAAC
>VAOV01034883.1_pt1 | contig 40579 bp, 84 predicted proteins | sample 3393941 | NCBI WGS metagenome assembly VAOV01 (sample SAMN08290427, study PRJNA428436) | hydrothermal vent metagenome | isolation source: Deep-sea hydrothermal vent chimney | place: Indian Ocean: Southwest Indian Ridge | depth 2398 m m
ACACTTCCCATTGTTATCCCGGCATCCTTGCAAATCTTTGAGGCTTTACGGCCTAATGAAATTGCATCCTTTAATATAACCCTGATATTGTTTAAACTACCATAGCCAACAATAGTATAATATTCCGGTAATGTAGTGCTGTGCGCTTTTAACTCCTTAATATCGGCCTTTATTTCATCTATTTGAATGTTCTGCTCCCGAATCCCTTTAATAGTTAACTCTAATATCTCTAAAGTTGATTTTGGTTTTAAATGTTGTTCTTTGGCCTTTTTTTCAACTGCTATGAAATAACGACGGGCCTGTCTGCCTTTTTCATTATTTTCTACCATAGCCAACTCTTTAGCCATATCTAAAGTTAAACCATATTGCTTTAAAGGACGACCTCCGGTACTTTTCTTCAAAATTGTGGAAAAGTCCTCACCCTCAATAAAACCATATTTATCAATCCGGTGCTTAATCCATGTAGAAAAATCCTGTTTAACTTCTAAATGGTTGTACAATTCCCTGGCATCAACTAAATGCTTTCCGTCTTTTTCTGTAATCTTAATCAATTCACTCATAATCTAAATTAAAAATCCTATGCTTTGGGCGGTTGAGGACGCTTACTAACATAGGATTTACCAAAAATATCTTTTATTGTGCCTCAACCCACTCTATTGCGAAGATAACACTTTTTTTCTTTATCTTTACCGTACAATGAGAAAAAGTTTAAACTATGTGGTCTTATTACGGTTCTAAAGGGGAAATGGCTAAACACTACCCCCCTCCAAAATTCGATAAAATAATTGAGCCCTTTGCCGGAACGGCTAAGTATGCTTTAAGGTATTGGGATAGGGAAATTACTCTGGTAGATAAATACGACGTTATTATTAAGATATGGCATTATTTACAACAGGCCACGCTAAAAGATATTTTAGGGCTTCCTAAATTAAAATACGGCGACTCTTTAAATAATTATAATTTATCAAAAAATGAAAGGAATTTTTTAGGCTTTTTGATTGTTAACGGTTTGGAAAGCCCCCGTATAAATGTTGGAAGTTTTAAAGGTATAAATGTTAATCGTGATTTAAAAAAAATAGCATTAAACCTGCATAAAATCCGACATTGGAAAATAATACATGGCAGTTATGAAGATTTACCAAATGAAAAAGCAACCTGGTTTATTGACCCTCCATATCAACATGGCGGTGAACACTACCGAGAAAATAACAAAAAAATAAATTTTAAAGAACTTGCTAAATGGTGTGAAGTGCGAAAAGGACAAACCATTGTATGCGAAAACACTAAAGCCACCTGGATGAACTTTAAACCGGTTAAAGAAATGAAAGGAACCCATAAAATCACTACCGAGGCGATCTGGTCAAACCTGCCGACAGCTTTTGATAACGTACAAGCTAAACTCGCTATCTAATTATAGCAAGCCATGTCTTTCAGTTCTTATTATCAAAAATAGCCCTTTCAAAACGCTTACAGTCATATATGGCCTTATCTATTCTATCGATCTTACATAAGAATTCAGCCTCGCTAATATGCTGCTCCTTACGGGCATATTCAACCGCTCTGTATTGTTCTTTTGGATCTTTGATAAGGTAATCTGCGTAGTGTAAATCTTGTATATATCCCATTGCTTTTTTAATTAGTTATTAAAGAAAGCGGGGATTTGTTGTATTTTACATAATAATAATTATAGTACAAATCCCCCGTGCGAACAGGAGTATAAAAGGGGCCGTCTAATTGCTCATACCGGGCTCTGACAAACCTTTAAGGACAACAAAGAACGACCCCTTAATTGGGATATATAATAATTATTCCTTGTGAAATTTGTCAGATTTCGATATGAATAATTATAAGCACTATAAAAGTAATAAAAAATCAATAGGAAAGTGTTAAAGTTAATAAGTTGTTAATAACGGGAAATTAATTCTTTATCCATCGGATTAATAATTGAGCGGGCATTTGATCTTCAAATTTGGTATCTCCCATTTCACTTATCGGGACTCTGAATTTAACCTTGTGATCCCCTATTGAAGTTTCATAATAATTAGCATGTCCACTGACACCCCATAAATTTGCTATCGGCTTTTGTTTGTAAAGAGCCTTTTTGATTTCGTTTAATTCCATATTTTAAAGTGTTAATCGTTTTTAACATCCAAAATCTCTTTTATAGCACCCTCCAGTTTCGCTATACGGGATTTGTACTCCCCTACCCTATCCCAGTCGTCGATTAAAGCCTGGGCTTGTTCTCTGGTTAATTTGACTTGTGCGGCTTCTCCCCAAAATCTATAATTATCTTCAAAAGGGCCAACCCATATAAAATCACTTGCTTTTGGTGTTTCCATTTTTTAACCGTATTTATATCCCCATACTAAATTGTCAGGGTTGCATTTTTGGCCGTTTGGACTTTTAAAACGAACCCAAACCCCTAAATTATTAATTGTTGATATAATACCGCGCTCCGCATCAGTATGGGCGGGATTGCCCTTAGCATGATTGGGTATATAAGTAACAAATAATCCTAAATGTTTTCGTTCTAATTTAATATTTTGTATTTCCATTTTTCACTTTTAGTTTATCACTTTTAACTTTTTTCACTATATTTGCATTCTACTTTCGTGAGTTAAGCCCGATAATTATATCAATATCGGGACTCATAGCAGGTTTATAAGTTGTTTAGTTAACCCCAAGTTCGCCTGGGGTTTTCTATTCCCAGTAATTTTCAGCTTTACCATATTTATTAACTTTTCCAACTTCCTGCCGGAGATATTCTTCATGTGCTTCCGCTATTTTGTCTTTATTAAAACCCGCCAAAATATTAATGAGCCACCAACATTCCTGCGCCATTTCATAAGCATCGCCCAAATTTTCAATCATATCAATAAATTCATTATTATCTATTAATTCATTATCATTATTAACTATGTGTCTGTAGCTACCTGCCATAATTTAATATTTAAACCGTTTTTTGTTTATTTAAAAATGCCCGTAGTCCCGGGCAAGCCCTGATTTTCTCTTCTGCTGATTAATTTAGTTTAACCCTATAAACGGGGAAGATTCCGCCCGGCTCTCCCTAACAATGCCTGTTCCGGATTTCCTTAACACATTGAAAATTGGGTATATTTTAATTTAATATTTCAGTTCCTTCTACCGATAACCATTCAAGTCCGTCGAATTCATACATCTCAATATAATGATTCTCAAAATCTCCATTTATAAAGTCCCGGCAATGATCACAATTTTTTGACATAAATACCCTCTCATTATCTGTAATACTCCCATCTTTATGTGCGTGTCCGTATTTTACAACTGCAAATTTAGTTTTCATAATATCTAATTTAGTTAAAAAAGCGCCGCAGGTCGTTCTGCTGCCATTTATAATAATAATCTAAAAATTCCGGTTCCCTTTTTTTAGGCGCTTTAAAATCCCTGGCATGGAAGGGTTCGAGACCTTCAAGAATTTCTTCCCATGACTTTCGCCGCATACCAGGGAATAGTTATTCGATATGGCAGGAATTCGATGTCCTGCAAGTCATTCCGGGTTTATTAGGCAGCCAATGACGAGCCTTTATTATGCCAAGTCGCCCGGTGCGTATTAACCTTGACAGTCTATTTAAAGCCCATCATTTATTATTTGTATCTAATTAAAGTCCAAATAACGGCGCTTTCGCCACATATCAAATAACTAAGTTTTAAAAAATATTAAATGCTCGATCATTCCAAAATTCGGCTGCTTTTGTATTGCCTTCATCTTCATAAATTTCTATCAATTCCGTAACAAGTTTTCCATGTAAAGAACCGTATCTGCCAGCTTTTTCAAGTGCTGTAATAGCTATTTTTAAATCCTTAATTTCCATAATACCAATTTTTAATTATCAAATAACTACTGCAAATATACAACAAGGAAATTTAATATGCAAATTTATTTTGCTTTTTTATTAATATTTATTTCTATTATATAAAACTTTTCCTTATATTTGCATTATGAATATATTAGATATAACATTAAAAAAACAAGGTAGGTCAAAAAAATGGCTTGCTAATGAGATAGGAGTAAGTATGCCTACGATGTTAGGTTATTGTAAAGATGTACGGGTTGCCCCGTTTGGAACAGTAATCAAAATAGCCGGCATCCTGGGCGTAACCGTAAATGATTTGTTGAAATGACTTTAACCAATGCCCAATTAAAAGCATTAAAAATACTTAGTGCTACATCCTATTCCAATCCTATAAGCGCCGCCGGATTTGCCGAAAAAATGTGGCCTGATTCTAATATGCACACATCATCAAAAAATCAAGGGCATGGAGCAACCACAGGGAAAGCAGCATGGCTTTGTGGGGGAAGTTATTTAGCTAAATTAAAGAAAAAAGGATGGATATATATTTGTGGAGATTATTTAAACAGATTTTATATCTCCCAAAAAGGAAAAGAAGCAATAAAAGCCGGCAAACCCTTAAACAATTAGCCGACTTCTTCGGTGTAACAATTAAAGAAATGCTGAAATGAAAACCCATTTAATTAAAAGTTCTGGTTTCTTGCCGCAAGATGATTATGGTTATGCTGTGACCTATTGTGGTTTGCATTCAGAACAATGGAGCGAAGAATTTGGTGAAAATGTAGATAAAACATTAACTCAACAAGAAAATGAAACCACTTGCAAAAGATGTATTTCGACTTATGAAAAACAATTAACCCCTTCAAACAACCAATAACATGGCTAAAGAATTAACACCTGAAGAATTAAAACAACTTGAATCTATTTATGATAATGAACTCGCATCTATCGGGGATATGATGAGCGACAAAGAATTTACAATGCACTGTATGAATAAATACGCCCAAATGAACCTAAACAATTTCATTGAGTTTTGCGACGATAATTATAATATAGGAATACCGCCCAGGGTAATACATGATTTTAAAACCACTTCTTAAATAAAGCTATTTTCAAGTTTCCCTATCTCCTTATCCAAAAACTTTAATTCTCCCGTTAAAGCCGTTATATGCGGGCTTTCTAAGGGGAAGAAAACAAAGTATTCAAATTCGTAATTGCACCGGCCTGATTTACACCATGAACTATATCGAGGTCATTAACAATAGAAAACCAGGCGCCAAAAAGAGATATTCCCCGATATAAATTAATTGAATCATCGTGAAGTCCCTGGGATGCGTGCATTATTACAACCCGGTTTAATGTACCACCGCGAACCCTGGCCTGGGCTGTTAACTGGTCTAAAGGAATAAGATCAACTATTCCCTCTATTCTTATTTGTCCGCTTTCTCTATAAATTCTAATTGCCATAATTTTAATTATTAATGCTTAAATGGTATCGTACATCCCATAAATCAAAAGCAAAATCCGAAAATGCAAATAGCTCGCCGCCATTAGCCGCAAAAGCTGCCGATACCCTTATATTAAATGTAAATTCAACTCTTTCTATGCCACCCGCCCCCGTTGCAAAACCCATTGTCTGTTCTGCTATTCTTACAGGAGCCGGAGCCTGGGATCGGAAATATAAATATAAAAATCCCGGCGGTACCATAGGGGATGCCCTAAAAAATATACTAAGTGTAAACATTTGATTTTCAACTGCAGCAAAGTTTCCAAGCCCATCATAAGGTTTAACCTGGTTCGGTATCAATTTAGGCTCGAATGTAACCGCTGAATCATTAGGCACTTGAGTATCTGTCATAGCTAATACTGTAAGGGGTGCAGCCTGTGTATATTGTCCGTCGTCATATTGGGCGATAGAAGTCTGTGATAGGCCGATACCCGGCCCTGTGGCAGCGGCCCCGCTAAAACCCGCGGTATTATCCTTTATAAATTGAATTAAAGTCGGAAGATCATCCCATGGATCCCCGGCGCTATCTAATAATTCAGATAATAAAAACTCTCTGTTTAACTGATTTGCGGCTCCCGGAACTGCCGCTGTATTGCTTGGGTATAAAACCTCCTCCTGACTATTGCCTATAAATATAAGTGAGTTTTCAGTCGTCCCAAGCTTAAATTTTACTCTATTAGAAGGATAACAATCTCCTAATACTACAGTCCCGGGATTATTCACAAGTTGAAAATAATTACCCGATATTTCTAATCTAAATGGCATTTGTTCTGTGGCATAACCTTATAATTTTAATTAATACTTATTTTTTTTTGTCATTAAAAAATTAAAGAATGATTTTAACCATTCTTCAACATTGAAAGTATATAGCATATAGCCTACGATCTTTTCACTTGAAAAACATATTATAGCAATGGATAAAGTTATGAAGTCCTCCGGAATATTGTTAAGTATAAAATCACCCGTTAAATAAGCGATCCCCAAGGCTATTATATAAGAAGAAATTACATTGAATGCGGTCTGTTTAACTCCCTTTATTCTACGATAAGAAACGATAAGGGTGCCTACCACAAGGGAGGGTAAAAGTATTTTTAAAAAAAGTTCTTTGAATTCCTGGCCCACCTGGGCCTGAAAAGGGATAAGAGGTTCAATAAGGTAAGTTAGTTCAATCACGGGTCCTTAAATGCACGTAGAGGCCACCAAGTATACCGGCCCCGATAACTATCCAGTCAGTGGCCTTAAATTGATAAATATTTAAAATTATCTTGTCAAACATTGAAGCAAAGCTAATAAATAAAGCGAAGGTTGCAATAATTTTTATCATTTTATTACCCGTAAAAACCATATATAGAATGGGAAGGAAAAAAAGAACGGAATATATCTGGAATTTAAGAGTTACATAACTGCCATATTCTACACTGTATGTTACATATTGTTCATGATTCAAATTATTAAAATAATCCGTTCGCTGCTCTTTTGTCATGTTTTTAGTTTCCTTAATCATAGGATGTGAAAACCACTCCGTTACATTGCTTACAAATAAAAAAGAGCTTACAAATAAAATCACTATGATAAGGTTTTTTTTCATTCTATAAGATTGTTTGTATGTCGGCTCGTAATTTCCGCTAAGACAATCATATTTCATTTATCCTTTGGTTTATTAGGTGGAGGCGGTGGCGGTACATCCGGGTTTACTGTAAATTGAATTATCCCTTGTTTTTTACCGAATTCAATTATATCAATAGCAATATCTTTAACAATTTGCCCATTAGTAATATTTACTTCTTTTCCTTCTAAAAGACGGCCCATAATCCATTGCCTAAATGTATTTTCATTCATTTTCCTTTGGGTTTGGTAAGCCTCATCAATTAATGGTTGATCTTTTAAATTTATCATTTATCTTTTAATTTTACGGTCTGTCGGACAAATCACTAACAGTATTCCTTATTTCCCTGTCGCTTTTAAGCAAAGCCTCCTTTAAGGCACCTATATCATTGATCTCTTTTTGAAGGGCAATAAGCGCCATTTTCTTGACATTTAGCTGATCTTCAAGATTCTGTACCACCGAGGCCATTAAAGGCTGTGTTATCTCGTATGTCATTTAATAATACTTTATATCAGCCGATACCCTCCCATCAGAAAGATAATCCGATTTATTAATATCTACATTTATATTTTCAAAAGTAACGATCCTTAAACCAACATGGCTACCATCATTATAATACCAGGTTTCGCCGCCTTTATCATCATGAACGTAAGCTAAGGATTTAAAGCGCTTGGTGGCCTCTTCTTTCATATTGATACTAAGACCATGCTCGGCCAGTTTTTCACGTAATACAGCTTCTTTTTTTTCTTGTAATTCAGATGCCATATCCTTAAAGGCTTTATTTATTGTATCAGCCCAGGGAGAAGTTAACTCTGATTCGTGTAAATTAATTGTTTTTAATCCCATTATTCAAGTTGTTTAATGTTCAAAGATAATAAATTTTTCATATATTTGTAATAACTAAACAAATCTTATAATGAAAAAACTAACGATACTACTCGTATTCCTATTCCTTTTTGCATGCTCTAAAGATAATCAACAACCCATTGATCCCATAGTGGGAGTCTGGAAAATGACTTTCGTTATAGTTGACGGAGAAATTTTTAAAGATTATATTAATGTTCCATGTTATAACCAATCTACATGGGCATTTGCTGAAAATTTTGATTATAATGCTATTTCATATTCCGGTGATTCCGGTAATTGTATAATGAATTCCGCCCAGGCTTTATGGAGTAAAAACGCAGGTCAATATGAAATAAATAACGTGCCAAAAGAAATTGTTTTTCCTGATAAAAATACAATGTATTGGATGTATGAGCCTGATCCTGACAAAGATACTTACTGGCAATTTGAAAGGATAAATTAAATATACATAAATCCTTCGAGCCTTAAATCACCCGCAGCCATTGTTACACCCGTTAAGAGTGAATTAAATGTAGCATCAATAACATCTTGTATTACAAACTCAATTTCTGCATTACCGCCGTTATTTACCACACGGCCAACTATACATGCAAAATTTTGATCACCGCCATCAAAAGTCCATACAGTCATAGATGATTCCCTAATAAATGCAAAAGGCAAATTACCCACTCTAAATGTGCCACCGGTGGGTGCTATATTTGAAGTAATACCAGTTAAATTTATGTTGAGCCACGCTTTATTGCTGTCAATATCATATATAGAAACACTACCCCCCCCTAATAAATAAGTTCCGGCGCCGCCAATCTCTACAACTGTGGCACTCCAGGATACAGCCGCCTCATAGTTTAAAGGCTTTGATCTTTGCATTACTGCATCAAGATTTGTCCACAATGCAATTTCATTAACAAGCCCGGCAGATGTGTTCATTTGGGCGGTTGTGTTTTCCCAAAGTTGGAAATGTTCATCATCAATATCGGTTATTAAAGGGTCAACGGCTCCCGATTCTATTTGTATTCCGGTTACATTATCTAAATTTGAGTCCGCAAAATCTATTAATGTATCAGGATTTAATAGAATCTCCCCAGCGGTTGCAGTTATAATCATGTTTCCCGCTTGTGATGTAATGGTCATTATATTGTTTGCTACAAGCTGCCCTACAGCACCCGTCATTTCCAGTGAAATAATTGCACTGGTTTCAATTGTTCCTGAAAATGTATTAACTCCAGCCCCGTTAGATGTAATATTTTCACAGTCAACATCCCCCGCCTGCACATCAATATCTCCTGCGCTTACTATTATATCCCCTGATATAATACTAAGGTTATTTTCGATACTAACGGCCCCGCTATTTGCTACATTAAGTAGATTAACAGCTGCATTACTACGAACTCTGAAAAAGGATGCCAGGGTAAGATCCAAATGCACCTCTCCCGCACTCGGCCCTATACTGCCGGCATTATCGTATGTAGTTACCTGGAGGTCTCCATGTGTTCTATGAACATCGATCCTTTGTTTAAAAGAAGTCCCAGCCGGATCTGCTGTTAAATCCGATACATCTACAATATGCCCTACATCATCATCAGCCGGAGGCGTTGCTAAAAAGTTCTTAGTTGTTAATCTTACATCTGCCATTTTAAAAATTATTTACATATATGGTCAAAGATAAAGAAAAAAAGGTTTATCTTCGTAACCACATAGGAAGTTTTCAGCCCGACACTTCCGAACCTGATTACATCGAGGTTAAAACAAAATTGGGAGGTTATCCAAGTTTGATAATCTATGTAGAGAAAATTCATTAATATATTTTTAACCCAAATCCAGTGAGACTTAGCCTGTCAAAACCTGGTCGTTCATATTGAATATATTAATGCTGAAAAACTGTAAATTTAGGATATGGATTTACATACCTTTGAAACGAAGGTAACGAGGCAGGATCGATTTAACTTTACTTTTTTTAAGGCCTCCGGTCGTATTTTGATGATTTATTTAAGATATTTTTTTATAGATTGTGGGATATGAACGAGGAAAAAGGTTTACTATACCCTGAATTAAAAAAAAGTTGTATATTTGCAATAATCTTCTGAAGGCTAATATCAGTGGATTTTCTCTACAAAACAAATCAGGGCAGCTTAATAAACTGCCCTTTTTTAATATACAAAATTGTCTCCGTTTTGGAATATGTAATTATCTTCATTCTGGAAAATATAGTTTTCTTCCAGTGTTTGACTAACCGATTCCCTGGTATCGGTATCATCGGGATCTTCCAAATACTCACCCTGGCCTACATTACTATTTTCCAATCTTGACGGCATATCAAAAGCCTCCGTAGTATAGTTCCTTATTCCTATAGAGTCATTAAAACGGGTTATATACACCCTATCGCTATAAAGCATACGTTTAAGGCGTTTGGCTGTCCAGGCGTTTAAAAAGGGGAATATATATCTGTTTACATCGGCATTATTAACACGGCGATTAATGATTTGTCTGCGTGAAATTTGGTAATAAGGTGTTAACTCATCCTGGCTTACATACTCTTTAAAATAAGTATTAAGGCGTATTCCCTGGTACCATATAACGGCATCATAATCCGTTCCTTCATAAAAAGTATCATTACGATAGTCAAAACGGGTTGTTTTATCGGCACCGTCCCTTGTTACAAGAATTAAATTAGTATAATAAAGCGTTGTTACAGGCCCCAGCGAAAGTTCAAATCTAAAGTAAACAGGGTGGGCCCCATGATCGGTAGGTAAGTTAGAAATCTCAAAATTCAGCTGATCTATTCCGTTGATATCGGTAAACATGCCTATAAAGAAATTAAAAGTAACATTTTCTTCTATCCCGGTGCATGTATTAACTGTGAAAATACGGAAGCCATCAAAGGTAAGGGAAACCGGGGAGTTGGTGATCTGGAAATAAGTAGTAAGATCATTAGGGAATAGTTGTACCTGGCCCGTATAGGATTCTGTAACGGTAGGGGCTTCCTTTAGGTTCTGCGCATCGGCCAGGTTGTTTTTAAGCCGGATAAAAGAAAAATCAAGATCAGTTATTTGGTTTCATCGGCGCAACCATTTAAATTAAGTTCTTCAATATTTACGGCTTTATATACCCTTTCCAGTTTTACAATTTGATCAAAATTTTCAGGATCTATTGAAACAGAAGGTTTATAAACACCATTACCCGGTAATTTTATAATGATTGTTTTTGCATCTTTCATATTCTTAAAAATATCTTCCAATTCAAGAATATAAGTATTAGATGCCGGATGAAATTTTAATGATGTTTTTTCCTTAGTTTTATCATCTATTTCTTTACCATTCTCAATTATTGTTTTTATTGTTTTATAAACATCCGGAGAAAATGCAGGAATAATCCTTTTTTTTCTTCTGAAAAAGTATCTGAAAAATTTCATATCATAAATATAATTAACTGCCATGCTTACTAAAATCAATCGGTTCAGGCTCATTATTTATACCGAGCGTTCCCGGTTTTTCAAGTTTCAAAGTAATTTTATCATTCAAAAAATCATCAACTACCAATCCACCTGTAATATTATAATTAGTATCGGGAAGTTTTAAATATATTATATCGACATCTATTATGCCAGGAAACATTTCAACCAAATCTATTTCTTGAAAAGTTTTTTCTTTTATACTCATATAACAAATATACTAAATATCAACGTTTAGTATTGTATGATGAGTGTATCCAACGGCTTGTTTTGAACCGTCTTGCAAATTTTCATAAATACACTCTGAATGAAAACTAATCTCACCCTGATAATCATATTCTTTAACAATTTTTTCTAAAACAGAACCTAATTTCTTATTAAGCTCCATTTTCATTTTTCTAAGTTGCTTTATTGAATCCATACCACAAAGATACAAAAAACTTAAATACGCTGTTCACCTATTACCCTAAGGCTATTGATCTCCCAATCATAATCCAATAGCTGCGGATATACCTGTAATTCATTACCATTATTATCGGCTATTGTAAGATAGCCTCTTTCTTCTCTTAAAAGCAATACTATATCTTGAAATTCCGTGAATTCCATGATTATGGTAGTCTCCACTATAAAGGGCGTTAAAAGCCGTGTATTGAGCGCCGATACCAATATATCATCCCCTTCTCTTAATAATCCCAAGCCATCGGCCAGGATAAAGCTTGTAAGATCCGGATTATTTACATAAAAAGTATTTTGAATAGTCCCTGTTTGACTAAAGCTACAGCTCGTATTTAAATAGGATCCCCAATAGTTTAAGATGTTTCTTTTAGGACTGTAAAGAATATTTAAGAACCCGGCCCCGTTGGCACCGTCATTGGTAATAGCTGTAAACCCATCGTTTGTACGTGCGATAAGCGCCAATATAGTAAAAGAGAAATTTACCAGGTATTGTGCATTTATAATTCCGGATAATCCAAAATCATTAATTGTTATAATAGAAGCCGATATGCTTGTAACGGTTCCCGTGGCTGTAAACTCCCCGTTATTAGCATCAAAATCTACAATATCACCCAATCCCAGTCCGGTAGCTATAAAACTAAATGAATTGTTATTTGTAAAGGTAATGAGCTCCGTTACGGTGTCAACGCTAACAAAAGAATTAAAGTTATATGAATTTATAACGCTTATCGGGATCGGGTTTATATCCACTATAAAAGTATCCTGATCGTTTTTTGTAGATGTTTCATTCTTTGATTGTGAATTAAAAAGTCTCACGGCCTCCAGTAAAAAAGCATCCCGTATAAATCCTATATCAATTTCCTTTTTAAACTCTACCTGGGTATTGGGAAGGTTCCACTGGCTTTGGGTATGAATACCACTTAGGGCGTCGTTATTTTCGCTGTTTTTATTATCTTCGAATTTATCATACTCAAAACTAAACTTATTAATTGTATAACGCGGGTTATAAGTTATTTTAAAATCAGCATTCGGGGCCACCGTATTATTACCTACTTCAAAATCAGGATAAAAATCAGCGTATAATCCCACAAATACCAATGTACTGTTTACAATTTGATAGTCTGGATTTATCTCTTTAATTCCTTTTAAAACATCATCAAAAGAAATATAAAAATTATCAGGGTCAAAACCTCTAAGTGCGAGCCCGTTAAAACAAAATTCATCTTCGGTGGCCAATATAAAATCATCGGAAAATTCCGTAGCCATTCCCGATGTTGAAAGGATAATATGCCGTATTATATCTTGTATATTAATAGCAGGCGTTACCGTGCTTATAGGGCTTGCATTTACGGTTATTTCTATAGTGGCGCCAACGGCGGCTGTAAAACTTGTTGTTCCTACTCCCATAGATCGAAAATAAACCCAAAGGGTTTGGCCCCGTGCAATGTCCGGCAGATCAAAAGTATCTGAAAAATCTACAAAATCTCCATTACTAAAATCAAAAAGCGTTGTTTCCGTAGCGACTGAAAAATCTACTCCTATCCTGAAAACTAATTCCGTAAAACTCTGGTCTGTCTGAGTTAAAGTAAAATCATCAATAGATAATACAACATCAAAAATATCATTTTCAGCCTCTATATAACGTAAAAATTCCGGGTCTGCATTAAAAAGAACAGCAAAACTAAGTGTGTCCTGAATCTCACTTTGTTGTACTGCATTTATATGATTCCAGGTTATATTTCCAAAAAAAGAATCCGTAGTGGAATTTGTAGCGAACCATTGACTTGTCTGTGTTGTGCTTTTACCGGGAAGAAATAATGTATCTGTCGATAATGGAACTATTGCATTGCCATCCAGGTCAACTGCAGAAAACATATCTATTTTAATATCGGAACGCCTTTTTAAAAGCGCCTGCGGGCTTTCCTGTATAACGGAGGCCTCAAAGTATGTTAATCCGTCTGTTATAGCTCTTTGGTAGTCTAATAATCCGATAACATAATCTACACCATAAATTGTGATAATGAACTGTACCTGGCTTTCAAAACCAAACTCGGTATTATAGAATAAAAGCAGTGGTAATTGTGAGGCGTTTTGATTGCTTTTTTTATCGAATCTTAAATCAAATTCTCCCCCTGCAAAAGAAACATCACGCCCATAACGCCCGTCGTCCTGTTGCAATACAAAGTTAAGCCCGTCAAAATTAAGCGGCTCATCAATAACAAAAATACCTTCAAAATTATTAATGAAGTTTAAAGAAAATACAACGTCGTCGCTGTTTAAGGGTTCCATTTATTTTTGTAAAATAGGAATATAATTTTCTCCTAATTTAGTTACACACACACCATCATTATTCCATAATGAAATAATCCCGGTTGCATCTGTTCTTAATTCTTCTGCATCTACTGATTTAATAAACTTGTCTTTATAATAAATTGAATATTTCATACCTTTTTACCTTTAAATGATACTCTATTGCGGTGAATATTAGTTTTTGCCAGACCCTTTTGAACTGATAAAGAAAACCCATTCTGATCCATATTAATGTTTAAAGCCGTCATTTTACGCATGTTTTTAGAAAATATCTTATCCATATCTGTAGCCGTTATCCCACTGCCAACCGCTTGTTTTAAAGGCTCGATCCGATTTTGCATAAGAACCCTATTTAAATTCATATCGAATTCCCTTACATTTTTATGAACGTCCGTATCCTTTGGCAGATTTACAAGAGTAGGTTTTGAAGGCGTTATAAAAGTACCGTTATCCGGGGTCCTTATAACCTCCGGGACTCCGCCGTCACCGACAACGGCCAAGCCGCCCTTAAAGCCTTCTACACCGTCTTTAAATGCGGGTATGGGAGTAGATGCCACAATAGCTGCCTGTAACGCTCCTATTATACCAATAGCTATGGATAATGGGATATTTGGAGGAAAGCTTGCCAGGGCCGCGACAATACCCTGTGCTGTATTTATAGCAATATTAAACAGTGCATTTTGTTTATTTTGTTCGGCCTGTTTTTGTCTTATTTCAGCCTCTTTAGCAGCCGCCTGTTCATTAATAGCTGCTATTGCATCGGCATTACCTTCATTAAGGGCCAGGGCAATTTCTTTTTGAGTAGTTAGATCATCTAATTGCTTTTGAATAGAGTTAGCTTGGGCCTGTTCTATAAATCGAAAAGCCTCCTGTGCAACCTCGGTAATGGCCGCAAATGTAACCGCAAATTTTTCCTGTAGGTTATCCGCCCCGGCCAAAAGAAGATCAAATGTACCGTCAAAGAATGTAGTTAGTGATTGTAAGCCCGCATCTGCAAAAAAACCTTCCGAAAACGTCTTTAAAAAATCATCGGTTGCATTTTTAAGATCGCGGGTTCTCTGTTGGGTTTTTTCCAAACGACTCATATACTCATTCATTGCAGCCTCGGCATCTTCAATCAATTTTATTTCTTCTCCTGAAACTATTTGTCTGCCCGCCCCCTGTAATTGTTTTATAGCCTTTCTTAAATCTTTAGTTGCTTTAGTGGTTCCTAAAATAGTACGGGCGGTTTCTTCATTAATTTCATTACCCTTTTCATCTTCTTTATTTACCTTATTTTTAGCCTCCTGCTCTTTAATCAGTATTTGTTGTAACTGTTCTCTAAGTGCAACCTCTTTTTTAATAGCCTCCCTGGTTTGCTTTTCACGCCGGGCATCGGCACTTGTCGAAAACAATCCTTTATTAATTCCCGCTAAACGGGTTTGCAATGCCGCTATATTATTCCCGGCTGCCGATATTTGTGATTGTATAAAATTTATGGTCTCCTGATTAGAAGCCTCGTTTGCATTCCTAAACGCATTGACTATTTTTTCAGCCGCATTAACTCCTTTTTGAACAGCCGTTGTATTAATAGCAACCAACCCCTCTAAAAAGGTCGTCAAATTCTGTGCGCTTGTTCTTATGAATTTACTGATAACACCATCTCCTTTATCAATACTAAGAATAAAAGCATCCCAGGCATCTTTAGCATCTCCTATAATCGAATTAAGGCTTTTTGTAGCTGCCTGTAATTCTTCGCTGGCCGCCGTATTATCAATATATTCCTGGTTTGCCATATTAACAGACTTAGCAACCTTATCAAAGTTTACCGCCATTGTGGATATTGTAGGAGATACCCTGTCTCCTGATAACTTCAATTCCCCTAATATCGCATCTACATTACCTCCTGTCTTTTCAATATTTTGAAGTCCTTTTAAAAATTTTAAAAATACTCCCGTTGCATCTTTATTGAACTGATCGGATAATTCTTCTTGTGTTAAATTAGTTAGTTTTAATACAGTATCTAAATTTTTTCCTGTAAAAATAGATTGTTGAATAGTTCTAAAAGTTTTTAATAATGATGTTCTGGCTGCTGCTGATTTTACACCCATTTGTGCCAAAGCACCGGCCAAGCCGAGGGCACTCTCAGCAGAAACATTAAATAATTGAAGTCCTTTTTGAGTTTCAATTCCCACCTCTATTATAGCGCTTTCCGTAGTTCTTAAATTATTTCCCAGTATAGTTATTACAGAGGCAAGTCTATCGGCATTCTTGGCGGTGTCTTTAGAAATTCCAATGAATTGAGCAAAGGCCCTTACACTTTCTTCCGATGCGACATCGGAAGTAGATTTTAGTGTTTCAATGGCCTGTGAAAATGATAAAATGTTTTCGGTTCCTTTTATTCCTAACTGTCCGGCCACCTCTGCCGTCTGTAAAAGCCCTGTAATAGAAATACCTTTTAACCTTAGCCCCAGGTCAACGGTTTTTTGTGCCAATTCATCTAATGCATCCCCCTGTAGCCCGGTTGTTTTACCTACTGCTATTAATTGTGCATCAAATTCCCGGATTGTTCGTATAGCCTCTTGAAATCCCCGCGCAATACCAAATAATATCCCGGTAAAGCCCAGTGCCGAGGCAAAACGTAGTGCATTAATCCTGGCACTCCCCAATGCTATTTTATAACGGCCTACATCTAAAGTACCGCTTTTAACAGCTCCATTAGCTTTTCGTATTCTCTTATCAAGTTTATCAAATTCACGTTGTGCGCGTCTTATTTCGCGGTTTGAAGCGTTTTCGGAGGCTATAAGGTCTCTAAGCCTTTGAGAAGCCTGGGAACGTCTTAAATTAAGCTTTTGATAAGCGCCTATTAACTTATTTGTTAGTATAGCCTCTTGCCGTGATTGTTTATTAAGTTGAACAGCCTCCACTCTTTGCTCTTGAATAGTTTTGTTTTCCTTTGACCTGGCTACCGTTAAGTTTTTAATAGCAGTCTGTTGTCTTTTCCTTATGGTTTCTGTATCGGATAACAGTTTATTAGTCTTTTTAATTTCTTCATTTGTCTTTTCAATAACTCCACGTGCCTCACTTGGAAATTTTATTTTTTTAGCCTCTTTATTAACACGCTCCACAGCATCAGCAATAGCATTAACCTCTTTTAAAAGCTTTTGAGTATCATTAAAAGTGCTTTGTGGTATTATAGTTATAAAATCAGCCATTTTTTCTCCTGTTATTTGAAACCTCTATTGCCTCGGCCTCCGCCGCCAAAAACTCTCCAAGTGTCATATTAATATCAAGTTTAAGATCAATTGCCCTACTTAATTTTAAACAGATCCTTTCATATTCCATTTTCTTACTTACCTGTTTTTGCATTTCTGAAAGCCTACTAATCTCAATCTTTAATTTGGCCTTTAATCCCTTTAAATCACGCTTTAATACCCTGTTAATCTCCTCTTTTGACGGGTTTTTAAGTATGATTTGAAGCTTTTTAAGTGCCTCTATTAACTCATTTTGCTGTTTTTCAGTAAGCAGTATTTGATAAAGCACCCCTATAATAGATGCAATAGCCTGTATTTTATGGTTTAAAAGCGCGATTTGTACCTGTTTATCCTGGATATTTTGTGCCCGCATGTCTTTCCTGACCTGGTAAACTCTGTCAATTATCGAAAACCAGGCGGTTTCTAATTGTTTTAATGTCGGTTTACCTTCCCGGATAAGCAAGTCAATATTCCCGGCCTCACTGATCTTATAAAAAAGCTTTGCGGGTATTTCCAGATCATACCAAAGCAGGGATCTTTGTTCCTTCCTGGGCTTTTTCCAATTCCATAAGTTTATAGAATGTTTTTGTACGGGTATACTTATCATTTTAACCTGCTATTTAACCACGTAATGATCTGTGGCTTGTACACTTTTTCTTCCAAATCCCTAAAGGTTTCCTGGTTTATACCCTGAATAGCATTAGTATATTTCCGTTTTAACGGTTCGGCCTTGCTATCGGCGCTGTTAAACCGATACCGGTCCCCGGTAACACGTTCCACAAATAAACCAAGTGTATAAGCCCCCGTTAATATAAGATCAACAAAACCACGCGCCAGGGGATTTATACCAATTTTAAAAAGTCTGTAGCTATCACTGGCATACTCCCCGATCCGGGAACCATCCGGTAACTCCCCTGCCCTAAACTCATCAATCTTTTCCTTCTTTATTGTAGGGTCGCCCTGTATTATTATCTGGGTCTGGCCCTGTATTACGGGAAGGCTTAGATTTTGAAGACTTTGGCTTAAGCTGCTTAATGTCATCGGCTAATTTTTTGAGTAATGTTTCCCTGGTTTCAATATAAATTCCCGGATAAAGTTTTTGCTTTCTTAACCATTTAACAATATCTGTTTTAGGCTTTTTTGATAGTTCCAATGCATAATTATCGGAAATACTAAAGTGTTTCGTTAATTTCATTTTATTAATATTAAAGAGGGGTGAGTTAACACCCCTATTATTATGGTACTAAAACTGTATTTGATTGCCCGGCATATACTTCCCCTGCAATTACCACAGCAGGAACCGGATCGGGAACAAATGTGGCGTCCCAAATCTGAACAAAGATATTTTCCGCAGATGCAACCCCGGCAGCGAGTCCCATTGTATAAAGATTCGTTCCCGTATCAAATACCAATGTTAAAATCGGCCCGGTAGTTCCTACTACACGCATATCGGTAGCGCTTAAAAAATCCGCTTGTACCGCTTCATTCCCTGCCAATACAGCCGAAAATATAAGGTCGGTGTCTGTATCTGCGGGTATTTGAAGGGTTAAGATCACATCGTTTTGACCATCGATCTGGTTTATATCAATACCACTTGCATTGCTTGTAAGTGCAACGGCGCGGCTATTGAACTGAACTGAATCGGTAAGCTGAAACGCCGTATTTGTTTTATCTACCGTTGTACCGGTTGCCAGCATAAGGGTAGCCGCATCAACATACCCGGCTGTAAAGCCAGTAAGGGTTAATCCGTCTGTACTTTCAGCAAATAACAGTGTACTATCTCTAAAAAGAAATACTATATTATAAGACTGAAAAGTATTGTATGAATGAGCCGCCCTATGAAAATAAAGGCTTTTATCAAAGGAAAACCCATACTCAGGAAACCCTCTTCTGACCGGCCCCTTTATTCCACTGTCGAATGTTTCAAAAACGGTTTCTTCCGAATTATCCACAAAATTAACAGCATCTACAAACGGAACCCATTGCCCGTCCTGTACTCTATCTATAACATATTGCTGATCGATAGTGTCAACTGCTATATCAGCCGTCCACGCTTTATCAACAAGGAAATACCCGTACGGCTGTGCGTTTAATTCAACGATGCACTCCCGTACACCTGTTCCCAGCCTTTGGGTATCACAATTTAATTGATTTATTAATATTGCCATTGTGTTATTATTTCTGTATTATATTGATTTGAATTTACATTTAAACAGTTTTGAGTAAACCGGCCTCTGAATGTGATCTGGATAGCATCCCAATAATCAGTAGTGAAATTTTCATCATTACCATCGAATGTTGAAGGGCTGCCGTAATTCGGGAATTTTATAATATTCCAAAACTGATCCTCATCTTCCAGTGTTGTAAGTGGTAATAACCTGATATTATTTGCCAGGGTTAATGCCTGCTTTATAAGTTCAAGATTTGGAATTAAATAACGCCTGAATGTCAGTTCGTACCGCTCCGGGTTTAATGGAGGCTTCAAAGTATTAACCGCGAGAATCAGGGTTAAATCCCGACTCCTTACCGAATTATACGACTGGCTTTCATTAAATGGCATTATAAGCCAAATTAAAGGGTATAACGAACTGTTATTTTTACGCCTTTGTTTTAATACTTGTAACAAAGTCTTATGAGTACCAAAGCCATAAGTTAAAGGAAGTGATTGCTCACCCGGTGTAATTTCATACGTCGGTATAGTTGCAAATAATTCCCTTAACTGTAATTCTATAACAATCATATTCCAAACTGGTTTATATTAGCACATGCCGTAAATCTCCATTCCGGGTATACAGTGATATTATCACTTAAAAACCTGAATAAAGAAACTTCATGAGTGTTATCTAATCCCGTAAAATCCGTTACCCAAAAACCATTAACATTAAATCCGTGATGTCGCCCCGTATTATGAAAACCCTCTCCATATAAATGAATGAACTGTCGCCAGGTGTCTACCATTAACTTAGTGGGATCAACTATAGTTGCATTTTTAACGCTTTCAATAGCTACTCCCAAATTGGTTAAATTCTCGACATTATCATTTACATATTTATAATAAACATAATATGCAATAAGCGATCTAAGGGGAGATAAAGGGTTCGTGCTTGGATCAATTCTGAATCGAAGTCCATTCCAATAAAAATCCTCTCCGCCCACCTGGTAAACAAGACCATCCAAAAGATCAGTAAATCTTTGTGGGGCCCCTCCTAATAAATCTCCATAAGTAGGGCTATCCCTATCGGCATCAAATTCTGCTATAAACAACTGATAAAGACTCCTTCCAAGGCCTTTAATTAACACCTCCGGTTCATATATATCTATATACCATTGCAACGGGTTTTGATTGCCCGTATCAATATCACTACTCGTACCTACAAGTGGCACAATGGTATCTGTAGTTATAAAATAATCGAAGGTGTTAATTATCATGGTTTACTTTTTAACTGTTTTGGGTTTTGGTTTAACAATTTTCCCGTTTTTTACCCATTCACCTTTGCCCAATTTAACCTCTTTAGCTGTCTTTTGAGCGATTAACTCATCTGCAAAAGCTACTGACGGCTGTATGACCTGATCTTTATTATAATGTCTCAGGCCTTCCCTGGTAATTTGAACGGTTTTGCGCTCATTTCGCGCGATCTCTTTTTCGTCAACAAAATATTTCTCATTACGTTTATTGACTTTTTTCATGTCAACTCCAAGTGGTAAATCTTTTCGATTTTCATTTCTTGGAGTAGCCAGATCTTTCATTCTTTGTGTGTCCATTTTTTTAATTATTACGGTGCTTCTATTGCAGTTAATATTGTACTAATATCATCGAATATGATCGATCCCTGCAAGCTTGTAGGCAAATAAGTCCCCAACCATGCAGCCAATCTGTAACGGGTCTGATTACGGGTAAAGTCATCATTAATGAACCCTTCCTTAAATGTTACATTTTCAGCGATAACGAGTTTAAAGTTATCCAGAATGCCTACCAGTATTTCATCATCACCTACATAGGTATTAAAGACTACCGGCATACCATTTACAGTAAAAGTATCTCCGTCAGTAGTTACAAACGGAGGCACAATATAGGTTCCGGTTGTAGCCTCTTTAATGGATAACATTATAGCTTGCCATACCGGATTTAATACAACCGTCATAGGGCCAACGAAATCAGCCAGTTTAATGGAAGTTGATACTGCCATGATCACATCGAAAATATTAGCAAATGTGTAAAACAATGCTAATTGCGGAGGTACAACAAATGGACTTGCCAGGGTTGTAATACCGCTGATATTCGGCGCGATTCCATCTCCGTCAAACAGTCCGGCATCGATCTGCAAACGAATAAGATCATCGGCATGATCTAAAAAGTTTTGAAATACACTCGGCGCATGGTTTAAAAGCCTTTCAGTCATAAACCAACTCTCGGCAACCTCCTCAATAGGGGCGCTGCTTTGTTGCCATTGTGCATTAATATCCGGCTTGGGCGTTCCTTCCAAAATAAATTGGGCATTACCCACCTCGTTAACACGATCCTGGAACCATATTAATTCCGTTCCCGGTGCTATCCTTACCGAAATAAGATCCATCATAAATTCGGGCCGCTTGGGAGCCTCATATATTTCGGGATCGATAAAGTTTCCGAATAACTGGTTAAAAGCACCGCCCGCTAAGGGTAATACATCAGCCGTTGACATCTTAACCACTAAGGTCTCTTGAAAGCCCACACCTCCGGGCTTGCCAACATTAGCTTTTTTAACGTTTTCTTTTCGCTCTTTAGAGGTTAAATACTCAAATAATTTGCCTTTGTTCTTTGTTTTGCTCTCGGTTTGCTTTTCCCGGATCGCTACAATTTCAGCCTTTAAAACCACTATCTCTGTTTCGGCTTTATCGGCTTTTTCTTTTACCGTTTTTAAACCTTCAATTTCTGTTTTGAGAGTATCTACGGTATCACTATCTGCCTTTTTATCAATATCTTTTTTGAGATTTGTTTTTAAACCATCTACTTTAGTATTGATATTTTCGGCAATTTCTGTGATTGTTTGTTCTGCCATTATTAAATTTTTATTAGATTAAATAATTCACGGGCTTTCTGATCTTCTGAAATACCATTTCCGGAGGGCTTTAACATTTCCTTTATAGGTGGTTTTTGAATATCAATGATCGCCTGTTCAAATTGTTTTATATTTAAATTCATCATCCGAAATTCATCGGGTGATATTTTACTCTTATTATTGTGGGTATGCCGTTTCATAGCATCCAGGTAAGTAAGCAGGTATAATTCCTGGGTTTTGGGGTCTTTACTTTTTATATCTGTAGTTTGGGTTTGGCTATTGGAACCAAATACAACGGTAGAGCCTTCAAATAATTCAATTTCCTTTACAACAAAAAAGAATCCTGTTTTTTCAGCTACTTCCGGGTTAATAGCTCTCGGTATAAACTCTTCAAATAAAGCCCTATCCTGCGGGTTTGAAGAGTTGCGATCCGCAAGTTGTATATCAACATACCTAAAGCCAATAGAATGCTGATTTAGTACTTTTTCCTGATACTTAAGAAGTATGTCGCTATCAAGTATTTTACTTTCAAACTTGATAACCTCACGGCCATCGAAAACTGTTTCTTCCAGGTTTAAGAATCTACCTACAATAAAATCGGTAAGCATTCTATGATCTTTTAAATGCTGTATTTTGGCCTTTGCATTACTTTCGGGACCTGAATTATTAATCGTTTTAGCAGCCGATCCCATAATGAGCATATCCAAATCAAAATCAATAAAATTGAAAGTATTCAATATCCCGGATACTATATTACGTGAGGTATCAACATCAATAACATCCACTTTAAAAGAGTTTTGAGGCTCTACATATATCTTATTTCTTTTTTCTTGTAGTGTTATCATTGCCTTGTGTTTTCGTTTAATTCTATTCCTAAAAGATCAAGTGCCTGAGGCAGTTTTATCCCGGCTGTTATAAGCTTATTAAGGGCATCTGCTTTTAAATTCATTTTTTCTGCCCGCATCTTTTCAACAAGTTGCATTTCTGCCAAATGGTCAAAAGTCATTTTTACCTTTTTACCCTGCTCTGCATATCTGAAATATTGGCTTAGTGTAGATGTAAATACATCGGACTCAAATTTTATATCACCCTGTATCCAAGCCACAACAGCTTTTTCCTGGTTTTCAAAAGTCGATCCCCGTGCGAAATAATTCATAACATCTCTCCTCATTCCGTAAGCATTGGTTATTTTAACCATGCTTCCGGCAAACAGTTCATCGAATATCATATCATCCAGATCATTAGCTACCCTAAAGCCTTCCAGATCAGTTTTTGAGGCTATGATATTTTTATCTTTTAGCTTTCCTTCAATATCTGCCTGCTCATGATCTAATAAAGGGGTGTTCATTCCCTGGACTGTCTTCTTATTCGACATTACGAAAGTGCCTCCAAACTTGAGATTAAGATTCTTTGAACGCTGACCCTCGGCTATATTGGAAAGAGCCGGAATAAGAGCATCCACACGCGAGCAGCCGCGTATTAAATTGTCATTCTTTAAACCATTGGGAAGATCATTATATATAACAAGGTTCTTAACCGGAATCGGTGTTGTGGTATTCTGAAAATCATATTTAATAGTTAGATCCCCGAAGGCCTTTAGATCACTTGGCGCAAATAAAAAAGTCTTATTCAAATTATTGACATTGGAAAAATCAATGAAATCCTGATTGAGATTAAAAAAAGCCTGGGCCTGATCGATATTGCGGGGATCGGTCTCTGAAAAAGACTTTACATTGATATAGTTATTACCAAGTCCTTTGTATAATAAATGGTTGTAAAGGAATTCAAAACGTGCCTGCTGCGGATTAGGGTTGTTTATAAGTAGTGTTAGGGGATCGTCCTCAATTATATTATCATCTTTATCAGTGACAAAGAAATTGCCCTGTGCAAATACATTGTTACGTAGATTAAGAACAGAGAACAACCCTATATTGGTAAGGAAAAGGTTGGTATAGCCGTGTTTGGTATTTAAGAAATTAGTATCATTGCGAAGGTACCATGTCTGGCCGTTTAAAACCTCGACGCGGAAACGCCTGAATATATTGGAGAAAAAACTTATGTGTTAGATTGGCTCACCTCTTTATCTATAGTTATATGAATCATAAAACATCTGCTTCTTGATTCCTGTGTATGAAATATCATTTCTTTACTAAGTTGTTTTTAAGTTTATCCTGGTATGATTGTTTTAAATGCCTCGGCAGAAACTCCCGCATATACATTTGCTTTGCACCGTCCTTTCTAAAATGTGTGTAGTGTCTGCAGCCTTTACAATAAACAACCGAATCACTTTTATCTAAGTTAAACCCTAAGTGTCGGTTACAATTAATTCCGGGGCAATTAGATTCTAAATTCATACCTTAAAATTAAAATATGGTTACAAATATACTAAATTATATCAATATCTGCCTACACTATATAACTACACCAAGCTCTATTCTTAAATAATTAAAGGCCATTCTAACAGAATCCATAGCATGATCGTCCCTTTTTACCGGCTGATCCGTAATCTGGCCATTGTACTTTGAAAATTCATACCCGTAATACTCCTGCCATACGTTTTGGGAAGAGTTCGTTACATATACCCGGCACTTTTGAATAGCCTCTATTCCATTAAATACGCTTCCTTTGCCCTTAATAGCCGGGATAGCATAACCGAACCCGCTGGCATGGAGATCTAATAAATTAAGGCTATCACTGTGCTCTGTGCCCCGCACTGTCCTGTCACATACTAGGGGCCTATTCTTATCTACTCCAGACTTTTCTAAAGCCCATGAAAGACTCTCAATTTCCTGGCCAGGCGCATATATCAACTCATGAATAAAGATGCAATTCTCGCGGTATTTGATAGCATTACAGGAGGTTGGGGCAGTTATTCCCAGGTCAAGGCCATAGTATATAGGCTCATTGATCTGGTTAAAAAAAGCCTCTGATATACTTTCCCATCCGTGGTATATCTTATTAGGTTTTTCGCTCTTTATTCCAAGCCCGTAAACCTCCCATCGGTATTTATCAGCAGTCTTTTGCTTTTCATTTGTCCAGCAACGGATGATCTCTTTTCGTTTGTTGGGAGTAGGTACCGGATCTGAATTAATAAGATGTTTTGAAACCTGTTCTTTGGTAAGCTTTAAAAGACCCGTTAGATTAATATGTTCAACTCCACTTATATATTTATGAGATAAGGGCTGGTAGCTTTGCAGTTCATTAGTTTCTTTATGGGATAAAAATCCATTATCCAAAAAAGTAGAGTGTATAACAATACAATCATCTCTTAATTTAAGTTTGTCAATCCAATGGTCAAAGCGGGGGTTCCAGTCAATAATTACAAAATCACTTGTACGCTGGTTCAATTCTTTGAATATGTCCTCACTAAATACATAAGGCTCATTAATCCATAAGACGTCTTGAGCCTTTCCTATTGCCCTATCCTCATCATCGGCGCCAGTGAAGTGAATTACACTTTTTGAATGTTTAAAAGTATGTTTGTGATTGGTTTTGTTTTCCCGGACAAGGGGTGCAAAGCTTTCCTTTTTTAAGTGTTTCTCTAATTGGTTATGGTCTATAAGGCCATCTTTATACTGGTTAATACGAGCCATAGGGTCGTGATACCACTTAATAAAATCCGGTTCTACCTTATCCCTGCAGTCTTCCTTAGTATCCCTTAAAACAACGATACGTTTACGGCGGTTGTATAAGCCATGCATCCATAGCATCTGGTATATTGACCATGTTTTTGTAGATCGGGAAGATCCCTCATGAATTATAATAGTGTATTTGCGTTGATCACGGCCATCAACTATTTTGGTTTCATTGATGGCGGAGTACATCTTTTCAAATACTTCGGAGGCTTTGAAGTTCACTCAATATGTAGTGGCATATCAGATTCCATTTGTTAAAATTTATAATTAGCGTACAATAATCGTACAATTATTACAAGTTAAATTACTAATCACCTGATCTACAAATAATTAATTATTTAATTTGTAGAGTATTCAAGATCACTACAATATATTTAGTATTGATTGTATAATTTTTTTTGGCATTGAATCCATTTATCATTAGGATAAAACCAAGTACACCCACATTGACCTGCTTTTGGATGGTCTTTGCTATGGCACCAGCCTCCTTTAAAATGATCTTTTATGGTGTGGCCACAATTACATTTTACGTTTTTAGGTATTTTAGCTTTCATTACGTTAATAATAATTTATCCTCGAATGGCTTTGCATATTTTACAATAAAACACTTAAAATATTACTATGCAGCATGAAACCTTGCTGTTCTTTTGTTAAAATTTAAGTTGTTTTTGAAGATTCCTTAACTCCACCGCGCATACCCATGGCATTTTAGGGATTATGAGTTGTTAATTTTTTGAAGTATTGTTATCAAAATCCTCTAATGCCTGGCATATTTTTTGAGCCATTTCAAGTGCTTTCGCCCTTACAATGTCTTTTCCGGCCTCATAAGGAATACCACAAACAAAGCCCGTAGATGAATGCTGTATCCAGAATCCCGGCTTATTATCGATTATTGCATAGTTTGTATAGCGAAGTTTATCGGTCTCTGTGAGCTGTATAGCAATGGTTTTACTCATCTTCTTTTTGTCCTTTAACGATTTCTATTTTAAGTTTAGAAAAGTCGAAATTTGATCCTGTTTCTTCGCGTTTGTCGACAAGGCCTAATGCTCTGGCCACTAAGTTAGGGCTAAGCAATTCTGCCATGCCCCCAGTTAGCTGATTTTCAAAGACAACGGCCTCTATATGTGTTAAGACCGATAAAAAATCTTTATCTATTTTGTTGTCTTTAGACTTTAAATTTGACTTGAATGTTCTAAAATAAGCCTCGCTACAATCCAGGTAAAAACAAAGCCCCGTCATTGTATATGCCCTCATTTTAGGTGTAAGGTGATCTATTACGCCCTCTTTAGCTGAGTTAATAACTCTATTTTCAATTAGTGGGTTATCTATACACCATTGGAAATATTCTGTAGCGGCTTCCCACATCAATTCAGGGGTTTTAAATAGCTTATCCCTTCCGTGTTTAGAACGGAGTTTCCAAAATTGATTTCCTTTGGGAGCTGCCATTTATTTGAATTTAAATTTATAGGATTGAATTTCTTTTAGTAATGGGTGTTTTTCTTCAATGTTCAATAGATAGTTATAACATTGATATGCCATTGAGTTATATGTTTGGAGATTTTTGTTTAATAATTTTAAGAGGCTTTGATTTAATTTTACCGGGGCGTTTACTCTGGGATGCATATTAGCCCTTTTAATGGTATCTGTAATGAGTTGGCATAGTTCATACCTTTCTTGTGATTCAAAGCGTTGTAGGGTCATTAAAAATGGAATGATGCCGTATTTGGTCAGGGCTTCCCTGTAGCGTATTTGCTGATTTGCTATTTCTTTAGCTTGTAGGTATTGTTTGTAGTGTTGTTTATAAGATAACATAGTACAAATATAGTAAAAGTTTTTAATATGGTAGTAATGGGGTATTAATTTAACTTATTTTGATTAGGCCAGTTATGAGGTCTTTTGGTTCCTTTTGGTATCCAGACTCCAACATCTTCTGTTTTTGAATGTAGCCTACCGACTTTTTCAAGAGATAAAGGCACTTCTGTATATTGATTGTATTTTTTATAATTCCAAACTACAATACATTGGTGATGCTTTTCAGGTATTGATCTTGATATTTTATATCCTGGTTTCATAGTCTTTAATGGCTTGTTTAAGTGCTTTGTAGTGTTGGATTCTTTCAGTTAAATAGTCTGCCATATGGATGTCATGCAACACTATATTAAGATGCATAAATTCATGGCTTATTATAATCTGTTCATAGCATTTGATAGCGTTTTGTTTGGATCTGTTAAATTCATTTTGATATGTTGATTTATAATCCGGTGGAGATTCAAACTTTTCTCTAATTAATTGGTCAATAGAGTGTTCTAAAAACACTTCTATCATTTTTTTAGCCTGTTCTTTGATTTGGTCTGTAGGCTCCAGGTTAACGGCGTTTTCTATGTTGTCTTTTTCATTCATGGCTTTGTACGAAGCTTTTTTTGACTTGGTTAATAAATTGTTTTAAGCTCAATAATTCTTTATTAACCAAAATCATGTCTTTATGTGTTTGGCCTCCGTATAACACTTCTCCGGTAACATCGTTACCGTCAATGGCATTCCAGAAGTTTATAAATCTCGATTCCTCCCCTTTTTCATTCTCTATAATATTTAATTCGAGTGTTATTTTCATACTGCTAATTTAGTGATTAATAATTAGTTATTTGAGCTTTTAGTAAGTTCGTATATTTTGATTATGCCATTATAAACATGGTTTTTTCTATGGCTGCATGCAAAAGTATGGCCGTTCTTATAACCGAAAAACCCAGCTATATCATTATTAGTTATTCCGAGTTCTTTTTTTACTTGTTTGATTTTAATTGATAATTGCTGCGTATCCATTTTTGTTTTCAACTTTTAATCCTTCTTTAGTTAATATGTTTATTATAGTTTCAATTTTCATTCCGTTTAGAGGTAAAATATAACAACTAATACCATTATAGCCAAATTTACGAGCCTCATAATCCCCTTCATTAATTGTATTAAAATTTATTCTTTTTGTGGTTGCTTTTTTTAATCCCGCTTTGTTTAAAATTTTTGCTATCTCTTGAACTCTCATTTTGTTTGTTTTTAATTATAGTACAAATATAAGCATATACTATATACAAGTCAAGTAAATACTATGCTTTAACATAACTTTAACATTTACTGATAATATCCTTCTAAGTACATATCGGCAATATCGTCGTTCTCTGTTTCCAGTGCGAAGGGGTCTGTTTTGGACATGTTGTCTATCCACTGTAAAAAATCAATGATTTGTTGTTTTGTCATGATAATTAAGTATTATTTTAATATAACGCTATTTTTAGGCCGCAAGCTCGTTTTAAGGGGTTAGTACTTAAAAATATAGATCGTGCAAAAATAGGCTATCGCAATAGCTGAAATTTTGATGTTTGGGTGTTTTTGGTGGCCTCATTTAATTGATTCGTATGGCTTTCATGTTTTGGTATGTGCGTTTTTAAAACCTTTGAGCAGCTGATTTCTGAAAACTTCGGCTTTTTCCAGGTCTTTTTTAGTTAGTTTAAAACTTTTCCTGATTTCAGGATTGTCTTTTAACGATTCTATACCCTGGGCTAAGATATAATTTGCAACCTCAAAGGCTTTCGGGTTTGTTGTAAATTCGATTTTCATATGTTTGCTGTTTAGTTAAATTTCGATTTTGTTGCTATCCTGATAAAAACCTGTTTGGTATCCCTGACAGCTCCAGCCCTTAGCAATAGCGTCTTTACGGCTCTTGTGATAATCGCTTAGTGGCATTTGCTTTGTCATAACGACCTCAATAACGGTATCCGGTGGGAGTTTGTGTTTCATTAAAATGCTATTTGGTTATCTGATTCGTTCGCCTGAGGGAGCCAGTTTTCATTGATTTGGAATTCAAAGTTATCAAATGGCAGGTTACGGGAATATTTGCATTTAACAAAAGCCGTTCCCGGGAATTCTTTTTCATTGGTTTCCACAAATACAACCGTCTCAGCCTTTTTTAATACAGCGCTTCCTATGTGGCCCACCGGCTTATCGCTTCCGAAATTAGAATGCAGAACCCCGGTAATATGGCATTTTGCTTTTGATGTCCATTTGAGAAGTTTATCCTGCAAATCCGTTGACTGCTCCAGGCTATTGAAGTCCGTTACCAGATCGACAAAGCCGTCGATACTGATAAGCCCGATATCGTTCCGGTGTTCCCATTCATTAAAAATCCATTCGACAAATCCGATACGCTCATGTACCGAATAGGCCCTAAGTGAAAACGGGAAATACCTTTCGTAATTGGTTCCCACCATTTCAGTTACCCGTTTAAAAACCCTTTGGCTATGGTAGGGAGATTGTTCGGTATCGATCTCTACAACGATCTTATCCGCTTCCCTGTGGCCTTTTATCTGCGGGAAGTACTCTATTGACCGGCCGCCTATATAAGCCGCTATTATAGCCGATTTTAAAAATGTCTTTTTAGATTTTGAGGCCCCAACAATACAGCTATAATCGCCGTAACTTCCAAATGCAATAGGGTAATTTTCGCCCTTATACATGCTCTGGCCTATCGATATGGCAATAGGTTGGCGGCCTATGGGTTTTGTTACATCGATAAAGCATTCTTTGAACATTGCCTGGCCGTCGAATTTTTCTTCAACAGGACCGGTATTGTCTAAAAGCTCAATCTTTTTCATTTCCAAATCTGTTTATAGCCTCGTTAACTATGTTGTTTAAAATATCCGTTACGGTTTCCTGGTTGTACTCCTTTTGCCAAAATGCTTTTTTTTCTTCTATCGGTAAAGCCTCGAAATTATCTAAAAACTCTTTGCGCTCCTGATCTGTTGTAAAGGCCGGATGTTTACTGATATCAAAGCTGCTAAGAACATTTAAACGCTTGGAAAGGCTGTCAAAATTTAACTCCTCCCAAAATTCATGTATGATAATACTCATATCCCTGTCTAAAAGCCTGTGAAGTTCTCTTTCCGGCTGCGGGTCAAAGGGATCGGTATTGTAATGTTTTAAAAATAAACCGTAAAGCATGATATACATTTTAGCAAAAAGCGGGTATTCTTTGAGTTCTGCTGTCTTTTGGCGGTTTACCCATGTGATTATACTGTTAAGGGCCTGAACATCGGTAAAATTGGCTTTAAATGCTTTTCCCTGTCCGAAGCGCCATTTAATACGATCAATGGCTTTGTCGATGTTTAATATTTTTTTACGCTGTATTTGTTCTTGTATGTTCATAATCTTTCTTGTGTACGCTCCAGGTTTTTAGGTTTGCAGTTTTCTTTTGCGCATTGGATCCAAACGCATATTTCCTGAAAATTGATTTCACGATAAGTCCGTCCGTAATATCCCATATAGCCCTTTTTGATGCCCCGGATAACCATTTGGGCGGTTATTGGAGATTTTATAAACTCATTGAATATCTCTTTTGAAAAATTATCAATATCACGATCTGCTATTGAGCCGTTTAAATATTCATAAGCGTAAACGATCTCTTCTTTAATTCTTAATTCGATCTTGTCGCGCTGCTCTAAGACTTTTTGCAAAGGCGCTGGTAATTTGTTTTCCATTTTGATTTTCTGTTTTTAAATATGGGATTGTATTGAGCAATGTTGTTTTCCAGTTTTTGATCGGCTTGGATTTTTCGCCGCCCGTATGCCATTTGTTTTCTGCCCAGGATAGATATTTAAAGCGTAATGAGTTTTCGTATTGTTTATATTCTCCCTTTAAGTTTTTTTCTGCATATTCTAAAAATTCACTAAGGGGGGGTATATGGGGGTTATGTAATACATCTACATCTACATCTACAGTTGGATTTGTTGGCGTTTGTTGGCGTTTGTTGGCGTTTGTTAACACTTGTTGATTTTGCTTCCTTTTGTTAGCACTTGCTTTACCGGCTGCAGACCTCTTTTTTCGTATATCCTCCCACTTGATTAAATCTCTTTTAAATTGCTGTTTTATAGGCTCAAAGGCTACATTAAGTAAATCATTACTTGAAGTTGGGTTTTTGTCATTTACATAGTCAAAAATATACTTAATGAGTTGGCCCGCTTTTTCATCTGAAAGCATATTAAAAGTGCTTTCCCACTCACAATACAGTATAAATGATTTTTTGTTATCTGCCATTACACTTTTAAATAATTAATTAATTGGCTTAATTTATCCCTGGCGCCATCATCCTTTAATGCAATTAAAAAACTAAGCAAATCATCATAAACAAACTTATCAACTATCGCGAATTTTCCAGCGCAAATAATTAGGGGTTTTTCACCCTCAAGCGTCCATGTATTTTCTTCTAAATTCCCTGAATGCGATTCTGCAATTTGTGTTTTTAATTTTACCATATCCTATAAATTAAAAGCTAAGGGGGTGCTAACTGCTCCCGCCGCATATAGCCGCTTTAACACCGGGTTCGGAGCCACTTCCTACCCTTTTGCCCTTAGCTTAGTTAATTAAAAAGCCCCTGGCGATCCTGGTAACAGCCGTGTGCAATGGCATCCAGAACCCTCCAGGGGCGTACTTATTATGAAAAAAACTAATCTAATATCTCTAATCATTGCACACTATTTTAGTACAAATATAACACTTTTTTTTGTTATTAGACCATTATAAGGGAAGTTTAACAGTCTTGATTTTTATATTTATCCAGTGTTTTTAAAAGGCCCATTATGCAATCGGTTGCATAGGCTATTTTTATCCTGTTTTTAACCGATATATAAGGGCTTCTAATGAATTCACGCTTATGATGCTTCATTACCTTTTTTGCAGCCTTTGGGCTGATTTCCATAATAAAATCTTCGATGATCCGGAAGGCCGATAGCGGCTCCTTTGAAGTGTCTTTTACTTTGCAGTGGGTCTGTTTTTTGTCTGGTGACCAGTCAATGGATTGAAGTTCTTTTAATTCGTCTTTTGTAGTTTGGCCTTTGGCCTTTTTGTTTGTCTTTAGCATAATATTGTAGTTAAATTAATAAATGAAGGCTGCCTGATTCCGGTTCTTGCTAAAGACAAAACTTCCTACATGAATAGGCAATTTAATTGGAATAGACAGCCTCTTTATTTAAAAACAAAAAGCCTGATCCATGTAGTTAATAATCTTTAGCATGGCTAATATAAGACTTTTTTCACAAGTGTTCATAGGTTTGGTTGTTTATTTTATGCTTTTGGTAATTAATCCATCCAATGCTCGCCATTGGGATGGTCGTCATAAACCGAAAGAAAATAATCACTTACTTTAGTATGTTCTTTTTTGTAAGGCTTAAACATATCTCGTTCCCTCCATCCCTTTCCATATTTAATATTGATTTCTTGCCGGGCATCTTCCACCGCTCTGTTACGATCTTTATCAGTTAAGCATGATTTATGCTTTTCCTTAATTAATATTGCAAGTTCTTTTCTTATTGCTTTAGTGCTTTTTTCCATAATAATTGTTGTTTAAATTTCTTTGCCAGTTAGATAATAAATGATGTTCTGCAGATGGTGCCAGCCTTTGAGTTTAATAGGTATTATATACTGAATTAATAATACGATTGTATCGGGTAAAATTTTAACCTCAAAAGAAATACCATTAAGTGTTAATCCCCAGGTTTGGTGCTTTTGTTTGTCTTTAAGAAGAACACTTTTATCCAATAACTCTTCAGTTATTATGATGGGTTTATATATATGATTAAAGTTTTTCGGGTTTTCCTGGATATGCTTTTGATGTTTCCAATTAACGAGCGCTTCAATCGACTCATTTCCCGTTATATAAAATAATTTGTTCCCGGTATTTATATCCTTTTCGTTTATCATTTTTCACTTTTAGTTTTTCACTTATCACTTTTAGTTTATCACTTATCTCTATGCTGATTTTTTTAGTTCGTTATCTGGGGGATCTCCCCGGCGATAATCATTTACTATCCGCCCCGTTAACCGTACCATACCTAATACACCTTCCAGGCGTTCTATTTCAGCCTTTAATTGTATTTGTTGGCGCTCGGTATCACAATAGGGCAGAAAGTTCCTGTATCGCTTTAATTGATCGGTGAATTCCTTTTCAATTGCTTTCATGTATTTTCATTTAAATGTATTGGTAAATAAGACCAAAAATCCGGCTCTATATTCTTTAATTCACTCCTAAAAATGCTATCTTTATAAAAAGATACTTTAGGTAAATTACCTTGTTTTAAGGTTAAATACATTCCATCTTCAGGCGGCAACTCTTTTGATAATGGCATCCAGTAGTTCATCCTATCGCAATTACTATTAAAACAATTATAACAACCATTATAAAGCCCCAGGTTACGATTAAAATGGTGCGCTGGCGCTTGCCTGTCTTAATGCCAAAATCAACACCGGAATTAAATAGCTGTGTATTCTCGATCTCTGTTCTCATCTTCTTTTTTTAAAGTCATGTTATCTAAAAAAGTTTTTGCTCTATTAGCGGGATCCCCCCAGATCTCCGTTTGCTGATCGCTCCAATAGGCTATGTCCTTTAAAGCCTCTATAGCAGCGGCGCCCATGTCCAACTTATTAAGCCACTCCTTAGCCTCTTTTTTAGTAAAAGAATTAATCACATCCGGGCAATTAGGGTTTATATTAATAAAATAATCATCCTGATCGTCCCAATGATCTGCAATAAGAATTTCACTCGGTTTTGGTTTCATATCTGTTTTATTTAGGGGTTAAAATTTAAAGCCATACTTATTTGCAATTTTTATGATCTTAATTAACATTTCACTATCTTCTTCCTTTCCATTTAGAAAACTGCTTGAATGGTTAAATGTATTCGTAAACTCTTTAAGGTAACTTAATAGTATTTCAATATCATTTTTCATAACGTCTTATCTCTTTTAAAAGGGTTAATATATCAATGTGGTTGCCTACTATATCAGCACGCTGTAAGGGGCTTAAATCGTAATCGGAACCCATTAACAGGTTATGAGAATTCTCATGCTTTTCAATGCACTCCTGAATGTTTACTGAGATCGTAAAGTTCTGTAGGATTTGTTTTGGTTTCAACTGTTCAGAATTGCTTAACAGTTGGGTGTGGTTACTCTTTGACATGGTTTTATGATTTAAATTAATATATAAAGGCCATCGCCTTCCGTTCTTGTCAAAGAGTAACACGTTGCATAATACAGCTAATGTTTCGGAATTTGATGGCCTCATTTGAACCCGTTTTTTTTCCTCTACGGGCGGAGTGAGTCTCAAATAAAAAAAAGCTGTAATTATGTCTCGATAATTACTCTTTGACGATGCTAATATACGGCTTTTTTTTGGAGTGTTCATGTTTTAAGTTGGTTTTTTTGCTTATCTGCTTTTTCCATCATTTCACGCATTTTCTTTTGAAACCTGTTTTCACGTGGTTTTTTATTAAAAATATTGAAAGTGTTTTTAACTATGTTTTTTTCTTCTTTATGTATAACTATAGCCATTATAAAAACACATGAAATAAGCAGTGCTACACTAATAATGAACAGATATACACTCCACCAATTAAACGGTTTATCTTTAACCAAGTAAAGTATAAATTCCACAACCGCCCATATTGGAGTTACATAAGTGGAAACTATCGATAATATCTTTGTTATGCCTAAAATTATAAGTATTTTTTTCATTTAAACTGTAAATTTAATTTGTCTCTTTTTTGGTGGCATTTTCTGCCCAAAGGGATAATATTAAATACATTCCAGCACTGTTCTGTTTTACCCTGTTTCTTAGCCTTGTCAACGCTTATAAGATGCGCGCAGTCAATAGGGATACAGTTATTCTGCATACAGTCCGTACATACATTATATCCGATCTCATAGAATTGCATATCTAAAACCTGTCTTTTAGCTTTTATTACGCGATCATCGATTTGCCTTTGTGTTACCCTGGTACCGTCGCTGCATTTATAACTATTCATTTTCCTGTAGTTTTTCCTTTTCTAATATATCTTCCAGGTTATCAATAACCTCATTAAGTACCTTATTACGGGTCTGGAGGGTTTCAATATTAGTTGTATTACAGGCCATTTGATCGTCTAATTGAGCAACTAAAAATTTAATCCTGTCTTTCATCTGAATTTCATTTGTGATTTAACCCATCTTTTTCTAAAGTCCGTTATGCTTTCACCCGGGTGTAATATCCCGCAAAAAGCCAGGCCGGAACCTTTATAATTAGCATTCATATTCTGCATCGCAGGCTTTACGGCATGATATCTCTTTGCTACCGGTATCGCTGTTATTGTACTGGCCTCGGATGTTAATTGAAATTCACTCATATCTGTTTAGTTTTCTGGTTCTAATTATTAACCATATCGTAGGAAGGCTAAAGGCTATAACAATAAGTATTGCTGGTGTTATCATTTTTCCTGTTTTAAGTAACTGATATTCGATCTTATAGAGTCCAGGCATTTATACCCCGCAGACATGATACGTCTTAACATATAGATCTCCGAAATCTGTTCGTCTGCAATAACCCTGGCGGCGGCTACAGATGCCCCTTCTTTAATATGACTGTATAAAAGGGCGTCGTGTTTTCGCTTATAACTATCCCGGTACTTTTCCAAGAAGAACAGTAAAGAAGAAACACGTTTCAATAGCCCGTTTAAAACCTCACAGTCATTGAATTTCATCTTATCCGGTAGTTTGCTATACTCTCCTATGGAAAGCCTTAAATTAGCCAGTATTTCCTCCATTATCTAAAATTTATGAGTCCAACATAAATCATCATGCCATTTTGTTCCGGCGGTTTCTTTATCATAAACACGTTCTTTGTATTTCGTTTCTTTACCACATAAAACACAAGCGTAAACAGTTGTATGATACCAATATTTTTTCTTATTTTCCTCCATGTCGTTTATCGTATAAATAATCCTGAACGGCCTTTGCAGCGGTTCTTTTTTCTTTGTAAAGGACCTTATACATGTGATCGTCTTTATGGATATCATATTCGTTTTCTTCACGAACCTCTACATAAGTAAACAGGTTCCGGATACGGGCAGGCAGATCGTTATAATCCGCCTCCCGCATTCGAAGGAATATTTCTTTTGATCCCATTTACTTATTAGCCTGTAACCATTCATTAAACATTGTGGCAACCTTTAAAACGTCCTCAGATTTAACGTCGGATCCTTTTTCAATACGGGCTATTGCCATATCCTTTGCGTAACTAAGTGCGAAACTGGCTGTGCTTTGTTGTTTTTGACCCCAGGGTTTATTTTCCTGGACTTCGGAAAACTTATTGTTTCCCATGTTATCCTGCCCCGTGATCTTATATTTGATCTCTTGACCAGTAGTATAAGCATTGGGAGTTTTCTTATTGGCTATAGCTATATCGCCGTTTTCAAACATTACTTTGTGAGGGTACATAGTATCCCCGGACGCTTGATGAGTCCATTCCTGCAACATTTCTACCTGTTGTACTTTACTTGTTTTTTCCATTTTGTGGTTTTATTTCTTCGGGGCCGTTAACCTCGATATTATTAATGTATTCAGTGATTAATTGCTTTGCTTTTGATATGTCTTTTACTAATACCTGCCGGGGTACAGTTGTTATCTGTTTTGCCTTCTGTCCTCTAACTTCACTCACTATCCCGACTTTTTCAAAGAGTTTAATGATCTTACCGGACTCAATAGGATAAAGTCCGTATTTGCGCCTGAACTGCCCTACATTGAACTCTTCCAGAGTTGCCACCCATCCGGCCATTTCGGTAATGTTAAGGTCTGTTTTCATTTGATTTGGTATTGCTTTAAAATGCTGTCTATATGAAGGCGGGAATTTATCTCCCGACTGTTCTTATCAATAGCGTAATTCACTATATTAACAGCCGTTATAACGCTGTTTTCCTTTACCCAGCCTCCATTTAAAAGATTTCTTATTGTAGACTCTGATTTTGATACGTTGTTATCTGTTATCTTTGCACTGATTTTAGTATAATCATTTGTAGGTGATAATACCAGGTTTAAAGCCTCGAGAAGCTTTTCCGACATTGACTCATTAGTATTAAAACTCATATTTTTATTTTTGTGTTAATGCTCTATTTATTTCAGATAGAACCTGGTTTCCCGATCCAGTCTCTTTAAACTTATTATGTAAATACTCAATCTGTAATTTAGCATTCTTTAAAGCCTCCTCCATTCTTAAAGCGTATTCTAAAGATACAAGTTTTTGAGTATATTCATTACGCTTATTAACTCTATATTCGTTATTCTTCCATGTTAATTCTAAAGGATTCTCTATTGTGTGCATTATTTCTTATTTAATTTATTTAAAAAACCGGGGCTTCAACTTTTCATTTTTAGTTTTACACTTTTCACTTAAAACATCCACCCCGACCGAGCTACCAACCAAAATATTATTGTATTCTCCAAACACGAACCCCTTTAACTCCTTTTTCTTCAACGGTACGGGTTAATGTTTTAAAATCTCTTAGGGATTTATTGTTTTTTTTCCTGTATTTACTTGCTTGATATTCAATACTTGAGCGAATAACGCTACAACTCCTACCATTTAAAACCGGGACGAAAGAGGAATTTCCAACTTTCATATTTTCAAAATCACATTTATAAGTGTCGCTCGGTATCGGTATGTTATTGTCAATTTTATATTTCATGTTTTTAATTTTATATGTTAGATAAAAATTGAGATTCTTTTACTCCAAATACCTGCGGGCGCTTTTCATGTTTATTCTACCCTCTAAACACTCACATCCCGATGTGGTACATCTTCGGGGCATTTCCCGCAGGATTTTTATATAAACATATCTTCCTGGGTTCCGTTTCTGTAATGTTGTAAGGTATAACCGAAATACCCCTTTAAATCTTCCGTTTTAGCGTCGTTTAATTCCTTTTCGATCTCCAAGACCTCTTTACTTATTAAAGCCTGCATTTGGGCTTCCTGATGCTTTGTGAAGCTTAATTTCTGTAATACCGGAAGTCCAAAGGTCTTATATATCTTTACATAATTACCGTGGCGGTCTGTTTCAAGTTTATAATCATTATCCCGGTAGCCGTAGAAATTCATAACATAATAATTAACCTCCCCGTTATCCAGATAACGAACGGAAAAACCAACACAATCAAGGTCGCTTAACGTATCGCATTCTGCATTTCTTAAAAGAATCTTAAAGATATTATCGGGGATTGTTTGTTTCTTGGAAACTTCTGTTGTATGTTTGTGCATAACTTAAATTGTTTTGTGCGTTTAACAATACAAATATAATTTTAAAGTTTGGAATAAACTAATATTTTTTAGAAAAATCGTAAACTTTAACACTTAAAACAACAACTTATGAACTCTAAAGAACTGGCCGCGCGCCGGGTAATGCTTAATTTAACCCAAAAACAACTGGGAAACCTCGTTGGCCTGTCAAACGAAACAATATCCAATTATGAAACCGGGAAAATAAAGATCCCCAAAAACAAAGTGCTTATTCTGCAACAGGCCCTGGGAATAAAAGAAGAACCGATCTCAATAAAAGAAAGCGTTAACGATAGAATTAAATTTCTTCTCTACCATTATGGTACGGACATTAGAAAGTTTTCCCGTAAAATAGGTATCAAAAACTTTAATACCGTACATAACGTTATTCACGACCATACCAACCCCAGTTATACAACCCTTCAAAGGATCCTAAGAGGCTGCCCGGAGATCAATCCCGGCTGGCTATTGGACGGATACGGCCGAATGCTAAAGGCCGATATTGATACATCGGTGAGCTTTGACGACTTTATGAATGCCAAGATAGCAGACCAACTTAAAAGGCTCCAGGATCAAATCGATATGATTAATGAGAAAATAAAAGAATAAAAAAAGCCGCTTTAATTAGCGGCCTCTTTAAATTGTTTACCGGGGTTTGTTCTTATTCATAATAAGACTCTTGTGCTTTTATAAGTTCTTCATGCAATTTTGATAAAGCAAAATATTTATTAAATTCATCATCATTACAAGTGTTTATATTGGGCTTTTGCGGCATCCATAAAGGACTAATATTTAACGCATAGTTAATAACGTTCATCATAAAATTTGTTTTTAGTTTTCTGTTATCTCTATATTTAAATAAAATAAACTCTACCATTCCGGTAGTGGTTCTATGATCTTCTTTAGCAAAGGACTTAATGTCAGTCATTAAATCCTTGTCTAATCGCATTGGAGTAGGTTTTTTAGACATTATTATTTAATTTAAACATTTCTTTTAAATCTTTTGATAGGTTAGTGCCATTTTCTTCTGTACCTCTCACAAGTTGGTTATTCCTTTCACACCACATATACCAACTTTTATTCCCACTATCTTTAAATCTGCAAACTCTTAAATTCCACACTGTTTTTACATCTTCGTTAAAAGTATGTTTAGAAATTAATTCTAATCCAACTTTGTTTTCAAATTTAACTTTATTAGTTTCAGTGGGTGTCATAATTTTTTATCCTTTTAATTATACAACAAATATACGATGTATAACTATACAAGTCAAGTCTTTTGCCATTTATTTTTAAACTTTAACATTTGGGAATTAAAAAAGGGCCGGTTTATTAAGTCGGCCCTGATTTGTTTAAACTATTGAGGCCTCAAATACTTCTTCTAATATCTCTACCGGGTAGGTTTTAACCTTTCCAAATCTGGGATCCGGTACACTTCCCATTGTTATCCCGGCATCCTTGCAAATCTTTGAGGCTTTACGGCCTAATGAAATTGCATCCTTTAATATAACCCTGATATTGTTTAAACTACC
>VAOV01029851.1_pt1 | contig 40094 bp, 33 predicted proteins | sample 3393941 | NCBI WGS metagenome assembly VAOV01 (sample SAMN08290427, study PRJNA428436) | hydrothermal vent metagenome | isolation source: Deep-sea hydrothermal vent chimney | place: Indian Ocean: Southwest Indian Ridge | depth 2398 m m
CATAGCTCGTTAAATTATTTACCGCCTGTGGAGTTTGCAAAACAGGTAGCTTAAAACTGAAATTTCATCGATAAGATGGTGTTAGTTCAGGGGAAAGGTCACAACCAGCCCACTCAGTTTTGGAATTGATTTGCTCAAATTTATTGGCTGCAATTGCAAAGCAGTCCCGAGCAAGGGAAAAACTCTGAAATGCTTTACATGAATCTCCAATGGCTTTCAAAACTATAGCTATAGATTCACTATGTTGAGTTTTTCTGCTCCTTGAAGAATATCGTAGTCCTCGTTGAATCCCTCTGGGGCATTGAGTCTCCCGAAGCATTCCAAACCTATTTCAGCCTTTGTAGCCAAAAGTTAAGGTCTTTAATCTACCTCTAAAATTTTGCTAAGGTAGCTCTTGAGGGAGCGAGTAATTTAACAAGGGAAGTTTATGAAAAAAGATACTCTGGGCAGTATTGTAATTTTAGTAGGATTAATTCTTTCTGGGACAGCTACGCTTAATTTGTACTATGAAATTCCATTATGGGTTCTGATGTTTGTTGTGATTTTGGGTTTGCTCGTTTTTATCTACGTATTCCTGAAATCAAAAGGCCAAGAAGATTAAATTTCAAATCATTCAGGTGTTTATAAAAATCAATGTGAAGTCATTGATGCTACTCAACTCTTCTAAAGTAAAATGAATCTTGCAAAGCACCGACTAAAATAAGTTCCTGGCAGAGATGTTCGAATAAAGTTGCCTTGAACGAAAATATCAAGCCTATTATAGAAGTGCGCCTGGACTTAGCTCAATCTGCAGGTTGTGATGCGGTTGAACCCGACAATGTCGACGGCTATATCAACACTGACGAGACAAAGGGCATTATCACTTACGATGATCAGTTAAATTACAATAAATGGTTAGCAAATGCCGCACATTCTCGGGGGTTAAGCATTGGTTTAAAGAACGATGTAGACCAACTGAATGAACTGATTAATGACTTTGATTTTGCCGTAAACGAACAGTGTTATGCCTACGGAAATGAATGTGTCAGTTACGAAGACACTTTCCTGAAAAATAACAAAGCGGTGTTTGTGCAAGAGTACTATGAAGACGGCTCTGAGGGCGAAATCAGTCAACAGGAATTCGAAAACAATGCCTGCCCTTACTTCCTTGAAGCTGGAATTTCTGCTTTATGGAAAGAGGGTTTTAACCTTAACGGGGAGAACGTTCTGAGCTGCGGCGAATAAAGCGTTAAAGAAAAGGTCAGTTTCATTTGAAGAAAGAAACGAAACTGGCCTGTGAGCCTCATACACTCCATTCGTGGGTGCACCAGCCGTTCTCTTTCGCAATTAAGCGCATTTGTTCGTTACCATTTATAACATGGCTGTTAAGCGCGTAATCCAGTAATGGTACGTCGTTAATTGAGTCACTATATATGCAGCCTAACGGCAAGTCTTCTAAGTCGTGCTGTTTTTGCCACTGCTTTAAAAGAGCAACTTTTCCTTCTCCAAAGCTAAATGGCTCTATTAGGTTTTGTGTGAACTTATTATTAGACGCCTCAATATCGATTCCAATAACATGCTGGATACCAAAAAGAGCAGCAATGGGCTCTACTATAATGGTGGGGCTGGCAGAAATAACCAGAAGAATGTCTCCAGCTTTCTGATGCTCTCTGACTTTACGCATACCTTCTGTATAAATGCGTGGCTTAATATAGTGTTCAGCAAATTCGGCAGCCAGAGCTCTGATTTCAGTAACCCGTTTGCCTTTTATGGGTAAAACCCATGCCTGCATATAATCCTTCATATTCATTCGTCCGCTACTGTAATCCTGCATAATTTCGCTGCAAATCTCAGTCGCTTCTTTGCTGTAAGGCCATGAGTTTTTTCGTAAAAAGTACATCCAGTCCTGTGCACTATCTGAATCAACCAGGGTGCCATCAAGGTCAAATACAGTAAGCTTTGGTTTTGTCATTATTAAAGTACGTCCTTAAGTACACCTTAACGATTCAGGCGGCCGGCAAATTGTCTAAGAAAAGAATCAGATGAGGTGCTCGTCACTGAGACATCGTAGCGTTGATTACTGTCCGTCGGTATATGAACTACCTGTCCTTGAGGCAGCCTTTTTTTCGTATCAACGTCTTGTCCAAGATAGTAGGTAAAGCCGTCACTACGAGCCAATAGGCCGCAGTATTTGCCGTCACTGATAAAGCTAATATCTCTTCCGGGTTGTATTTCAGAATGTTTTCCTGCTAAGCGACGATGAAACCCTTCTGGCCCCATGACCTGCAAGTCATAAGCATCTTCAATTAGCGTCCATTCTCTGCTCGTTTTATTTTTGGCTTCAACAGTATATCGATGCGGAATTGAGTCCAGATTCAGTCGGTTGTAAACATGGAATACGGCAGCGCGCTTGCCTTTATTAATGAAGGTCAGCTTCAATGTATTGGCTTCCGGAAGCTCATCCCACTCTAAATCCAGCTTATAGAGGCTAGGCCGGTGTGGACGCATACCCGGTTCCTGGGCAGGCATCGATTGTTGAATAGGAAGTTTAGGCGTTGTTCTTTTTGGCAGTGCTGCTGCCCTTTTTGCGTCAGTTGTGGGGTCAGGAAAAGCTAACGGCAAGTCCCTGTTTGGATTTACGAAGTCAAAAGCATTTGTGAAATCACCACAAACAGCCCGTCGCCAGGGGCTAATGTTGGGTTCTAAAACACCGAAACGTTGTTCCAGAAAACGAATAACCGAAGTATGATCGAGAACTTCCGAGTTAATGTAGCCGCCCCGACTCCAGGGAGAAATCACGTAGGCTGGAACGCGAGGTCCCAATCCGTAGGGTCTTCCCATGTAGTCTTGTACTTCCAACGACTCATCCGCTTCGGATCGATGAGTATGATACTCCCCTCGGGTAGACACCTGAGAATGGCCTGCATATCCGCCGGGTGATGCTGGATCTTCTGAAGGCGGTGCTGGTGGCGGTACGTGATCGAAAAATCCGTCGTTTTCATCAAACATGATAAACAACGCTGTTTTTGCCCAGACCTCAGGATTAGCCGTTAGAGCGTCTAATACCTCTGAGGTATATGCGGCACCCTGTGCCGGGCTGGATGGTCCCGGATGCTCGGAACCTTCCGCTGTTGCTATAATATAAGATACAGAAGGCAACTTATTTTCCATAATATCTGCTCGCAGCTGGTCTAAAGCCTGAGTAGTTAACCCTCGTTTTGCGAGCTCTGGATTTGAACCTGGCTTACCTGCTACTGAGTTTTGAAACGCAGCAAACCCGACAAGCGGATTGTCCGTAAAATTATCCGACATATCCTGATAAATACGCCAATTTACACCTGCTTCCTGCAACCTTTCCACGTAGGTTGTCCAGGTGTATGGAATGGCTGCACCACCATCTTCAGGTAAACGGTCATGTGAGTTACCAATACTCGGCCCACCAAATTGGGCCTGCCCGTCGTTGGTTCCGGACCAGAGGAACAAACGGTTGGAGTTGGTTCCCGCATGCATAGAACAGTGGTAAGCATCGCAAAGTGTAAAAGCATCGGCTAAGGCGTACTGAAATGGCATATCCGCGCGTTCGAAATAACCCATAGAATGCAGGTTTTTTGCTTCTGGCCAACGTTCCATGTGCCCGTTATCCCAGGCTGCTTGCGCATCTGGCCAGGAATGAGGCGTGCCTTCTACACGCATATGTTCGAATGTTTGGCGTGTATTTAACGCAAATGGGGTGACAAATTTAGGGCCTATTTCAGTTTGGTTTAATTGCGTGAATATCGTACGGTCTTTGATTTGGTCAAACGATTTAGCTGGTGCAGGATAAGGGTCGGAAAAACCTCGTGCTCCTGACAAGGTACCGAAGTAATGATCAAAAGACCGATTTTCCTGCATCAGAATAACCACGTGCTCAATATCTTTAATTGTGCCAGTACGTACCGCAGCAGGAATAGCCAAAGCTCTTGATATTGCGGGAAAAGAAACCATTACGCTGGCAGCTCCTGCCCCTAAAAGAAACCGACGGCGACTAATATCGACCATAGAAGTAACTCCTTGAAGAGGCATTAGATTTCGAAATCTAATGCCTCTTACCTAACATCTGGTTAAAAATCAGCACTAACAGAGAAAGTCACCGTTCTTGGTGAACCGGGATAAACACTGTTACTACCAACGGCCGATATATACTCATCGTCGAGCAGGTTATTCACATTCAAACGCAGGCGAAGAGCCGATATGCTGGAGGAAACACCCTGAATATCAGTACCAATGTAGGCGTCTACCACTTCATACCCAGGCGCGGTGGCTGAGTTCTCAAAGTTGATAAATCTATCCCCAATATGGCGCAGAGAGATTCCACTCGTTATGTTGCTACCGACATAATCAGCTGCGATGGTGAAGAACGTTTTTGGTCCGCCGTATACTTGGTTCCCAGCACGAATTTCTGCGTCTTGGTCAAGACCGGTATCACCTGTACTAAGGTACTCAGCATCATTATAGGTATAAGACCCAGAAACTCTCAGGCCGCTGGTAACTTGATATGAGGTGAGCAGCTCAGCGCCGCGACTCTTCTGACCACCAACGTTCACATAGCTGCCGTCGACTTCTTCTTTGTAATCGATACCATCCAATACACTAGTATCCAATTGCACAATTCGGTTATCGAATTTAATGTCGTATAAGGTAACCGCTGCGTTAAAGCCATTGTTGATATAACGGAAGCCTAACTCAATGTTCTCCGCCGTTTCAGGATCAATGCCACCCAGTTCTGAATTAGATAAACCGGAATCAATGATACCAGGAACAATGGATTTATAGTTTTCAGAGTAGCCGGCAAATAACTCTAAACCATTAACCGGTGTTGTATAGGTTAACCCTGCGTAGAGTAATGGATCTGAAGGGGAGTCTAATTGACCCGTTCTGTCATCGTTATAGAAGTGATCAACCGTAGTATCGACCTGATATTGTTTTACGCCGAGACTTGCGCTCAGCGGGCCTAAAACCGCTTTTTCCTGAGCGTAGTACATGAGTTCTTTAGTGTTTGCTTCGGTTTTATATTGAATCCAGTAAGGGGTTTCATTGAATTCCGGGCTAATTGCCGAGTTCTCAACTAAATGCCATGAGCGCGTTACATCGGCATCGTAGTTTTCATACCAAAACCCGCTGCGTAAGGTATGTTGTATGTTGCCAGTTTCAAAGTCGTAGGAAACATCCCCCGTTATGCCATAACGATGATTGGCATAATTTGACGTACGATATGAGCCAACCCCTTCGACATTGCCATCATAACAATTGGGATCTTTTTCAGCGTCTAAACCATATCGACCAGTGCAAGAGTCAATCAATGTACCTGGTACATTTGTACCGGCGTTAACGAAAAAGATATCGTCACCCTCGTAATCGCCATAAATTGTGTTACCGGAGCGTTCGTTATCCAGGTTTCCATCTCCATCGACATCGGTAATGTAGGGAGGGATCCAGTCACCACGGCCTTTCATTCTGTGATAATAAACGGCGGTATTGAATGAAAAGTTGCCAAAGTCTTTTTCGACCTGAAAACTGTAGAATGAATTATCGCGCAGTGCACGCCAGCCATCGCGATAGTTTTCATCAAGACCAGGAATTCCGGTCCAGTTCATATGTAATCCGTCGTGACGAGGGTTTTCATAATAATCTTCTAAAGAAACATATTCATATTCGTTTTCATTAGCCGAATTGTAGGTAGCGAAGCCTGTAATATGAAACCCATCAATAATGGTTGTGATTTTACCCGTAAGATAATCTTTCTCCGTGATAGCTTCATTATCCCAAACGTCCTTATTTTGCGAAGATGAGCCACTGAGATAGAAGTAGGTATCTGGACTAATTTCACCTGAGTCGTAACGGAAACGGTACTTACTCGCGTCCTGGTCGCCTGCCATATAGAGTAAGCTTAAGTTTTCTTCCATTAATGGATCGGAAGTAATGAAATTCAGTGTTCCACCTAATGCTTCATTTGATCTCGAGCTGATATCCGCCGTTCCCTGACTGACTTCCACGGTTTCAAGATCGAGCACGTCAATAAATCTATTCGCTTTACTACCGCCGCCGTAGTTTGAGCCGCCGTTTGGTAAGCCATCAAGCGTTGTACCAATTTGCCCGTTATTGGTATTAAAGCCTCGCATTCGGATGTTAGTCATCCAGTCAGATGAACCGAAGGTATCAGCTTCCTGTACAATAACTCCGGGTAATTCCTGTACAACAGTGTTTACTGAAGCATTGGCTGGACGACGTGAAATCATATCCATTGAAACCGTGTTTGAGGCGAAGGTCTGTCTCTTACCTACAACAATGATTTCTTCCATTTGTTCGTCTTTTTTACTCGTTTCTTCTTTATCCTGATCAGCTATCGCTGATGCTGAGGCTATTGCCAGTATTAATGGTGAAAGTGCAAATCGTTTGTAGCCGTTCATGTGTATCTCCCCAGGTATGCTAAACGTGGAAGTAATAGGACCAAAATGACCTTTCACCCCCAGCTATGGTTTTGAGCGAGGCCAATATAGAATTAAAATGTGACAGTGGTGTGATACTTTGTTGTATTAATTATTAATAATGTGAGTTTATGTGGTTTTTAATGTTGGAAGTGGATTAAGATTTACTTCTGCTCTAAAGTAGCAACTTGTTAACTCATTGAATTACATGCGCGCAACCAATAAACGTGTGGGGATGGATGTGAATATGTCTGAGCGTTTAATCACTATGTTGGAGTTGATTAGGCTTCATAGATCAATGTCTGTTGTCGATCTTTCACAGCGTTTTGAGGTGTCAGAAGAAACCATACGACGTGATATACGGCAGTTAGAAGCTACCGGCAGAGTGGTTAAAGTGCATGGTGGAGTTCGTCTTTCCACTTCAACTCTAGAGCCCCCATACCAAGGGCGCGTAAGTTTGAATGCTGCGGCTAAAAAAGAAGTTGGAGAGAAAGCTACCGAATTAGTCGAAGATGGGATGACGGTTTTTATTGACTGTGGTTCAACCAGTTACTGGTTTTCAAGAATGTTGACCAAACCTAAGAAGTTACTGGTAGTGACAAATTCGCTGGATGTAGCAAATGAAGTCATTGGTCGCGATGATTGGCGGTTAGCATTTACTGGTGGACAAATTGATCCAGATTACCGGGCCGCTTTCGGGCGGGAAGCTATTATTCAGGCTCGGCAGTTCACACCCGATCTGCTATTTCTGTCTATCGGTGGTATTCATTCCGACATAGGGCTACTTGATTTCAGTATTGATGAGGCTAATTTTAAGCGTTCACTTCTTGATAGAGCTCGCCGAAAAGTCGTACTGACCGACTCTTCAAAGTTTAGTGGGGCTGGTTCCGTTCATCTGGCCGATTTTGACCAAATTGATACGATAGTTTGTGATAAACCGCCCGAAGACCCGTTGAAATCTGCACTCGATAATGCCCAAGTGGAGGTTATTTGTAGCCGTTAACCCGCTATCAGGTTAGCGTCGGGTAGTAACATAAATTCTTCATATTCTGCGCGTAATATTGGCCGTTCTCACAATGGTAGGAATGGCACTTATGGTTTCTCTCACTAAGAATACAAAGCGCAGTAACACCTTCTGGTTTATTCTCTACGCCTCAAGTGCCGCTTTCTCGACCTATTTTTGTATGTATGCGTTTCGGAAGCCTTTTGCCGTGGCAAGCTACGAACAGGCTCAGTTTGTCGCCGGGATAGATTTTAAAAGTGCATTAATTATTGCGCAGGTATTAGGTTACGCCCTATCCAAGTTTGTCGGTATTAAAGTCGTATCGGAAATGACGGCAAATTATCGCAGTGTTGCCATTCTCACGTTGGTAATGGCAGCACAGTGCTCACTTATGGCTTTTGCCGTTGTGCCGGGGAACTGGAAGCTAGTCGCGCTATTCTTTAACGGCTTACCGTTAGGCATAATCTGGGGCCTGGTATTCAGTTACTTAGAGGGAAGAAGAACTACGGAAGTCTTGGGTGCTATTTTATCTATTAGTTTCATTGTGTCTTCTGGTGTCGTAAAAACCGTCGGTAAATACCTGATGCTGGACTTACAAGTCAGCGAATACTGGATGCCGGCTGCCACGGGCGCTATTTTTACTATCCCATTATTTATTTCCGTATATTTTCTTTCCAGGATTCCCCCGCCGACACACCAGGATAAAGCGGAACGCCATAAAAGGGAGCCAATGACATCCGAAGATCGGATCCAATTAGTGCGGAAATACTCGATAGGTTTGGGCTGCATGGTCGTCAGTTATATGTTACTGACCGCTATGCGCGACTTCAGTGACAATTTTGCAGCAGAAATATGGATAGAACTAGGGTATGGCGACAGACCCGCAATATTTTCTTCCGTTGCGCTGTATACGTCATTGGCTGTTCTACTTTTGCTAAGCTCGATAATGTGGATTAAAAACAATTTTCGGGCATTTATGGTTAACCATCTGATGGTTATTGGGGGATTTCTTCTCTTAGGTGTTAGCAGCTTATTCTATCAAAGCGGTGGAATTTCAGGTTCATCATGGATGATAGCGCTAACTATTGGGATTTATCTGGCTTATGTTCCTTTTAACTGTCTTATTTTCGATCGCATGTTATCGATGATAAACGACAAAGCTAATGCCGGATTTCTTATTTATATCGCGGATGCTATGGGTTATGCGGGAACCGTCGGTATACTGCTGTACCGTAACTTCTTTGAAATAAAGCTAAGTTGGCTAAACTTTCTATTAGAGAGCGCTTACTTTACGGCTCTTCTGGGTAGCGTGTTGATGGTATGTTCCGCCTGGTTTTTCCGCCAGCGCTTCTATAAAGAACACTCAAAGACTCTTATTAAAAGCTCAGCTTAACTGGAAATGAAAAGGGGCTACACGAAAGCGGCTCAAAAGTGCTCTTTTAAGAAAACGTCACGAGACTGTCACGGAACAAGGCGTTTTGATCAATTTTGGACAGGCTTAACGTAAGCTACTATTTTGAATGTAGTCATATTTTTATTTTAATCTGCTGAATTCTAAAATAATTTGACCAGACCAAGGAGCCAGCATGGAGAATTTTCTATCGCTATGGGGTGAGTCGGCCTATACCAGCCTGGGTTTTTTCTGGATGGCGCTGTGGGCGTTTGTATTAGGTTATTTGATCAGTAGCTTAATCCAAGTGCTCATTACCAAGCAGCGGATGCGCAAGGCGATGGGCGGTAATGACTTAAAGTCTGTGTCGCTGGGTACCTTCTTTGGTTTTATCTCTAGCTCCTGTAGTTTCGCTGCACTTTCAACCACCAGAGCTTTATTTAACAAAGGCGCGGCGTTCAGTGCGTCTATGGCGTTTATGCTGGCTTCTACCAACTTGGTTATTGAACTGGGTTTTGTTATTTCTATCTTTCTGGGTTGGCAATTTGTCGTTGGTGAATACGTCGGCGGGTTGCTGCTCATTCTGTTCGTTTGGTTATTCATAACGCTCACCAACCCCAAAAATCTGATTAAAAGTGCGCGTAAAGAGGAAGATGATGAAGACGAGCACCATCATGAAACAACGCTTTCCGACTTATTAAGTGCGGATACCTGGCAAAAAGTCGGGCAAAAGTACGTGATGGAATGGCAGATGGTCTGGCAGGATGTTCTTATTGGTTTTACCGTAGCTGGTGTTATTTCTGCCTTTGTGCCCAGTACTTTCTTCGAGTGGCTGTTTATTGGTGTGGGTACTCAAGGTGAGCCAGGTTTCTGGTCATTATTGCAACAGGCTGTTGTAGGTCCTATTGCCGCGTTTTTTACTTTCATAGGTTCCATGGGGAACATTCCGCTGGCAGCTGTTCTGTTTGGTGAAGGGGTTGCCTTCGCGGGTGTTATGGCATTCATTTTCTCTGACTTAATTGTGCTACCGGTACTGAAAATTAATGCCCGCTACTATGGTTGGAAAATGGCTCTTTACATTGCTTTAATGCTTTTTATTTGCCTGGTAGCGGCGTCTCTTGCTATGCATTACGGATTGTTGGCCTTTGATGCCCTGCCAGACGCATCTCAGTGGTCTTCACCGGCCGAGCAACAGCATTTTAAACTCAATTATGGTTTTGTGCTTAATGTTATTTTCTTACTACTTAGCGCTGTCATGGTTGTACTGTGGCGTAAGAAGCAAAAAGAGCACGAACACCACCATCATCATGACCACGGCGGGTCGTCTGTTGGGGATAAAGTAATGAATGCTTTGTGTGTAGTCAGTGTTCTTTGGCTAGCAGGCGGTATGATTGCTTATACTATTTGAGAGTCTTATTAGAACAAAGAATTGTTAAGTTAGGAGCACTATGCATCACCATCATCATCATGATACGGCTTCAGAGCGCATTGGCTGGGCGTTCTTCTTAAACTTGTGCTTCACAGTTATCGAATTTATTGGCGGAGTGCTGACCAACAGTACCGCGATACTTGCCGATGCAGTTCATGACTTAGGTGACAGTATCTCTATCGGTATGGCCTGGTTGCTGGATAAATTCAGTCGCAAAGACGCGACCAACACCTTTACTTATGGTTACCGTCGTCTCTCCTTAGTCGGCGCCTTTATTAATGCGGTTATTCTTACAGCAGGTTCCATTTGGATTCTATTTGAGGCTATTCCACGGCTGTGGAATCCGGTTATGCGGCATTCAAACTCTCGAAAGGTCAGTCACTTAATGAACGGGTATTGAACTGGCATTTGCTGGAAGATGTTCTGGGCTGGGTGGCGGTTCTGATTGTATCCATTGTGCTGATGTTTGTTGATTGGCCCATTTTGGATCCTCTGTTGTCGATAGGCTTTACGTTGTTCATTTTAGTGAACGTACTCCGGCACCTGGGGTCGACAATTAAACTGTTTGTGCAGGCGTCGCCGGATCCAGAACTGTACCGTCAAATACGGGATCAATTGGTGTCGCTGGATCTCGTCAGCGATGCCCACCATCTGCACTTTTGGTCGCTGGATGGCGAGCGCCATGTGTTAACCGCGCACATAGTGGTTGCCAGAGAGTTGAACAGCGAAGAACGTGCTGATTTGAAAGAGCGCATTTCAGTGGAACTGGCCGACTTTGAGCTGGCTCATACAACGATAGAACTGGAGTACCCTGACGAAGCTTGTCGAGATCATTAACAGGAGATGATTATGGAACTGTTCGGAAGCTATACCTCACCGTTCGTAAGACATTGTCGTATCGCGTTACTGGAAACAAAAACGAAGTTTTCGTTAACCGAAACCGACTTTGAAACCAGTGGTAAGTTGAGCCCTGCCAAAAAAGTGCCGTTTTTGCATCATAACGACGTTCGTTTGAACGATTCGACCAGCATCTTGCAGTACGTTCGTACCAAGGCGGAGGAGCGTTTCTTTGCCGATACAAAAGACTTCGATCAATACTGTCTGGTCAATACGGCGATGGATGCTGCCATCAATATTTTCTTGCTGGAAAAAGATGGTATAAAAAGTTTGCAGGCGCCTTATTTGCAGCGCCAGCAAGAGCGCATCAATGACATATTGCAGTTGATGGAAGAAAAAGATCACGCAGTGGCGTACGAGGGTCCGCATCCATTCAGTGATGGCGAACTGCGGTTGGGCTGCTTTTTAAGTTGGGGATTATTCCGTCAGCGTTTTAATCTGGATAAGTATCCGCGACTTGAGGCTTTCGTTGATAAGCTCAACGACTACCCCTATTTCGCGGATACCGACCCATCTAAAGCTTAATAGGCTTTTATCGCCCGGCTGCGTTCAGGAATTTCTTCGTTCAGCAGTCGGTCGTTTTGTGAATAGTCCATGGGAACATCAATGAGGTGTACGCCTGGTTTGTCCAGGCACTCTTTCATCAGTGGTATCAAGTTTTCGGTGCTGTCCACGCGATACCCTTTAGCGCCATAGGACTCAGCGTACTTCACAAAGTCCGGATTATTGAAGTCTAAGCCATAGTCGCTTAAACCCATGTGCTGTTGTTTCCATTTAATCATGCCATAGCCACTGTCGTTAAGAATAACAATGACAATGTCCAGATTCATGCGCACTGCGGTTTCAAGCTCTTGTGAGTTCATCATGAACCCACCGTCTCCGCATATTGCCATGACTTTTTTCGCAGGGTTGACCAGTTTGGCAGCCATTGCCGAAGGTAAGCCCGCACCCATAGAGGCTAATGCGTTATCGAGCAATACGGTATTTGGCTCACGCGCCGGATAATTACGGGCAAACCAAATTTTATAAATGCCGTTATCCAGTGCAATAACACCATCATCTGGCATAACGTCACGAACATCCTCAACTAAACGCTGAGGCAAAATTGGAAAGCGATCGTCATCGGCACCTTCGTCGGTATGGTCACGCATGTGATCGCGGACTTTCAGCATAAAGTCAAAGTCCCAGTGCTCTTGTGGCTCAATACCTTCCTTCAGTTGCCAAATGCTGTTACCAATGTCACCAATCATACTGGCGTGCGGGAAGTAGACAGAGTCGACTTGGGCACCCTGGAAATTAATGTGAACCACTTTTCTGTCGTCGTTTACCCCGGTTTTCATCATAAACGGCGGCTTCTCGACAACATCGTGCCCCACATTTAGAATTAAGTCCGCTTTTTCAATGGCACGGTGCGGGTAGTCCCCATCTGAAACTGCGGCATTGCCCAACCAGCGAGGATGGTCCTCATTAATAACGCCTTTACCCATTTGAGTCGTAATAAACGGAATGCCGGTTTTATCGACAAAGGCTCTTAGCATTTTCGCCGTAATTTTACGGTTTGCCGCAGCACCAATAAGTAACACCGGATGTTTTGCATCTTTCAGTAATTGCAGAACATGACGAACCGCTTTATGTTCAGTTATAGGACGGCGAGAGAAACTTGGCGTTATCGGGTTAGCACTCACTTCTTCACGAGCAATGTCGTCCGATAGTTCCAGGTGTGAAGCACCGGGGCGTTCATCTTCCGCTCGGCGAAAGGCTTCGCGGATATGTGCCGGAATACTATTAGCGCTAATAATAGGCTGAGTGTATTTGGTAATAGGCGTCATCATGTCGACAACATCGATAATCTGGAACTGACCCTGCTGGCGCTCTTTAATAGGTTTTTGGCCTGTAATTACGACCATAGGCATAGCACCTAGCTGCGCATAAGCGACCGGAGTGACCAGGTTGGTCGCGCCTGGTCCTAACGTCGACAAACAAACACCTGGTTTGCCGGTAAGTCGGCCATAAGTGGCGGCCATAAAGCCAGCACCTTGCTCATGACGAGTTAGAATAAGCTCGATATTAGATTTTGAAAGAGACTCTAATAAGTCCAGATTTTCTTCGCCCGGAATACCGAAAACGTATTCAACACCTTCGTTCTCCAGAGCTTTTACGAATAAATCGGATGCTTTCACGTCGCTGTCTCCTTGCGTTAATTCTTTTTAGTTTAATAAGTTACGTAAAGCATAGGAGATATGATCAAAAAAATCCGCAATCAGACCTAACTGATTGCGGATTTTACAGTCTGCTAAGACTTAGTTATTAAAACGAGTAACTGACTTTGGTATAAACAAAGCGACCACGAGGGTTGTGAACGCTTGGAGCATAACCGTAAAGGTCAGTGTTAAACGCTTCTGGTGGCTCTTCGTCAAACAGGTTAGTTGTACCAAGAGTAACGCGAAGCTGAGAAGTCACGTCATAGTAAGCTTGTAAATCAACCAGTAGTTGTTTATCAACCATACGAGTTTCTTCACTCTCAACTAAAGCCGGTGCCTGGTAGTCTTCAAACTCACCAATGTAGTTAAGGTTTAAATTAACCCCTAACGCATCCTGGCTCCACTCAGCACGACCTGTCCAGCGATGCTCTGGATACTCATATTCACCGGCGTAGTCGATACCGTCTTTTTCAAACTTACTCATGTATGACCAATCAAAGCCAAATCGAACCGTACCCATACCTTGAGTATCCCAGTTGTAGTTGGCTGATAAATCAAGACCGGCAGCTTCCTGGCTTGATAAGTTGACATAAGTGTTATACAGCGTTGCGAGCTCACCTAACTCGTCGCCAGGTAGAGGGGCGCGGCGAACGCAGATGTCGCTACTTTGGTCATTACAATTATCGTCATAAACGTTTTCAAAATCGTTTTGAACAATTTTGTTGTCTTGCTCAATGGACCAGTAGTCAGCTGAAACATCGAAATCATCTGTAATCTGCCAAACAGCACCTAAGTTATAGTTAGATGATTCTTCTGGCTGCAAGCCGTCTGAGCCTGAGAATACAATAGTGTAGTCAAGCGGGACACAGCTTTCACCATCCGTTTCACAGCGGTAGGTATCTGTGAAGAATGTCGATACTTGAGACGGACCTAAACCAATTTGAGCCAGTGATGGTGCGCGGAAACCTTCACCATAAGATGCGCGAAGGGTTACGTCTTCTGTTGGACGCCATTGAAGCTTAAACTGAGGGTTAAAGGTTGATCCAAAATCACTGTAATCATCATAACGACCAGCAGCAGTCAGCTCGAGTGTGTCAGTAATTGGAATTAAGAACTCCATGTAAGCTGCCCACTGATCGCGTTCTGCTTCTGCCTGTACTGACTCAGTACCAAAAATTAAACCGCGTTGGAACTGATCATCTGGCTGGTCAAATACGTCTTCTTCACGATACTCAAGACCGGCCGCCATAGACACATAATGATCGCCTAGCTGGAAAGCTTCACCCGCGATGCTTGCATCAATAGCCGTTAAGTGTGACTCACCACGACGAACCAAAGAGGTTGTTATGTCGTTAATGACTTCAGGGTCGTTAATCGTACCGCCAAATGGATTGTAGTTCCCGGCGTTAATTTCTTCTTGTAGGAAGTCAGTGCGCACCCAGCCTTGTTCACGAGAACCTGTCTGCATACCTTCACTGCGGCCTTTCTGGTAAGAAACATCCCAGCCCCAGCCATTTAAATCACCGCGTAAACCAGCAATAAAGCGTAAGGTATCCGACTCAACGTCCCAGATACGAGGGCCTGCATCAACGGTACGGAAAAAGTTGATGTCTACACGCTCACCCCAAGGGTTGTTAGGGTGGTCTGCTGGCACATAAAGGCCTGCGTCTGCATCTAGTGGAGTTGGTGCACCACCAGCTTTAGAACGGTTATGCTGAGCGGCTATTTCAATGTAACCTTCGACGTCACGAGAAAACTCTTTGCGAGATTGGATTATTGCGCCCACACGCTCTGCTTCAGGGAAGATTTGAGCATAAGGACCGTAATCAAATACACAGCGAGTACCTACTTCAGAGCTAGGAGGGCAGTCTGGATCTGGTTGCTCAGCTCCGTCAACGATAAAGCTTCCCGGGAAACCACGAGAAGAACGGAAATCGTTACCACCCCAAGGTGCTTGGTTTGCTGTGCCGTTACGACCAAATTCAGCACCGACTATAGAGGTATTTTTCCAGTAGTCTAGAATCATGGTGGTGTTACTGTCATCACCACCGGTACCCCAGACTAAGCTCATGCTGGTTTCTTCGTAGTTCACATCACCGGTGGTACCACCGTGACTAGCTGTTAATTCAGTACCGACGAAATCGTCGCGTAGAATGATGTTTACAACACCGGCTACGGCGTCAGAACCATAAATAGCCGACGCACCGTCTTTAAGAATATCGATACGTTCAATGGCTGCGACTGGAATAGAGTTAATATCGACAAATGAGTTAGCAACGCCTTCTGCGAACGAAGATACAGCGACACGACGTCCATTTAACAGAACCAAGGTCGAATCTGCACCAAAGCCACGCAAACTGATTGCAGCGGCACCGTTTGCAGTGGTGTCCTGACTGTTACCCTGAGTTGAGAACGTGCCTACACCGGCAGATGGCAGACGCTCTAAAAGTTGTTGAAGGTTGTTAAAACCGGAAGCTTCAATACTTTCCCGGTCGATAACTTCGACTGGAGAAGCGCCTTCCATATCGGTTCTCGAAATACGTGAACCTGTAACCTGAATTCGTTCTAAACGCTCGTCTTCTGCTTGAGCGTCCTCTTGTGCAAAACTGCTTGGCGAATGAAACAGTGCGCCAACAGCTAGAGCACATAATGAGTACTTAAATGCTGTTTTCATTGTTGTTCTCCCCGCGATGGATAACATTTTGTTTTTGTTGTGACTATCGATGATAGTACTTAGTTGTTATTACACCAAATTAACAAATGATCAAGCGTTACACGGTAAATTGTGGGGATAGGTGGTAATTATGGTGGGACCACTACGACTTTAGTCGTAGTTACAAACAAAAACGGCCGACTAAATTGCCGACCGTTTCTCAATGGGGTTTCGCTAAAACGAATTAAGAATCAGAGGTTAACTCTTCTAAACGAGCACGCAGTTCTTCGTCGTTCTGAGCTTGCTGAATAATCATGTTGTACTCTTGAGGAGTAAGGCCTGCGTCTTCAACAGCTGCAATCATTTCTTCTTGAGCTGACTGTTGAATTCCACGAGCTTCTTCCTGGTTTTCAGCGTTTTGGAACTTTTCACGATACTTTTCAGTAACGCCTTGCACTTCTTCCATTGCTGAAACAAATTTAACTAACATGCCTTCAGTAATTTCCTGAGTTTGCTGCTGTTGCTGAGCCATATTGCCTTGAGCTTGCTGCTCTTGAGCCATAGCTGCAGTGCTACCCAGTGCGAATACCGTTGCTAATGCGATAATTGTCTTTTGCATGATAATCTCCTTGTTGATTCTGTCAGATTTACTAACGCTCTTACTAAAGCGAAGACTGTGCCAACTTTACAAGTCACTGTTTTTAAAGTGCTTTATTTAGTTCGATTAAAATCAACAGAAAGAACCCTTAGAAATGTGTATCCTGAAGACACAGTAAAAGGAGGCGGGTGTGACAAAAGTATACAAATGGTCTCTATCGAGCCTGCAAAGGCGATTACTCGCTTATGTTGTGGTTCCCATGCTACTGATATCGGGCGCGGCAATCACCGTTGGTCTTCAGGTAGCTTCAGAAGATGCTAATGACCGCCTGAAAAGCGACTTAGAGTTATTGGGACGTGCGATTAGCTTACCTATTAGTGATGCGTTGCTGAATAACGACTTAGATACGGTGCAGGCCAACCTGGACTCAGTATTTAGCATTGGTCGGGTTTATGGAGCCTCTGTATATAACGTCTATGGTGAGCAGGTTGCTGAAGCGGGCGTAACGGAAACCGATTTAAGTAACAGCCGCCTTGCTTTGCAAACGGTCCAAACAGGCATTAAACAAGATGACTATCGTCGTGTAGAGGGACGTGATGTATTTTCCCAGTTTCTCCCTATTGTTGACAGGGGCGGTCGAATTATCGGGTTACTGCAGATTAACCGCAGAGCCAGTGACTTTGATGAGTCCTTTAAAGAGCTCAGCCAGTATGCCTGGTTAACTTGGGGAGCCTTTGCGCTCATTACCATAGCGGTGCTGGTTTTTGGACACTATCGAGGCGTTGGGCGACATGTGGTTCAATTGAAAGACGCCATGTTGCAAGTGGCTGGGGGGAACCGTACAGCCCGTGTAAAACCTGAGGGACCTTCTGAGTTGCAGGAGGTTGCGCAAGGGCTTAACCGAATGCTGGACAGCATAGAGCAAGCCGAAAAAGAATTAGAACAACGCCGACAACACGAAGCCTCGCTTCAGCAAGCATTACGCGAACAAGAAAAGATGGCGGCGATAGGTAGTGTTGCCAGCGGCGTTGCACACGAACTTGGGGCTCCGCTTACCGTTATCGACGGACGCGCCAGCCGGCTATTAAGAACCCATAAAGATGAAGAGAGTCAGCGTCAATTGCAGGCCGTTCGCGGTCAGGTGCAGCGGTTAACCGGATTGGTCAACCAACTTCTCGCGTTCTCCAGAACGCCAGTTCAGCACCGAGAGTCTATAGCGCTGGCAACCTTGATAGATACGGCAATAACCAGCATTCAGTTTGAGCAAGACAAAGGCGCCGCCAGAGTCGAACTGGGTGAGTTACCTGCTGTCACACTAAAAGTTGATATTAAACGGTTGGAACTGGCCTTGGTCAACGTGATGCGTAATGCGCTACAGGCAGCACAGCACGTGGTGAATATAAACGCAGAGGTCGACAGCAATAGAACGTTGAAAATAATTATTGATGATGACGGTGAGGGTCTGCCTGACAATATGAAAGAAAAAGCCTTGCACCCTTTTGAGACCAATAAACCACAAGGTAAAGGCACCGGTTTGGGACTGACGATAGTGAAACATGTTTTGAGTGATCATCAGGGCGAATTGATGTTAACGAATAACGATAAGGGTGGCTGTCGGGTCATTTTATGTTTGCCGGCATCGAGTCTGGCCGATAAGCCTGCACTAGGAGGTCAATAATGGCGGTACTTAAAGCTGTCATAGGTGTTGTTGAAGATGACCCCGCATTACAGGAGCTTTTGGTCGAAGAACTTGAAGCGGAAGGCTACCAGGTGGATGCCTGGGGAAGTTTAGAAGACTTTAAGAGCAGCAATGCAAGCCCTGACTTAATTGTCAGCGATATACGCCTGCCCGGAGAATCGGGTTTAACCTTACTGGAAGACTTGAAGCAGCACGATAACCCGCCTGCGCTATTGCTGATAACGGCATTTGGCACGGTTGACCAGGCGGTTGATGCGCTGAAAAAAGGTGCCGATGACTTTCTGACAAAACCGCTGGATATTGAGCACTTGCTGTTGAGCGTTGATCGGATATTAGAGCATCGCTCATTACAGCGGGAACTGAAGCGTTATAAACAGCAGCAGAAAGGCCCTGGCGGCTTGGTGGGGCAAAGTCCGGCTATGCGCAAGCTTTATGACCAAATTGAACACATTGCGCCAACCGGCGGCAGTGTTCTTATTACCGGCGAAAGCGGTACAGGTAAGGAGTTAGTGGCTAAAGCCTTACATGAGCTGAGTGATAGATCTGACAAGCCTTTCCAGGCGGTAAACTGTGCGGGTATTCCAGCCGACTTAATGGAAAGTGAGTTCTTTGGTCATGCGGCGGGTGCTTTTACCGGCGCGCAGAATAAGCGGCAGGGGCTTTTGAAGCAAGCCGATGGCGGCACCCTATTGTTGGATGAAATTGGTGAAATGCCAATGGCGCTTCAGGCCAAATTATTGCGTGTTTTGCAAGAAGGCACGATAAGAGCTGTTGGTAGCGACAAGGAAGAGCAAGTGGATGTTCGCATTCTTGCAGCGACGCACCAAGACTTAGAGCGTCTGGTTGAGGAGGGCAAATTCCGGCAAGATTTATTTTATCGTCTGGAGACGTTTAGCCTGCGAGTGCCTCCTTTACGAGAACGAGGAGAGGATATAGAGCGACTGGCAAATTTCTTTTTGCAGCAGCAACAGAAGAGCAGTGATAAAACAGTACGTGGAATTTCGGCGGAGGCTCTCGATTTATTGTATCGGTATCCATTCCCGGGGAACGTTCGGGAACTTCAAAACGCCATAGAGCGGGCGTTTGCGTTTTCCAGTGACGAGACCCTGTCGGTAGACGACTTTCCGCAGCGTATAGTCGAGAAAAGTGATACCAGTCAGCCGGCGGCAACGTCAGCCTGGCCAACGTTAGATGAGCACCAAAGCCAGTACATAAGGAAAGTTTTAGAGCATACCGACGGCAATAAGTCACAGGCGGCTCAAATACTCGGCGTTACTCGCCGCACGCTTTATCGCTGGCTTGATAACGAGGCGGAGTGATCAAAGTGGTGACTTTTTGCGTAAAATGCACGTAAGTTTACAGAGAATTTCACACGAAATTTAAGGAGTACCCAGTGAAAGTATTAATGGTCTTAACCTCACACGACAAGCTTGGCGACACTGGCCATAAAACTGGCTTTTGGGTCGAGGAATTTGCTGCGCCTTACTATGTCTTTGTGGATGCAGGTGTCGATGTAACGCTGGCGTCTCCTAAAGGCGGTAAACCACCAATGGATCCGAACAGTACAGCGCCGGATGCGCAAACCGAGGCTACTGAGCGTTTAGAGAAAGACTCAACAGCGCAACACAAGCTGGAAACAACTTGCACGTTGGACGATGTTGACCCTGACGACTTTGACGCTATTTTCTATCCAGGTGGACACGGGCCCTTATGGGATTTAACCAACAATGAGCAGTCTATTAAGCTTATTGAGCACTTCTGGAGTAAAGGTAAGCCGGTGTCGGCAGTATGTCATGCGCCAGCGGTATTACTGAACGCGAAAACGCCAAGCGGCGACCCCATTGTTCAGGGCCGTACCGTCACAGGCTTTAGTAACACAGAAGAGGCTGCCGTCGAGTTGACCAATGTTGTTCCTTTCTTACTGGAAGACGAACTCACAGCAAAAGGCGGTCACTATCGTAAAGTCGATGACTGGCAAGCCTATGCGGTTCAGGACGGTATGCTGATTACCGGTCAGAACCCGGCGTCATCGGAGCAGACGGCTCAGCGCCTGCTCGATGTACTAAGAGCTATGGTCTAAAACCATTTAAAAGCGTCGGCGCCAACTAATGCCGACGCTTGCTTGTCGCCCTATTCCGGGTTCAAACGAGCGCCCACTGCCCTGATTCACTACAACCGCACTGACGTAGTCTTTGTCGGTGATGTTGTCGACCCGAGCCCATACGTCTAATTCGCTGTTTGTCCATTGCCACTCGCGGCTCGCTGCAAAGTTCCAGGTGGTATAAGAGGGTGCGAACGTGTCGTTGGCATCATTAACCGGGGTATCGTCACGATACTGACCTGAAACTTGAACGAGCCATTGTTCGGTTGGCTGCCAGTTTAAACGCAAGTAACCCTGGCTTTCGGCAACACCGGGCAGCTGATTACCTTGTAACGGACCTTCGCCAAATACCGCATCGATGTAGCTGTACGAAACCAGTAAGTTTAACTGCTGTGTCAGCGCACCATTAATGGTTAGTTCGGCGCCCTCGCGAGAAGTCTCTGATGCATTTCGGTAGGTCGTTCTGCCGTCGGTTGACTGATCAACCAATATCTCGTTGTCGCTCTCAATACCGAAGAAAGCTAAGTGCAGGCGCCAGTCTCTTGGTAGTTGGTGCTTAATGCCCCATTCCCACTGGTCATTGGTGGACGGCCCGAGCTCCCGGTTTAAACCCGACCCCTGATTCCGATAAGCCAGCTCGGTCAAGGTGGGTGTTTCAAAGCCTTGCCCTACGCTTAAGTAGGTAGCGGATGTCGGCAAAAATTGCCAGGTGAGAGAGGCTGCGGCGGTGGTTTCCTGAAACTCACTACTGCCGCTGTCATCAGCACCATCAAGCTCCGTAAAGTAGTCTTTAACGTCGTAGCTGATATCGCTGTAACGAACACCACCGGTTGCTGACCACTCAGCACTTAACTGCCATTGAAAGCGCAAGTAGGCCGACGCATTGTCTATCCAGTTAAACTCATCACGGCGCAACTCACCCTTTTCACCATTGTCATTCACATAACCAAAACGATGATCTTGCTGTCGCTCAAGTTGTGCGCCCAGTGTTGCCGACCAATTGCTACCGCGTTGACGCCAACGTGCGTGCGCGCCTTCAAACTGGCGAGAGACATCAATGACTGCACCGGAGCTGGTGTAAATGCCATCGTCGTTAATGCTATCGCCAGCAAAAGGTAAGAACTGCTTAATGTCTCGGTCGCCCTGCCACACAGACACTAAACCTTCGCCGCTGTCGCGTTCATGAAACCAGCTTAAAGAGCCTTGTCGGTGATGAATGTCTTTGCGAGTATTAAAGTCCATAGCTCGCTGCACGGTCTGTGTCGGATCATCCCGCCAGGCTTCAGGTGTTAATGCACTGGGGTCCTGCAGTAACGGCGCGTCATTATTGTCATAACGCAGAATAAACCGGTTTTGGTCGTCCCATTGATGATACCAGCGTACGGCCTGTTGCTGGCGCTCTGCTGAATTATGGCGACGTGGTCCGTCGGTCTGAAAGTCGGTTGCCATAAGCTGCAGCTGCTTGGTGTCTGTTGCCCATTGCGCATTGACACTGTAGCGTTGTGTGTCGTTTTCACTGAACTGACCGCCCCACTCTAATGCCGTTTCGGTGGGTTGGCGACTAAACCATTCAACCACTCCGCCCCCGGAGTTGCCGTAAAGAGTCGCCAATGGCCCACGGAGCACTTCTAATGAGTCAACGTTGTCGAGGATGAAACTCGAGGTTTGTGCCTGTCCGTCGGGCATGGACAACGGAATACCATCGACATTCAGTTGCAAGCCACGCACACCAAAAGCGGCTCTGGATCCGAACCCCCGAACCACTAAGCGGGCGTCCTGTGCGTAGTTATAACGATTATCGGCCTGAATACCTGCCACACCGGCTAAGGCATCGCCAGCATCAATGTTCATCGATGGCAGTGTATTCTCGACGTTCACCCGGTCGATACTCGCCGCCGTTGTCAGCCAGGGCGTTTCGCTCTCTGTTGCCGTCACGACAACGGTTTCGTCCACTTCGGCGGACTGCACAACGAAAGAGGCCGCCAGTAAAGGCAGCCCCGTGTAAGTCAATTTTCTAAATACCGCTGAATACAACATCGTTAATCTGCCGGTTTAATTTGAATGATTGAACCATTGGACTCGTCAGTCAGTAAATACAGATAACCGTCCGGCCCTTGATTAATGTCACGAATACGCGCATCAACAGCATCCTCGAACAGGCGCTCTTCATGCATCATTCGGCCTTCGTACAAGTCTAACCGAGCCACTAACGAGCTTTTCAGTGCCGCCACGAAAAAGTCACCTTTCCACTCAGGGAAAGCGTCGCCAGTGTAAAAAGTTGCGCCAGCGGTAGCAATCGACGGTACCCAGTAATAAAACGGTTGTTCCATACCTTCTTTCACTGCGTCTTCACTAATAATGGCACCGCCGTAGTCAACACCATAAGTAATTTCTGGCCAGCCATAGTTCTTGCCGGCTTCAGGAATATTCACTTCATCGCCGCCTTGCGGGCCATGTTCTACTGTCCATAATTCGCCCGTGTCAGGGTGAATGTCTGCACCTTGGACATTGCGGTGACCGTAAGACCAAATTTCGTCTAAGGCGTTATCTTCACCAACAAAGGGGTTGTCTTCAGGAATACTGCCGTCGGGCCAAATGCGTACGACTTTACCGTGGTGGTTGTCCAGTGTTTGGGCATCATCCATACGTGAATAGCGGTCACCCAAAGTAACGAACAGGTGTCCTTCAGGCGAGAACACCAAACGCGAACCAAAGTGTGCGTTGCTTTCATATTTCGGAGCCTGACGGAAAACCACTTCTTTATTGGTAAAAGCTTTATCGACCAGTTTCGCTCTCATAACGGCTGTGCTGTTACCTTTGCCACCGTCTTGTGCCGGCTCTGAATAACTAATGTAAACCCATTGGTTTTCATCGAAGTCAGGGTCAACGGTGACATCCAGTAAACCGCCCTGGCTTTTCGCAACAACCTCAGGCACACCACTTATTTTTTCCCGATATTGACCGTTTTCTGACACCCAGTAAAGATCACCCGAACGTTCGGTAACTAAGACACTGTTGTCTGGCAAAAATGTCATGCCCCAAGGATTAGTGAAACCATCCGCAAAGGTGGAAACGGTAACTTCATGGCGCTCTGTTTCGACGGTGTCGGCTACTGCAGCCATGCTGGCAGAGGCTGCCAATAGTGCGGTTAATACGAGTTTTCGGTTAAACATAAGGGTCTCCTTTGTTTTTCATTATCTTCAGTATACGTCATTCATTGAAATTTTGATGAATCTTGGCTTGATCTGTTTATGGCTTTAGTCGTTAATAGACGTATTAACTTTCAAAATAAGTGCGAATGGAATGAGCGAAAAGCTTTTTTGTACGGACTCTCTTCTGGTGTTAGCGCAATGGTTAGCGGCCATTTTTGTTCTTCTTATTATCACGCTGATTGTATCCGTTGGTGTGATGTATGTGGTGGATAAAACTCAGAATAAGCACACGATTCGGCGTAATTACCCCGTTGTCGGTCGTTTTCGTTATATTTTTGAGCGCATGGGCGAATTTATGCGCCAGTATTTTTTCGCGATGGATCGCGAAGAAATGCCGTTTAATCGGGCGCAGCGGAGCTGGGTCTACCGCGCGGCAAAAAACTCAGACAGAAATGTTGCGTTTGGCTCGACACGAGACTTAACCCGTACCGGCACCATTATTTTCAGTAACGCGCCCTATCCGCCTCTTGCAGAGCAAGCGGCCGCTCCCGAGCCTGTGCTTATTGGGCCGTACTGTGAAACACCCTATTCCCCCATTTCCTATTTTCATATTTCAGGTATGAGCTACGGTGCCTTGTCGCCGGTGGCGGTTAAGTCATTGTCGCAAGGAGCGGCTAAGGCGGGTTGCTGGATGAATACTGGCGAAGGTGGCTTATCGCCTTACCACCTTATGGGCCATTGCGACATAGTATTCCAAATGGGCACCGCGAAGTTTGGGGTAAGAGATAAAGAAGGCAAACTGGATGAAAACCGTTTGGCGGAACTTGGCCGTCACGACAACGTAAAAATGTTTGAAATAAAACTGAGCCAGGGCGCTAAGCCGGGTAAAGGCGGTATTTTACCGGGCGTCAAAGTGAACGAGGAAATTGCGCAAATTCGTGGCATCGAAGTCGGTAAAGACGCTATTAGCCCTAACCGCCATACAGAAATCAGTAATAACGAAGAGCTGCTCGACTTTATCGATAAGGTTCGGCGTATTACTGGCAAGCCTACCGGTTTTAAGTTCGTGATGGGCGATCCGAGCTGGATAGATGAACTAATAGATTCAATTTTAACACGCGGCGTTGAGTCAGCGCCGGACTTCATTACGCTCGACAGTGCTGACGGTGGCACTGGTGCTGCACCACAACCATTGATGGACTACGTCGGTTTAAAAGTATCAGAAAGCCTGCCGGTGTTAATAGATAAGCTTACAGAAGCTGGGTTGCATGGGCGTGTGCGAGTTATCGTCTCAGGTAAAATGATAACCCCGGCTGATGTCGCCTGGGCTATTGCAATGGGGGCTGACTTTGTCACATCTGCGCGGGGCTTTATGTTCTCCCTGGGCTGTATACAAGCCATGCAGTGTAACAAAAACACTTGCCCGACCGGGGTTACGACGGACGATCCTAAATTGATGAAAGGGCTCGATCCGACTGATAAGTGCGAGCGCGTGGCGAACTATCATAAGTACATGGAATACGGGGTAAACATCATTGCGCACTCTTGTGGCGTGACCGATCCGCGCCAGCTTAACCGACGCCACGCCCGGGTTATAAAGCCGGACGGCGAGAGTATCAGTTTGGCAGAGCGATATCCATTGCCGCCGGCAAGAAGACGCTAACAGGCGCTGTTAGCGTAAGGTATTAATTGGCAGTAGTTGGGCAATTTCCTCCGCAACTTTGCGGAATGTCTGACGACGACTGGTCGTAGGGCGGTATACCAAGCCAATATCACGAGACGCCTCTTGCCCGGTCGGTTTTAACGGCACCAAATCCGTGTTACTGAGAATACCCTGATCGATCGCCATTTGCGGAATAAAAGTCGCGCCTAAACGGGCGTCCGCCATTTGCACCAGGCTGTGTAAGCTGGTGGCGGTAAACGGGTTCATTTTTATGGAATCGGTTAACTGGCATGCAGCTACTGCGTGACCGGTCATGCAATGCTCTTTTTCCAGTAAAAAGATGCTTCTGTCCGGAAGCTTGTCGTAGTCAACCGGCTCACCAAGGTTGTCTGCCAACTCTTTATGCACAACCAGCTTAAATGGGTCGCGACCCAATACCCATTTCTGATTGCCCTGAATGTCCATTGGCAACGCCAGCAGTAAAATATCGAGCTCGCCGTTTTTAAGGCGAAGCAGTAGGTTTTGTGTGGTGTCCTCGGAAATTTGCAGTAGCAATTTCGGGTAGGCATCCTGCAATCGCTTGCTTAACTGACCAATAACAAAAGGGGCTATGGTGGGTATAACGCCTAAACGCAACGGGCCTTCCATAACATTGCCCTGCCCCTGGGCATAGTGGCTGAGCTCTTCGGCGGCACTTAAAATTTGCCGTGCGCGCTCGACAATTTCTTCGCCTAATGCCGTAAACAAAAATGACTTATGGTCACGTTCAATAAGCTGGCAGCCCAATTGCTCTTCTAAGTTTTGAATACCGCTACTTAACGTTGACTGACTGACATTACATTCAGCCGCCGCGCGATTGAAGTTTTGCTCTTGATGCAACGCCAGCAAATAACTGAGGTTTTTTAAACTGGGTAATTTGCTCATGGTTTTCCCTTTGCAACGAACTTAATTGGTATTTCCGATTATCATAATTCGTTTTATTCGTTTTATCCAATCTGCCTCCATCCGTACACTAGCTCTCGACTCGTTAAGGAACGAATAGATTTGAAATCCCAATCAAGGAGACACTTTATGTTAACAGTAGGTGATAAATTACCAGAATTCAGCGTTGTTGCAGCAAAACCTAAGTTCAACATGCCTGAAGAAAACGGCGAAAGCGCGTTCGAAACCATCGACAACAGCAGCTTTGCCGGGAAATGGAAAATTATTTTCTTTTACCCAAAAGACTTCACTTTTGTTTGCCCAACCGAAATTGTTGAGTTCGCAAAACTGAACGAAGACTTCGCAGACCGTGACGCGGTTGTTATGGGCGGCAGCACCGACAACGAATTTGTGAAATTAGCATGGCGTCGCGAGCACCCGGATCTTGACCGTCTGAATCAGTATTCTTTTGCGGACAACGGCTCTCTAGTCGACGGCCTGGGCGTACGTGACAAAGCAGAGAATGTTGCATTGCGCGCTACCTTCATTGTTGATCCGCACAACGTTATCCAGCATGTGTCGGTAAACAACCTGAACGTGGGTCGTAACCCGGCAGAAATCGTTCGTATTTTAGACGGTTTACAAACTGACGAACTGTGCCCATGTAACCGCGCAGTTGGTGGCGACACGCTTTAATAGGAGTTAACCCATGGCAATTGCAGATTACAAGCAATTACTCGGTGACCACAGCAAGGATACCAAGCTGAACCTGTCGAGTTTGTTCTCGAATGTGGAAGCGTCAGGCTTAACGGCTGACCAGTTCTACGGAACAGCGCTTTCTTTGGTGTACAGCTTGGCGGATAACGAACTTATCGAAGCTGTGGAAGAAGAAGCCGAAGGTAAAATCGAAGACAATGTGAAGACAGCGGCAAAAACCGCAGCGTCTTTAATGGCCATGAACAACGTGTATTACCGGTTCCTGCACTTATCGAGTGATAAGCAGTTTGGCAAAATGCCAGCCGGTCTGCGCATGAACGCAATGGCTAACCCGGGTGTTGATAAAGCCGATTTTGAGCTTTTCTCACTGGCAGTGTCAGCACTGAACGGATGTGGAATGTGCATTGACTCGCACGTGCAAACGTTGCTGAAACACGACGTAACAGCACAAGCGATTCAATCATCCATTAAGTTGGCGGCGGTACTTAATGCAGCGTTGACTGCACGCAAACTGTCGTAAACCCTCTAGGGGCTCCCCTTTGCCCCATGCAACGCTTGCCCGCACTGTCATGGTGCGGGCTTTTTTATGTTCGTTTGGTTGCTCTGCTGGTTTTGTCCTAAGCTTAAAACAAAGGCAAAGGAGGAACTATGCAAGGCATTAATGCTGATCGCTTAAAAAAATCTGTCCTGGAATTATCCAATATTGGTTATAACGACAATGACCACGGCGTGTATCGGTGGGGCTTTACTGACGCCGATATGGAAGCCCGAACGTGGATGATGGAACAGGCCAAAGCCGAGGGGTTTGAAACTTTTATGGACGGTGCCGGCAATGTTTTTTTCGGCATCGGCGACTTTACCCAAAAGCCGGCTGTACTAACCGGGTCTCACCTCGATACTGTTCCCGCCGGTGGTATTTTTGATGGTGCCTTGGGCGTGCTTGCCGGATTCGAAGTTTTGCGCTCGATCAAAGAAAACGATATTAAATTGAAGCATCCTGTCTGGGTAGTCGGTACAGCCGAAGAAGAAGGTCGCTTTGGTGGTATGATGGGCTCGCAGGCAATAGCGGGCGTTATAAACCCGGACTGGTTAATGTCAGCGCACGATGCCGACAATGTGTACTTGAAAGATGCTATGGCTGCACACGGTATGAATGTCATGGATGTGTTGGATGCCGCCTGGCCGCCGGAGCGACTGAAGGCGTTTTACGAGCTGCATATTGAGCAAGGGCCGGTGTTGTTTCAAAAAGAAATAACCATTGGTGCCGTGGAAGGTATTTCCGGTGTGTTTAAATGGATAGTGCACTTGAAAGGCAAAGCGGATCATGCCGGTACGGCGCCTATGAATATGCGCAGTGACGCATTTATGGGATTGGCCGACTTTGCCCATGAAATTGACCGTATTATCGCTGAAGATGGCACCGATAAAACCCGGATTACTGTGGGTAAAGTCGACCTGAAACCCGGCAGTCCGCATACGGTTCCTGGTGAGGCTATATTCACCATTGTCGGCCGCGATATGAGTAACGACGTGATGAAAGAGCTGGCTGACTCGTGCAATAAAGCTCTGTCAGCCATTGCGCGAAAACACCGGCTGAAGTTTGAGTATGAAGAAGTCAGTTGGCTTGATCCTAAAGATTGTTCAAAGGCATTGACTCAGAAAATTATGGATAAGGCGAAAGCACGTAAATATTCGTGTTTGAAAATGCCCAGCGGTGCCGGTCACGACACACAGTTTTTGGCGGAATTAACCGATGCCGGGCTTATTTTTATTCCGTCTGTTAATGGTGTCAGCCATGCGCCGGACGAGTGGTCGCACTGGCACGATGTGGAAGCAGGTTGTAACATACTTTTTGATTGTATAATTGATTCAGCTCAGTGAGCTGCGCTTCTCAGTATGATCCGTTATACTAGGCGCACCTCGCCGTGACACTAAGTGGTATTGTTCATGGAACAAAAGCAAAAGATAACGGTTCAGTCTGCGGACAAAGTCAAAATCCAGCGTCCCGACGGACAAAAGCACAACAATAATTACTCCCCCCGTAGTCGCATTTATGTGCGCAGTGTGAAAGGTGCTCTCGAGTACTTCAGGCGTAGCTTTGGCTTTATTCTTCTGGGCGTATTTGCGCTGCTGCCCTGGCTGACTTATCAGGGCGAGCAAGCCATTTTGCTCGACATTATGGAGCAACGCTTCCGTATTTACGGTCTGACGCTGTGGCCGCAGGACTTCACCGTTGTTGCCTGGTTTGCCATTGTCGCGGCCGTTGCGTTGTTTTTTGTGACCACGATATTTGGCCGAGTTTGGTGCGGTTTTATGTGCCCCCAAACCACCTGGACCTTTATTTTTATGTGGTTTGAAAAGAAATTTGAAGGGCCGCGAAATAAGCGTATAAAGCTTGATGAACGAAAAATGGACTTCGACAAGCTGTGGCGTAAAACTGCTAAGCAGGTAAGTTGGGTCTTGGTCGCTTTACTGACCTCTATGACCTTTGTTGGCTACTTTACCGATATTCGTGAACTCTTTATTAACTTCTTCACATTAGACGCCGGCTTCTGGGCAACCTTCAGTGTGCTTTTCTTCACCTTTTGCACCTACGGAAACGCGGGTTACATGCGCGAGATTATGTGTACGCACATGTGTCCGTATGCGCGCTTCCAGTCCGCCATGTTCGACAAAGACACCTACACGGTCTCTTATGATGCAGAGCGTGGCGAACCACGCGGACCTCGTTCTCGTAAAGCAGACCCGGAGGAAAAAGGGTTAGGTCACTGTATAGACTGTTATATGTGTGTGCAGGTTTGCCCTACCGGTATCGATATCCGCAACGGTCTGCAATACGAGTGTATCGACTGCGGAGCCTGTATTGATGCCTGTAATGATGTGATGGATAAAATGAACTATCCGCGCGGGCTTATTCGCTTTACCACTGAACGCAACTTGGCGGCAAAAGAGAAGAAGCAGAAGACCAACCCGTGGCGCATGAAAAGTATTGGTTACTTCATTATGTTGCTGGCGGTAAGTGCCGTCTTAATCTGGGATGTGGCGACGCGTATACCTTTGGAAGTTGATGTGCTTCGTGACCGTAATCAGCTGTACCGTGAGAACATTGAAGGTCAAATCGAAAACGTCTTCACTCTTAAGTTAGTGAATAAATCGCAGCAAGACCAGACGTACCGAATAGAAGTCAAAGGTTTTGAGCAGTTTGAACTCATTGGAGAAACCACGAAAGACGTTTCTGCCGGTGAGGTAGGTACAATGCCGGTGACATTGGCGGTACCTCCGACGTTACTCAATGGTCAGGTGACAGAGTTTTACTTTGTGGTGACAGCCGTTGATAATGCGGACATCACAACTGAGCACCAAAGCCGTTTCTTATATGAGTAATTTGCTGGATCATTCGTCAGACTTTGCATTCCAGGGTCTGACGCCAGATATTGTTGTTAATGCACTGGAATCTGTCGGACTGTATCCTGCTTCAGGATTGCTGGCGCTTAACAGTTATGAAAACCGTGTGTACCAATTCACCGATGACGACCGCAAACGCTACGTCGCCAAATTCTACCGTCCCAGCCGCTGGACCACAGAACAAATACAAGAAGAGCTAAACTTTGCTGAAGAATTGGCGCAAGCGGAAGTACCGGCGGTATCGGCTTTGGCGCTGCAAGGTCAGCGCCTGCATGAATTCGATGGCTATCGCTTTTGTGTTTACCCAAGCGTTGGTGGACGCGCTTTTGAGCCAAATGATTTAGACGAGTTAGAGCGCCTGGGTCGTCAAATTGGCCGAATGCATGCAGTTGCAAAAGCCGGACGTTTCGAAAGCCGTGAAACAATAACTTATGACGGCTTCGTTGCGCAGTCAGTGGTTGAGTTGAAACAGTCTGAGTTGCTGCCCGCAGAGTTAAAAAACGCTTTTTTCGCCATTTTGGACCCGTTAGCAGAGCGCCTAAAAAGTACGCCACTGAATCAATTTGAGTTTCAGCGCTTGCATGGTGACTGTCATATCGGCAATATTCTTCAGTACGATGACAAACTGACTTTTGTCGACTTCGATGATTGTCGCTCTGGCCCGGCGGTGCAGGATCTCTGGATGATGCTGAGCGGACCTAAAGAAGAGCAGACGCTGCAACTCGATGCGTTAGTCTGTGGCTATGAAGATTTTTGCGATTTTGACACCGAACAAGTGGTTTTAATTGAACCTTTGCGCAGTTTCAGAATCATTCAATATATGGCATGGTTGTCGCGGCGTTGGCAAGACAGTGCATTTCAGCGGGCATTTCCGTGGTTTGCGGAAAGTCGTTATTGGGAACAGCAAATTCTTGCGCTCAAAGAACAACTGGCGGGGCTTGACGATGCGCCGCTGAACCTTGGTTTTAACGGATAATTTTAACGGATAGTTTTAATAGATAACAGGAAGACGTAATGAAAAATTGGTTAGTCAGTATTATTGGTTCTTTATTGTTAGTGGTTGGTGTCGCTCAGGCTCAGGACTTTGAGGAAGGCGTGCACTACGAAGTGATTGCAGACGAAGCGACCAGCAAGCCTGAAATTACAGAATTCTTCTCGTTTTACTGTGTGCATTGCTACCGCTTTGAACCTATCGCTAAAGAGATGAAATCAGAATATCCAAATGCGTTTCAAAAAGCCCACGTGTCTTTTATCAGCCCGCGCGGTAATGTCGGCGAGGAAATGACTCAGGCGTTTGTGGTAGCGGAAAAGCTGGGTAAAAGCGACGAATTGTCAGCCGCTATTTTTGATTACAACTTCAACAAGAATAATATGCTGACCAGCAAAGAAGACATTCGTAACGTATTTATTGTGAACGGTGTTTCTGGCGAAGAGTTTGATAAGGCAATGAAAAGCTTCACGGTAAGAACCGCAGCCGCGAGAATGGATCGCCGAGCGACTAATTTGGGTGTTAATGCAACGCCAACCTTTATCGTCAACGGTAAATACAAAATGCTGCCGCAGGGGTTCCGCGACAGCGACGATTTTGCCGGTGACTTTACGGACCTGGCAGGTTACTTACTAGAGAAGTAACCTCCGGCTGTTAGTTTTCAGGCTTGTAGTTACAATAAGCGCCTTATTCATTTTTGGAGAAGGCGTTTTGATTATTAAGGTACTGATAATTCCGTAAGCCAAATTCCGGTAATACGCTGTACAAGTGCTCAATAATAGAGCTTTGAATCGCTTCGTACTTGGTCCATTCGGTGTCGCTCGAGAAGGCATAAATTTCTAATGGAATGCCCGCTGCGGTTGGCTGCATTAGACGAGCCATGCAGGTTAAGTCCTCGCGTACTTTAGGGTGATTCTTCAGGTAACCATCCGCAAAAATTCGAAATGCGGTTAGGTTACTGACCGGCTTTTCTAAATCGTTTTCTTTAAGCCATTCATCCACCGACTTCCCAAAATAGGTATCAACAACCTTTTCGAGCTCGTCGTCAGACAGTAGTTTTGAGCTATCCAGATCAATCATCAGGGAACGTTTCATGCGGCGCCCGCCTGTTTCTATCATGCCTTGCCAGTTCTTGAAGGACTGATTAATCAGCACATAGGTTGGCAGGTACACAATGGTTTTATCCCAGTTTTCGACTTTAAGCGTAATAAGCCCGACTTCTTGTATGGTGCCATCAACATTGTGATCAGGCAGCTCTATCCAGTCGCCTATTGCAACCATGCGGTTAGTGGCAAGCTGAACACCAGCGACAAAGCCCATCAGTGTGTCTTTGAACACCACCATGAGTATGGCGGTCATGGCACCAAAGCCGCTGAGCAAGTACATGGGCGACTTATTCATGATAATAGCCACAGTGATAATGATGGCCATTAATACCAAGACCAATTTCACAACCTGAATAACGCCGGTTATAGGCACATCTCGCGCTTTTGGTGTGTAGTCGTAGGCGATGGATACAAAGTTAGCAATAGACGTCAGAATACTGGTGATAACCCAGGTAAGATAAATGCCGACAGCCGTTCGCAGGGGTGACTGCCAGCTTTCGAAGTCGCCGGTGAACAACACCGGAATAAAGCTATTAATAATAACAACCGGTGCTAAGTTGGCGCAGCGTTTGAAAAAACCACTGTCTACTAATGCCCGATACCAACGCTCTGGGGCGCGGCGCAGTGCACGTTCAATCGCATGGTCGAATACCCAACGGGCAATGACGTAAGTGATATAGCTTGCGACTAATATAATGGTGACACCGATGACCAAGCTGAGCTCCTGCAAATTGCTCTCGATGCCCATACTTTCCAGCCACTGCCTTACAAACTTAAAGTTCATGGCAACGCTCCTTATCGGGTTTCCGTGATGGTTTTACGGATATCATTAATGGTTTGATCTTTCTCGTGCCAACGCAAGTTCAGCCAGTTTTGAAAGTGCTCTTTGAACTTCGGATCATTAGCGTAGTCGCCAATTAAGTCCGCCGTAACTGGCAGCGTTTTGATATCCACGTAAACGTTTTTGAGTCGTCCGCTGAGTAAATGCCAAACAACGGGGCGCGAATCGTTACCCGGATATACAATAGTGATGTCCAAAATAGCCTCAAACTGTTCTCCCATTATTTGCATGGAAAAAGCTGTTCCACCTGCTTTTGGAGGCAATAAATTTTTAAACGGGCTGTTCTTTTTCTTATGCTTTTCCGGCGTAAAGCGAGTGCCCTCACAAAAATTAACGACCGTTGTCGGAATATGTCGGAATTTAGCGCATGAGCGTGTGGTTGTGGCGATATCCTTGCCTTTTAGGTGAGGCTTTTTCTGTATCAAGTCTTTTGAATAACGCTTCATAAAAGGCATATCTAAAACCCAGCACCCCCATCCGACAATGGGTATCCACATAAGCTGAGATTTTAAGAAAAAGCGAGGCGTTGGCATATGGCGGCGGGTTAAGTGCATTAACACAAGAACATCCACCCAGCTGCGATGGTTCGCCATGACCATATACCAGCCATTTTCGTGGAGATCTAAGTCGCCTTTTATATGCCATTCCATGCGTTGAGTCAGCTGGAACATCATTGACATGCAGTAAGCCCAGACGCGGAATAGCCCGTTAGCGGCGGCTGAACACAAGCGTTGAGTTGCAGGAAAAGGCAGAAGAATTTTGAAAACACCGACACCAATAATCAAAACGCCGATAATAGCGGTTGTGATAACTCCCCACAGTAAGTGAGCGATGACTCTGAAGGGAATAAGTAACGATGTCAGCATATTTCCTGGTGCCTTCCTAAAAGTAAATAGTTACAGAAATAATAACTTAAGCCGTGCTTTATGTCTGTTGCGAAAGGGTAAAAAATAATGGTACTGTACAAATATACAGTATTGGAGGGCAGTATGCAGCCAAATCTACAGCGACTGATAGAAAAAGGGGTTGTTTGGCAGGGCCAGACAAAAGCGCCTCAAGCTGACCATTACATAAAAACAGGCTTTTCCAAGCTTGATGAGCTGTTAGGTGGTGGTTGGCAAACTCCCGGGTTGCATGAATGGCAGTTAGAGACGCCTTTTTCAGAGCAGCGGTTGTTATTGCCGCTTGCGCAACAAGCTATTGAACAGGGGCTTGCAGTGTTTTGGGTAAACCCGCCTGCGCAGTTGTCTGCCGCCAGTCTGCATTATCATGACTTAGCCGATGCTATGCATGTTGTGGTTGAGGCCAAAGCAAGTGATGCCTGCTGGGCTCTTGAGCAGATATTACAGACCAAAAACACTATGGCGTTTGCCTGGCTTCCGCAAAAAGAAACAACGTCTCCGAAAGTCCGGCGCTGGTATAAAGCGGCGGATTCCGGGCAAATGGGCATCGTTATTAGCGGTTTTAGCGATCACCCGGAGGCTCGACCTTATAGTAACCGGTTAAAAATACGTTTAACGGAAAATGGATTAGCTTTGGATATTTTAAAGCGCAAGTCCGGATGGCCTGTTGAGAATATAGAGCTGAGCTAATGTGGTTATATTGTCACTTTCCGCAGTTGCTGTTAGACACCCTGTTAAAAGCACAGCCCGAGTTCGAGAAACAGGCAGTCGCGCTTTATCAGGTTCAAAACGGACAGTCACTTATTGAGCAAAGTAATCAAGTCGCTCAGCAGGCGGGAGTTAGTCAGGGCATTGCCAGTGTTATGGCTATAGCTCTCTGCGAAGACTTAAAGCTAAAAGAGTACAGTGTGACAAAAGAAGAAAGGCTTCTTTGTGGCGTAGCTGACCATTTTTACCAGTGGGCGGCCAAATTGGTATTAGAGCCGCCGCAGGGCCTATACATAGAGCTCGATAGTCTCGAAAAGTTGTACGGTGGGTTGTCGAATACGGTGAAAACGTTGCATTTGGCGGTAAAACAACTGAACGTGAGATCGCAGCTGGCGGTGGCTAACAATGCGTTAGCAGCGAAAGTGCTGGCTGAAGCCGATGCCCCGCTGACAATGAAGGATGAAAAAGCCGATCATCAGTTAAAAGGTTTATCCATAAAAAGTAGCGGCTTACCGGACAAAATTGTTCGAAACTCGTTATCCGCAGGCATTTTCTCTATTGGTGACTTACTGGACATCCCCGGTAGTGACATTGGCCGTCAGCTTGGAAAAGAAGCTCTGTTTTATATACAAGAGCTAAAAGGTGAGCTGAAAACGCAGCGAGTCAGTGACTTTTACCAGCCGTCCGAGCGTTTTTTTCAGCACGTCGACTTAGTTTCCGAGGTATCTAATTGGCAGGGCTTACGATTTCCTATGAAGCGGCTGCTTAATGAATTAGAGAGCTTTTTGTATCAGCGCCAAAACGTTGTGCAACATATAAAGTTTCAGCTGTACCAGCGCGATAAAAGTTGCTCAGAGATTAGGGTTGCAACAGCAAGCCCCAGTTGGCGCGCGCAAAGTTTTTGGTCATTACTGCAGTTAAAAATGGAGCAAGCTCCTTTAAGCGCACCTGTTTTGGAGGTGTCTCTTCAGGCATCAGACTTCTCTTCATTGTCGGTAAAAACAAGTCACTTTTTTCATGATGCAAAAGACACCCAGGGCCTATTTTCTCTCATTGGAAAATTACAGGTGAAGCTTGGCGAAAGTGCAGTTTATACCCCGGCAGTGAGCGATGATCCCAGGCCCGGTATTAACGAATACAAACAACCGGCCTGCCGCTTCGGCGGTTTCTCCGTAAAGCCTGTTAAGCGCCCTTTATGGCTAAATCACCCTGAACCAGTCAATTTGGATGAGTGGTCTTTAAGCGACGGCCCGGAGCGAAAGCGTTGCGGCTGGTGGGACAGCCAACTAATAGAGCGAGACTACTGGATAGCAACGGACAGTAAGCATCGCATAGGCTGGCTTTTTTATGAGTCCGGCCAGTGGTATTTGCAGGGATGGTTTAGCTGATCTGGCTTCACGCCCACTCAGCCTGAGGTTTTAAGATGGCATTTGCAGAGTTACACGCACTCAGTCATTACAGCTTTCTGCGCTCAGCGGCTGCGCCAGAAGAGTTGGTATGCAGAGCAGAACAGCTAGGCTACTCAGCTATAGCCATTACCGACGAATGCTCGGTTGCAGGAGTTGTTAAAGCCTATGAAGAGGCTAAGCAGCGCGATATTAAGCTTATTATAGGCGGTGAGTTTCATATTGCTGATTACGGCATTTTTGTCGTCCTCGCTCCAACGCGAGAAGCCTATGCTGAGTTGAGCCAGAAAATTACTGAATTTCGTGGGCGCTCGAAAAAAGGCAGTTACCAGGCGAATATTGAGGACTTTTTCACGGGTTTTTCGGACTGCTTTTTGTTATGGCTTCCGGATTTTCAGCAACATCAACTCGTGGCTGTTGGCAAAAAACTTTGCCATGTTTGGCATTCGCGATTTTGGCTGTTGTACGAAAGGCATTACCAGGCCGATGACAGCGAGACATTCAATGCAATCGTCGAGCTTAACAAAGCATTAAAAGCCAGGGTAGTTTGTGCCGGTGGCGTACGTATGGCAGCAAAGCAGCAACAACCATTGTTTGACACCATGAGCGCTATACGCGAAGGCTATAGTTTGTATGAAAACAGTGGTGTCGCAAGCGATAACGCAGAGCGTCATTTACGAAGTTTGCAGGAGCTAAAGCAGTGCTATCCGGAAGCGTGGCTGAATGAGTCAAGCAATATAGCCAATCAGTGTCATTTTTGCTTATCAGAGCTTCGTTATGAGTACCCGGCGGAACTCACGCCGAAAGGCTTGTCCGCTACGGCGTATTTACGTCAGTTAACCGAAGACGGCGCGCGGTGGCGTTATCCAACAGGCATTCCTGCGAGTGTTAAAGCTCAGTATGAAAAAGAACTGAAGCTTATACAGGAAATGCAGTATGAAGCGTTTTTCCTAACTATCTATGACTTGGTTCAATTTGCCAACAGTCAGGGCATTTTGTATCAGGGGCGAGGCTCAGCGGCGAATTCGGTGGTGTGTTTTTGCTTAGGTATTACCGCGGTTAACCCTTCGCAAATAGAAGTGTTGTTTGAGCGATTTATTTCGAAAGAGCGTAATGAGCCGCCAGATATTGATGTCGACTTTGAGCACGAACGTCGCGAAGAGATCATTCAATACATCTATAAAAAGTACACTCGAAAACGAGCAGCACTGGCAGCAACGGTGATCACTTATCGCTTTAAAAGCGCTTTTCGTGATGTCGGAAAGGCGCTGGGATTTTCTGAGCAACAGTTACAGTTTTATAGCCAGAACTTAGATTCCCGAGATAAGGAAGACAGTTGGCAACAACAGTTGATGCAGCAACACCCAAACGTATTTGGGTCTAAAAAAGGACAACTGCTACTCTTGCTTGTCGAGCAGTTAAAAGGAGCGCCGCGACATTTATCTCAGCATGTTGGCGGCTTTGTTATTGCGTCCGACGAGGTTGCCCGGCTGGTTCCGGTGGAAAATGCATCGATGCCTGAGCGCACCGTTATTCAATGGGATAAAACCGATTTAGAAACACTGGGTCTGCTTAAGGTCGATGTGCTGGCGCTGGGAATGCTGACAGCACTACGTAAAATGCTTGCGTTAGTGAACGAGAAAGGCACAAATAACGGTAAGTCATTAACCCTTGCAAATATCCCTCAGGAAGACCAAACCGTTTATAAGCAGCTTCACCAAGCTGACTCTATGGGTATTTTCCAAATTGAGTCGCGGGCGCAAATGACCATGCTGCCAAGGCTAAAACCAAAAACGTTTTATGATCTGGTTATTCAAATTGCTATTGTCAGACCCGGGCCTATTCAAGGCGACATGGTTCACCCCTATTTACGGCGCCGAGATGGCTTGGAAAATGTGGACTATCCCAGCGAAGCGGTTCAATCGGTACTGAAGCGTACTCTCGGTGTGCCCATATTTCAGGAGCAGGTTATAAAACTGGCAATGGTTGCAGCTGGGTTTACCGGTGGAGAGGCCGACCAATTACGAAGAGCCATGGCATCCTGGGGTAAGCGGGGGCAGTTAACACACTTCGAGCATAAACTCATAAAAGGAATGCTGGAGCGAGGCTATACGCGAGACTTTGCAGAGCGCTTATTTCGGCAAATTTGTGGTTTCGGGCAGTACGGCTTCCCTGAGTCTCATTCTGCCAGTTTTGCTAACCTTGCCTATGCGTCAGCTTGGTTTAAAACGCACTATCCTGCCGCATTTTATGTCGGTTTACTGAATAGCTTACCGATGGGGTTCTATTCTGCCTCTCAATTGGTTCAGGACGGACAGCGGCACAATGTCGAATTTTTACCTGCCGATATTAATAAGAGTAACTGGGACTATGAGTGGCTAAGCCAGGAGCCCAATGTTGTAAGAATAGGATTACGACAAATTAGGAGCTTGTCAGAAATACGCATAAAAGAGTCGTTAAAACACAGACCTGAGGCAGGCTTTAAAGGGCTGAAAGATTTAGAAGACGCAGGGCTGAATAAGTTTGACATACAGGCGCTGGCAAAAGCGGATGCGTTGCGAAGCGTTTTAGGACACCGATACCAAGCCCACTGGGAAAGCCTCAGTGAGCGAGACAGCCAAATGCCGTTGTTCGCTCAGGTATCCGACTGCCCTGCTCGTCAGTTACCGGCGCCTCAGGAGGTTGAAGACATAAAAGCAGACTATGAAACACAGGGTCTCAGTTTAAGGCGTCACCCTATTACCTTGCTACGAGCTCACTCAAAAGAGCTGAGTCGATGCATTGTCGCAAAAGAATTAACCGACTGTCGCTCAGGACAGGTGTTATCCGTAGCTGGTTTAGTAACCTGTAGACAGAGACCCGGAACAAGTCGTGGTGTTACATTTTTTACTCTAGAAGATGAAACGGGCAATATAAATGTGGTTGTTTGGGCGCATACGGCCAGACAATTCCGACAAGCTTATTTGACCAGCAAGTTACTTTGGGTGAAAGGTGTGGTCGAAATAAAGTCAGGTGTTGTTCATGTCATAGCTGGGAGGTTAAAAGACTTAACCTCCCTACTGACTATTGAAAGAGTCGAGAACCGTCGTTTTCATTAATATCAGGAAACGGGACTTACCTGCAGTAGGTAGTCGTCTTTCAGGTCTACATAGTTTTGCGCCGACTGGCTAAGAAACGCAGACTCTCCTTTATTAAGCTTACGTTTCTTTTCAACGGGGCTGCCAACATACAAATAACCGCTTTCCAGGCGTTTGCCGGGAGGAACTAAACTCCCTGCCCCAATAATCACATCATCCTCGACAATAACATCGTCCATAATAACTGCAGACATACCCACCAAAATGCGGTTACCCAGCTGGCACCCGTGAAGCATACAGTGATGACCGACGGTCACATCGTCACCAATGATAAGTGGATGCCCGTTAGGGTTTGATGGTGACTTTCGGGTAACATGTAATACGGTTCCGTCCTGAATGTTGGTTCTTTTGCCGATACTGATTGAGTTTACATCGCCTCGGGCGGCAACCATCGGCCAAACGCTACTGTCGTCTCCGAGAGTGACATTTCCTACAATGACCGCGCTAGGATCTAAATAGACGCGCTCGCCAATAATAGGCTCATGTTCTTGATAACTGCGTAAGTCCGCCATATTGGGCTCCAACGTTAATAAAGAGTTACTCCTTTTATAGCAGATGATGTTGTGAAGATCATGCACCGCCTTATTCTGCACATAAAAACAGCGTGTTGCTGAAACTTTACGCAGTCAGTAAAAAAACAGTTAAAAAGGCATAAAAAGCGCTTGACGGTGCGAGTTAAATCTCTAAAATGCGCTCCACGTTCGAGGCAGGCAACGAAGCCGCCGAAAACCTAA
>VAOV01004343.1_pt1 | contig 35503 bp, 29 predicted proteins | sample 3393941 | NCBI WGS metagenome assembly VAOV01 (sample SAMN08290427, study PRJNA428436) | hydrothermal vent metagenome | isolation source: Deep-sea hydrothermal vent chimney | place: Indian Ocean: Southwest Indian Ridge | depth 2398 m m
AGAAATAGCCATTTTGCTGCACCCAAAGATGAGTAATAGATCAAAATGGGGGATCGGTGTCAAGAAAAATAAATCAGTTAATTAGGTGCGGAATGACGGTTCGATTCTAAACGGTAAAAAATATGCCGTATGGGGTACCGGTGTTCATTACGAAAAGCATTACCAATCGTTTGTTAGTTCAACGAGCAATAGAGAAAAGATGTGGGGTTTTGTTGATAATAACAGAGAAAAATGGGGAAAATTCATTGACGGTCATTCTATCCATTCTCCTGAAGATCTTGTGGGATCTGACGTTGAGATTGTGTTAATCGCCAGCCAAAGCCACCCTGATATTTTCCAGCAACTCTGCGAAATCTTATATTCCAACGTGAATGCATTGAAAAATACTTATTTGCTCTACGAGGACAATATAGACATGAAACGCATTGACAGAGCAATGGATGAATACAGATATAGTGTAGGCTTAAAAAAACCAATGTCTCTGTAATAATTGAACACGTAATGACTCTGTGCTCTGATACTTATTCAGGTGCAAACTGTTATCGTCTTTACTACAGAGCACAGGACGTTGATTTCGACACCGAACAATTACGCTTATAAACCATCGCTGATAGACATATGGGGAGTACGTTTTACTCCTCATGCTGGACGCGATAGATCACACAGATTCATCAGCGGATACAAATTTTTTAACGATCAATTTCTGCAAAAATGTCCTGCCATTGTTTTGCAATCCAACTCTGGTCAAAGAATTTCTGAGCCTGTTTGCGATTGAAATGTCTTTGCTCATCGGTTAACAACTGAATCCTGGCGCCTTGTAACAATAAATTGGAGTCCATAACAACTAATCCATACCTCTCGGTCAAATGTGCCCATAAGCTGGTGTTTTGCTTGTTGATATACAAAGTAGCACCGGTATATAGCAATGCGTACATCGTGGACAGTGCTATCTGCGTGTGGGTATGCATTACTGCAACATTGATAGTGGATAACCAGGGCGCATATTCATACGGTGCCATAAAATCGGTGATGGCGGTAAAGTTTTTAAATAGCGATGTCCCTTCTCTGGCAATTTTCTCTGCATAGTGGTTACTGCCATAGGACAAGGGCGCGATAATATTGTATTGCGCGTTGTTTTGAGCCAAAGCGCCTAACACCTCCATATGGTGCATTTCAGCTACCGCACTGTGGCCAACCATCACTTTCAGAGTAGCGTTGTGCACATGGGCATCGGTCAGATCTTGAGGGTCCAGAGGATTAGGGTAAAAACCAACAAAGTTGCGCGCTTTACTTTGGTAACGTTGCTGAGCATGTATATAGTCATACTCCATAAAGGTCACTAAGTAAGGAAACTCACCTTTACTGATTTTGACTTTTTCCTCAATAAATCCGCCCCGCGCTGGCACGGTATGGATATCCCTTCCCCAGGCCACCCAACAGGCTTTACGATTAAGCTCGGGGTCCAGAATAAACGGAAACAGCGCCACATTAAAATAGCCATGAACCATCACATGCTTGCTTTGCGCTACCGCTTTCGCCAACGTCAAAATACCTGACAACTGAGCAGGGTACCAGTTGTCTTTTTCGCACGAGACCTCTGAAATACCATTCGCCGCAGGGCTATCGGTTTCATGCTTATCAGAGACTGTACGTAAAATAAAACGATGCTCGGCATTTGTGTTCGACGCCGCTATCAGCGCATTGAATGATTCCGCAAAGCCGCCTTTAGGCATTATATGTAAAAAGCCACCAGGCTTTGGTTCCACCTGCTTATAAAGCCATTTCGCCAGGCGGTAGATGCCTTTTAAGAAGAAAAAATGCAGTTTTGCCCATCGCCAACCTGACGGCTTTACAATAACATCGTAGCAATGACAAAAAGGAATATTAAAGTCTGCCAACTGATTAAGTATTTGCTCGTAGTACTGACTTGTCACCACAATAAAGTCGGGCTTTAAATCCTTTAAATCGTCAAACCCGAATACTGGGATCCCGCTGAATTCAGTACCTGCTTTGCGCGGATCATTATCAATAAATGCTACAATATTCGCGCTTCCTTTAAACTCAGATAAAAATATTTCACCTAATCCGGAAGCGCCAAATAACACCACACGCCCAGCTTTTTCTATCTTTTGTTGTAAATCAGTCACGGTATCCAATAGGTAATTCCTGTTTATTTATTGCTTTCACAGCGCCTGTTACTACCTACCGAGGTAAGATTATTCATCATTCAATCTAAATTCAGGGGATTAATCGCTGCCGGTATAATGCCTGACAATATTTTCTACCAGCAACTGAGCCGCGTGACCATTACCATAGAGATCCTGGGGGATTGCGTTATCCCACTGTTTGTCGATACATTCATTAACAGAGGATTCAATTAATTCGGGTGTTGCACCAGTAAGCACATTACAACCATGCTCAACCAATTCTACCCATTCCGTTTCGTCACGCAGGGTCACACAATATTTTTGAAAGTAATAGGCATCTTTTTGCAAGCCGCCGCTGTCGGTCATAACCAATTTCGATCGTTGAATGAGCCAGAGCATTTCCAGATACCCCACCGGGTTGACTACTTTTACATTTTGAGCAAAAGTCAGCCCATGCTTCACCATGGCGCCTTGGGTTCGGGGATGCAAGGGGACAACCACGGCTACGAATTCACTAACCCGATTGATAACCGTCACCAAAGCGTTAAGGCGCGCAGGATCGTCGGTATTTTCCGCCCGATGCAGTGTTAACAGTATAAAATTATCCGGATAATCAAAACACTGATTGCTCACGGCCTGCCCGTAATACAAGGCACTGTCCATCATTACATCACCCACGGCAACAACCTGGCTGTCGAATTGGTCAAAACCTTCTTTGTTGAGGTTATCAACACCGTGCTGCGACGTGCAAAACAGTAAGCTACTGATTCTGTCAGTTAGGATTCGGTTAACTTCTTCCGGCATATTCATATTGCCACTGCGAAGTCCGGCTTCCACATGGATAACCGGAATGTGCAGTTTAGCCGCCACTAAGGCGCCTGCTAACGTGGAGTTAGTGTCACCATAAACCAGCACATAGTCAGGATGCTCGTCTAACACTACCTGTTCAATCCCGGTCATCATAGCTGCGGTCATTGCAGCGTGACTGGCGTTGTTAATATTAAGGTTATAGGCCGGTTTCGGGATGCCCATTTCATCAAAAAAGATTTGACTCATCTTGGCATCAAAGTGCTGACCTGTGTGCAAAATCACTTCATTCAGAATATTACTGTTGGCCATGGCACGGCTGACAGCAGACGCCTTGATAAACTGTGGGCGGGCACCAATAACGGTTAATACCTTAGCCATGCAAATCTCCTTTAACAACATTCAGGATATTCTCAGCCACACGCTGCCATGAAATGGTGTCCCGGGCAAAAGAAGCAATGGCGGGCTTCACTGACCCGGTTTGCACAATACGCTGGAAAAACGTCACAATGTTAGGAATATTTAGTGCTGAGTCATCCTCTGGCACTCTTAATACGTAGGGGTTTTCTGATAGCACCGAATCTGCACAACTGTAGATTACAGGTAATCCTGAGGCCAGGTATTCTCTGACTTTTAGGGTAGAACTGCGGTACAGGTCAATGCGATGCATGCCCAGACTAGCAATGGCTAAATCTGCCTGAATAAACACCTCATCAAGCTCTGCCCCGCTTAAGAAGCCATGAAACCTTACCCATTTATCCATTTTGAGTCCTGCACAAAGACGCCGCAGATCGTCAAGACAGTCCCCTTCTCCCACCACGTGCAGCATCACCGTCACCGGGCGCGGTATCGTATAATAGGCGGCCAAACCATTTATTACCCGGTCGACACCATGCCAGTTACTCAGATTGGCGACCATCAGCAGATTAATCACATTATCGGGATGCCTGACCGATGAGACCCGACGTTCTGCCAATTCATCAATCATGGCCTGACTGAGCTGATTATCGAAAGGGTGATTTGGTTTGTTTAAGATGGTGTCGTCATAGCAGGTAGAGAAAACATGATCGACTTCGTTAAGCATGGCCTGACGATGCGTCCGGACTGTTTTTATGTCCACGCCGGTTAACTCTGCTTCATAAGGGTAAGTAGGGAACTCCACACAGGCAATAGCGTGCCCACGAATTGCGCGGTAAAACTCAACCAGTGTCGGATGTTTCAACATGGCCTCGTAACGCACCAATACCACATCCGGCTGCCACTGTTTTACCGCTTCTACGGCGTGTTGCCAGAATACAATGGACTCCTGCTTCGGAGAAATGCCTGGCCAGGAAAGCCCGGTACTAACCAGCTCCCCTTGATGATAAACCGACGTGGTTTGAGTACCGTAGGACATATAAACGCAGGCCACTTCACAACCGGCTTGTTCGAAGCCTTCGAGTTGCCCCTTTATTTTTTTAAACACGCCCGCAAATTTTTTTGAATGTTCGTTAATGCGGCAGATGAACAGGACTCTCACTATGGCTACCTTTTTATCGTCGTTATTTCGTTATCGGCGCAGCGTTATAAATCATTAAATCCGGGATTAAAATCGAAGCGTCGCGCAGGTATCAATGGTTTTGAATAGCGACCTTTATATGCTCAAAAATGCCATCGTTTTTCTAAACAGATATCAGAGCATCTAATCATGCTACCAATTGTGTCATCGTGAACTTCGCGATCAATTCACTTTCTGGCAGTGTTTGGAGAATACCTATCCAGCCTGTATCACCGCGCTTTACTGGCCAGCGAGACATAGAGTTTTTCATAATCCTCTACCATGCGCTGCAAGGAAAAATACGAATCGACGGCGTTTTTATGCCTTTGGCTGGCGAAATGTTCAATGTCTTCCACTAAAGCGGACCGCTGTGCTGGCTTCACAAACCGATGTCGCTCACTTACTGGTACACATTCCTTTGTCCCACCAGTATCAAAACCAAACACCGGTAAGCCCGTACTTGCGGCTTCTATAACACCTAAAGGCTGATTTTCAGCCTCAGCGCAGTGCAATAGCAAGTCGGCGGCATTGAGATATTCATTCATTTTGCTGGCATCTTCAATAAACCCTGTGTTGATGTAATTGAACGCCTTGAGGTGATGCTTCGCGGTCTCATCAATTCGCCCGATCACAAGTAGTGTAAAAGGTACCTGGCGCTGCCTGAGAGCCTCCAGCACGCTCAAATTATTATAGAAACCTTTGAAAACATTACGAGTGCTGTTCGCTGATGTGGCAATGACAAAGGCCTGTTCATCGATAGACAATGACGCTCTCACCTTGTTTTTCGGCAACGGATAATACACACGCTGATCAGTGCCATTAGAAATAACCTTTACATCAATAGCCACTTTTTGGTGAATCGTCTTTTTTAACCATTCAGAAGGTGAGACCAGCGTTAGGTTGCGGGCGTGGCGCAGTACAAATAACTTTACTTTGTACAAAAATCGGGTGAAATCAAACTTACTCTGCAATGGCCAGGTGCCTATTTGAGGACAGGGTCCGCACTGGCTGTTAAACCGTTCACAGCCCAGCGGGTAAATGCACCCCGCCGTGACTATTGAGCAATCGTGAGCAGTCCAGATCACCGGTTTAAAAAAGCTCAAAATTAATATCGTAAACGGCGAAATGGCACCTGAGATATCGTGAAAATGAAACACATCGGTCTCACGAAACTCTTTTTTAAGTAGCAGCCGGGGTAACTCCATTGGCAGAATTTCCGGAAATCCAAGGGTTCTTAAATGCCAGTGGATCTTTTTAATTAACTTTTCAAAGCTGCCATAAAGCGGCCTGTTGATCTGGTTGAATCCCTGCCGGGAGCTACGGGATAAATGAATCACCTTATGCCCTGCAACTGTCAAATTTTGCGCCAATTGCTCGGCTACTTTGCTGGCGCCACCGCCATAACGATCGGCTTTACTAAGCAGGCAAATCCGCAACTTACCGGGACCAGGCTCACTCATGATTTTGTTCATGTCTTAATATCCAGAATGTCGTTTATATCTTTTAACATATTCTTTTTAGCAAACAACCAACACCCACCAAGAGAATCATACACTCACAATATCAACCTGATGCTCTACCCCCATATCTCTCGCGATAGAAATAATATTTTTGGCAATTTCATCTTTAAAAGCGAAAGAGGTAATGGCAAATTTTCGTGATCCACTTAATAATGCCTGCTTCAGGCTAAGCACCTCAAGACCACAAACTTCATACTGACCATTGATTTCAGCTTTTCTATCAACAATTCGTTCCACCTTAAACATCTGTGCACTGGCTGCCTGATAAAACTGTTCGAAGAAAATACCGCCTCCACAGACAGTGAATTCAGGCCATCGACGTTCTTCAAGTATCGCAATGAGGCGCTCGATGTTCTGGTTATTGTCGTTGAATACAAGGCCCTGTCGCCGAAACAAAAACGTCGAGTCAAGCAGACTTATAATGGCCTGAGGCCAGTTGATAAGCCACTTATTCCAACGATCGTACTGCTCAAGGTTGCTGATTACCTGTTCGCATCCCTGCTGCCGGACCAATTCAATTTCTCTTTCAGAAATAACAGGATAGACGTTATCGGCACCAAAATTATCTTCATGCAACAGGGCGGTAAAAATACGACTTTCCTTTTCTGTAGGCATTCTGACGTATCTCGCCAGACTGCTCACGACAATCCGCTCATCTATTGACGTAAAGCCATATTTATCAAAACAATTAAAGAAGCTTTTGACGCCCTCCAAAAATGCCGATACTAGCTTATGGTTTGCACTAATATTTGGCCCTAAAACGGGCTGACCGAATTCATCATAACCAGTGGTGGTTCCCACGTCACCTAACAAAAACCCTTCAATACATTCAGGGGAACGGGAGAACAATTGCCTGATCTGATGATTATCATTATGTGCGCCAATAAAACTCTCGTAAGCCGTTGATAAATTTTCGTAGATCCGATGATTAGAAAGAAACAATAGATTTGCTCTGGAATTTAAACCCAGAGCACACTCTACCTGATGCTGGGCGGTGCCACCGGCACCTAAATCAACAACAACGCAGTCGTTATAATCGCAACCTATATTTTGTTCAAAATAATGATTAAACGCTGCTTTTGCTTGCAACACTTTGTTGCGAATAGCTTCCTTATGACTGCTTAGGGTTTTAGATAAAATAGTAAGAACATTCTCGCCCTGGTGAAACATGCAATCTGCCTTACGCAATTCCAGGTTCTCATAACTTTGATGCAGCTCGTCTACCGGAAGGGAGAGGTCTTTATAGAGATTAGCAATACAAAACCCTCGTATTTTCATAAACAAAGCAAGCATGTCACTGATCCAAAGTTCGCTTTGTAGATTAATCGAGGGCAATAAAGTGGATTTACGGGAGACATAAAACTTTTTTACGTCAATGCCGCAAATACCTCTTTGTTTCAATCTTGTTTCAATCAGCGGCGTGAACACCTCTCCTTCACGCATAATGCATAAAATAATATCGGAATTATGAGCAATGGTTTTATCTATGACCCAATCACAAAAACAGAGCAATAAGGTTCCCCAGCTAAAAGCACCCAGTTCGAAGGAATCAACGACACTGTCGATGGGTCTGTGCACACAGGAAAGCATCCGAATAGCGTGACAATCAGGAATGCCAGAAAAACACTTTTCTTCAGCGAGCGTTATCATTTTATGATCTATTGCCGGGGCGACCCAAACAGTTTTGATACCCAGGCGCTCGGCATTTTTCATGTCGGACAGTAAGTTATCACCAACGTGTAACCAATTAGCATATTCTATCTCTAACGCTTCTTTTACCGCATGAAAAAGCAAACCTGAAGCCTTGCTCGCTTTGTATTCACAGGACATAAACACCGGAATCTGGTGCAAGAAGCTTCCAGCAGGAAAAAAAGTTTCCCTTACCTGCTCTGCCAGAAGATACATATCCGAAATAAAGACAACCTCGACGTTTTGAGCGATTAGCGTTTCGATTAAGCTAGTCAGTTTTTTATCCAAAAAAGCGACTTCAGATTCTATTTGGAGCTCTGCAGCCATTAACGCAGATTTTTGAGCCCGACTCAGCGGTATTTCCTTAAAAATGTCAGCCAGAGTGACTTCACCATGAGTATGCTGTTGGCGGATTTTTTTTTCTGCAACGTGCCTGAGCTCTTCGTAATCGGAATCCGCTAACGTAATTGGAGTGAGACTTCGAGCATGTTGACAAGCCAAACCAAACACTGCAGTAGGTTTTGCGACTTTGCGGTAAATCAACGTGTCAAATAAATCAAATGAAACGACATTTATGTCATTTTCACTGATCGTGCAGACAATTTCGTTAATAAGTTTACTCATTACAGTTTCTCGTTACCGTATCGATTTAATATAATATTCATCGCGTCCTGATTAGGCAGCAACGTGGGGTTATCCACCGCGCCATTCCAGGTTTTAACCGGCTTTTGCCACTCCCCATAATGTTCTTGCAAAAATATTTCCGGTTGCACCGGAAAACGTAGGTCGCCTGCGGTGGTAGGCTGAATCTCGGTAGGCAAAAAACCTGCAGTGCTAATAACGTTAGCATTAGGTTCAAACCAGTAGGTTTTTTCTACTATCTGATAATGAATAATATAATCTACCATCACACCGGCTTTATAGACCTGTAAAAACGCCGGTAACCGACCGTGGGAAAATTTGGACCGGGATGCGACATGCCAATGGCTACCGTATCTCGCTTCGAGAAAAGCTTCCGTCTGTTTTGGGACTCTAAAATTGTAATCGCCAACGTTTAGAGATACCGGAGCCTCCAGCAGATTAGCATCTACCCAGTGTTCACAATTAAGGTCCCGCCAACACCATTTGCCATCAACTTCATTAAAGTTAAACAGGTTGATTCGCCAGCCATCATGTTCAAGCGTCAGCCCTTTTCCCAGGCCCTGAGAAACACTGCTAAAACGGACAGAAAAGTCATTAAATAGCGCCGCTGTGTCGGATAACTCTTGTTTTGTCATCGCTGGTATCAGCAGGGCCAGAGTATCAGACTCTGCGCTCAGCGTACTATCACGATAAAGTGATAACAGCGCGCCAGTCGCCAGTACGTAACTGACTCCACCCGCACTTAAACGTTCAGCAATTTCGTGCAATAGTGCAAGGCCGGAAGCTAACTGTTGTTCTGATCTTACCCCGACGTAATGTTTTCGACACTCAAAGCCAGCCTCTCTGAAATTCGCTTCCAGACTAAACACCTCACGCGCCTGGTCCTGATACACGCAAAAATCCACATCTTTATCCCATGGCAGGAAGTCTTTATCCCTTACCATACCCAGTAAAGACCCGCCTATAAGAATCGAACGAATGTCAGCGGCATCAGACACTGCCAGTGCTTCACGACAAACCTGATGAACACTGGCATATTCTGAGTAAATCTTATTTAACTGATAATTCATGACACTATTCGTTTTTCCTGCGGCTGTCAGTGTTTGTATCGGTCTTTGCGTTAAAATCATTAGCCATAGCGGGCTAACCGGTTTTTATCAGGCCTTTCTGGAGCAAATGTTTACCCAGCATTGCCTCAACCCAGGCTTTATCTTCCACTGGCATATTCACCCATTTGTCCTTCACAAAACAAAACCGGTACACCTGATTAAATAAACGATCAAACCAGTACAGTTCATTATTTTGCATAAAACTAAAATTTGCCGGCGTATTGCCTTTCAGCGTCGCGGAATGAAAGAAGTATTGCAAAGGCCGGCTATCAAGCCCGAGGCTCTGGCCATATCCTTGCGTGTCACAGGCAATGCCGAGTAAGTCAAAGAAAGTAGGAAACAGATCAAAATGGCTCGAGTGCTCGATTTCTTTTGCGCTCAAGGCCGGATGCGTGAGCATAAATGGTACCTGGGTCTGCTCCGGGATCACTGAATTGCTATGGAAGCTGTAACCGTATTCTCCAAAAGACTCACCGTGATCACCGGTAAACACCAAAATGGTATTTGACAGGTCAAGCTTTGCTGACAAACGATTTAAAAATTCATCAATAATAAAGTCCGCCTCTTCAACCGCATTTAAATACAAGGCTTTCTGACTGGTACCTTTATGTCGGTTAAATCGTTGGGTATCCACTACTTCATAGGGCATGTGAGTCTGGTCGTTAATAACGTGCAAAAAGAATGGCTTGTTGCCAACTCTGTTTGCTACCTCATCAACCATATTCCATAATCGATAATCAGCAGTAAGTCCATTCGAAGGTAAATCCGCTGTTCCCCAAACTTGATCAAAGCCTATGCGTTTAAGGAGTTTCCAGTAGTCATATAAATCAGTATTAGCACTATCAAGGAACAACGTGGTATAGCCTGTTTCCTTAAGGCTATTTATATAATTCGGTTCACCACCATAGTACGCAGAATCATCTTTATTGTAAGGATTGTTAGAATACCCGCCGGTATACATTTGATTGGTCGATACTGTGGTGTTTGGACATAAACTGTAGTGCCTGCGGGAAAACCAGCGATTATCACCAAAACGTTTTGCCAGTCGTGACTCGATGACGCCATTGGGATAAGGATAGATATAACATCCCAGGGACTCCATGGTAATCATAATGATACTGGCCCCCCGGCAAGCGCCAGACAACGGGCTTGGCTGAATCAGACCGGGCCTGGTCATAAACCCCTGAAGCTGCTCTTCATCCGCTCTGGCGGCTAACGTAAAGTCATCACTTAACAAAACATTCGGCAGTAAACTGGGAGTCGTAAAAAAAGCAGAGCCCGGCCGTACAACAAGTTTATAAAGGTTTAGCGCACCGATAATAATAACGCACATACCGCCAGCCAATGTTGCTGGCAAAAGGTCGCCGGTGAATGCTTGCCAGGCAATAGTGGTCAGTAAAATCAAAGTGGCGATGAGGCCCGAAGTCAGCCATCGGTTGTCATTCACCGCTAACACACAGACCAGCAGGATAATCGCAGCTAATAGCAGCAAACCCCAGCTAGGCGCGAACACTGAAAAGATAAAAACGAGTACTGTAAAGAGCGGTATAAGTATTGCCGGCCTGAACTTCGATAAGACCTCAAGCAGGTGCGGAACCCCCTTTAATAGTCCTTTGGTTCCTTTAAAGAACCACATAATGGTTTCACGATTAACCTCTATGCGATACTGGACGAAAAGCAAGGCGTCCAGCCATATCAGTAAACCATACACGCAGAAAACCGTAGTGGTCAGTAGCGCAGCATAGGGATGCAGCCACAATGCCGCAGCCTGAATCATAGCGACGCCTGATAACCAGTTAAGATCCTCAAGTGAAGGCGTTTTACTCAACGCGCCTCGCTTCGCCCTGAGCGCTTTGTTAAGTAATAACAAAGTAGCAGTGCCAGTGAAGACAGCAACGAAGGAGGCTATTAAGTATCCTGATAAACTCATATTTCTTTCGTCAGTCTCTGAGCCTTAGTCAACCAGATGCCATGCACCTTTTTCACGAAAGGCTAATTCCTCCATAAGTGAGCTTTCGCTCAAAGGAAATACTATGTCTTCAGTTCTCGGATTCCCTTTGTGATAAACGCCCAGGTTACCAGCTTTATCCCGATGCTCACTGGCTCGTATTTCAGTTCGGGGGCGTGCTGCGATGTATGTGGAGAATTCTACAAACCCCTCTAATTCGCCAATACTGCTGTTTACATGACTTACATACTGTTGTTGCGCTTCAACATTATTAGAAAAGAACTCCACTTTTGGCGTAAACAGCTCGTAAAGTTCACAGCTCATAAAGCACTTCAGCAATATGAATGCTAAGCGATGAGCGACTATCAATGGTCTGTTACCTTCACACATAGCCTGGTAATCTCCATCATTGAATAAAAAATCACCCAGCACGACATAGCTAACCTGAGTCTGTTTAAAGTCAATATTGGCAATTTCACGATTATCAAAACCACAGATAAGGAGTTTTCTTAATCGACCACCGGCAATCAGCTGAGCAACATCTTCAAGAGCTTCTTGCCCTTTGTGGCCTGTAAAAATTATTGCTGAAAATTCCCCTCTCCCTCGCACTAAAGTTTCTGTCCACTCCTGAAATTGACTGTCTTTGCTTACTAGGTTTTGCAATCGGCTTTGCAATCGAGGTTCTAAATGAGGATCGGTTTTAACGATAACCTTTTCATCAAATGAGTATCGGCTGATAAAAATATGTTCACGTTTATCAGCAAAGGAGGAGCAAAAATCAAACGCCAATAGATTCTCTGCTATATCGCCTTTAACTCTGGTTAAAAAGTCATCCCAGTGTTCCAAAAACTTTTCAGTTTGCTCAAGCCAGGAGTCAGCCCGACTGTTAACGATTTTACTCAAGACCGAATTAGCGTAGTTTAAGGTGCCATACAGCAAAAAGAATAATAAAGATTTACCGTGCGAATATGAGGCAAATAACAAGTCTTTCTGCTTGTTAATCAATTCTTCCGCCTCCGCCACGCTGGTAATAGGTTGTTCAACTAGTTTTATCAGTCCGCCCAGCTCGAACTCCAGATTCTTTTGCTGGTAACGTTGCTGAAACTGCTCACTGTAGTGCGCAAATTCATGTGCGGGCCTAAAAGCACTATTAACAATTGCCTTTACGGTCTCTTCTTTATCCATTTCTGAATTTGTTAGCAGGACATTGACGATAGCCAGCGGAGCACTGTGGGCGATGCGTGCACCATCACTGGTATTAAAGCAATCAATTTTACGGCTGGCCAGTGATTGCTCCAAAATTTCCTTAGACACTTTAAACTCGTGTTTGGTAAACACGGTTTTTCTGAAATTACCGGGCACCACTAGGGATGTATTATTTTTATCCCTATAGTTATACATCTCTTTGCCATTCTTCTTATAGTAACCAGACTGCTTTGAATGATGCTGTTCGCGATCGAAAAAGCCTAGATCAACACCCATCAGATAAATCTGATTAAAACCTATTTTACTAAAAATGTTTACGGCAAAGTTGGACACCGTAGGAAAGGCATATTCCAGCTCTTCGAAATTGTTGCGCCCAAGAATGTTCAGTGCAGATACAGTGGATGACTCGCCCGCTTTAAACGCAATATAAACGTTTTTAAACAAATCACAGGTATCCGGATGAATGCCATTACAGCTTAGCAAATCAATTTTTTTCAAATAGTCGAAATCGCCTACCCGACAAATCCAGTCGAAAGTAGACCGATTCTGTTCAATTTCGGCATGAAAATCCGGCACGATGTCGTTTTTGTACAGTGGCATTAACGCCGTACCACAAGACACAACGATGGCTTTATCTCGCCATTCTTTTATTGCTTCTATGGCATTATCAAGTGATGGGCCATTGCCCACGATAAATATTGGCACTTCTTTAAGATGATGGGTGAGTTGCTTCTCTGGCTTTGAAACTAGGAAAGAATAACCACGGCTGATGGTCTCGGTGGTTTGCGAAATACCAAAACGAGCATGGTCATAATATTCCCCCATGGAAATAACAATCTGCAGTTGCTCACGTAACTGGGCCAGCGCTTTGACTAAGTTGGCATTATAATAAGCTTGATAAAAATAGGTACTGGCTAGAACATAGGGGCCAATAGAATAAAACTGAGCCAGTAAATCTTGGAACAGATGAGAACCATCATCACCAATATTGATGTATATTCGGCGGTTGTTTTTATCGGCATAGGTAAGGATATGCTGCCAGTCGATGGCAAATAGCGAAGCAAAGAAAAAGTCTCGGTTAGGTTCACACAAAAAGAGTTTCTCAACCTCTTTTTTCTCCAAAAGCGCTTCAACTTGATAACCAAGACCAATGCCAAACATAATGAGTGATTTAACTACTTCCGGCAGTTGCCCAGCTTCTTCTGCTAACTCTTGCAGTAAAGTTTCGGTTTTGCTGACAAATTGGTAATGCTGGTACTTTTTTAACTTGGTGCCATTATACCCCATTACTAAACCATCTTTTTGTGGGAAGCGGTTAAAATATTCAAAGCTGTTATGTGCATCCTGCCTCGGTGAATCACTACCAAAAGGTAACAATGAACGCTTCTGGATAAGGTTAACATCCCCACTAGGCATCCTTACAGGTAGCCAGTCCTTGGGCTGATAATTCTCAAACTCTTTGAATATTGCCGGGAAATAGCGCTTAAAAGCCTGAAGATTTGACTGGAGCCGGGGGTCAGACCTGCTCACTTCACCTAAATTATCGGGCTCAATACTCTCAGACCAAGCCGGTAAAAACAGATTGGGATTCGGCGTGCTGGTAAAATGAAAGCCATTTTTGTTAAGTTCAGTCCAGGACGTACTTTTTAACCCAATATCAATGGCATCAAAAATTTCGTGATTATAATGCTTATAAAAATAAAAACCGTCCACGGGGACGTGTGATGCTAGTTCCTGGATATTTTCAATGAGATCCCGACCATCTTTCTCTAGCTGAAAGTACAATGCGGTACCCTTGGTTTCCAAATTCTGCAATAGCTTTTGCCATTGCATGGCCAGAATTGAACACTGGAAAAACTGGCGCTCAGGTTCGTAAATTACCAAGTGATTAATATTGTGCTTCGCCACCAGTTGTTCAATGTGGAAACCCAGACCTAGCCCGAACACAACCAACACGTTAACTTCATCAGGTAAGGGAGCATATCTCATTTGCCTGATATAACTTGGCAGCCTGTTAAGCTCTAAATCGACATCATCACTTTCAGATAAACCTGATACACTTGAACTCAATGAAATATATGATGCGTGTTGCCTAAAAGCTTCTACGTGATTTGAAATTTCTAACTGAGGGGCTAATCCATAAACGGTGCGACCGGTACCATAATCAACAATATTGCACTCTCCGTTCTGATTGGCGAACAAGGCAATCTTTTGTGAGGTAACATCTTGTACTTTAGGCAACAAGGACGGAACATGTCTTGAAAAAGCAATGCTGTTTAAACGATGGTTTGCAACCATATCTTTAGATAATTGCTTCTCCAACAGCTTCTGCTTGTCGTTGTCTGCAGCCAGATGCATTCGAATATCCCTTAACATTCCATCACCCCAATATTACGCGACGTCATTAATGAAATACCTCCAATAAGTCGATACCGTCCCATACAGTATCAAACACAAGCGAATTACCGAGTTTAGTTATACGCTTATATTCACCTTCAATTTCTAATACCTGTGGTGCAACGGCGCAGGCAATAGTTTGTAACTTCTCGGAAAACGCCAATGCGTCCGGCGTCGTAATATCCTGTTCCAAAATCAGCCCATTGCCATTATGTGACGCCAATATTTCTCCATTGAGGTGGCGAACCTTGCAACGACCTAACACTCCTATGCTCTGTATGTTGGCAAAAGGTTTATTTTTTTGCTCATCATCAATATCCATGATTAAACCTAACGCAGCGGCTAGATACTGAAAGTTAATCTGTTGCTCAACTTTGCTGCTGATATCAAGCTTATGCTGCGTGCTATCTAATTGATTTTCCACCTCACACCAAAAATTTTGCTGTAAATTTTTTGGGGTGTTTAGCCAATATACAGCTTTAGGCGAAGAACAGGCCTGTTGATTGAAGGGTAACACATCACCCAGCAACCAGCTTGCTTTGCTAGCGATTTCTGAGATATTGTCCAAAGATAGTATTGCCACCGAATAGCGATCTGGAAAGCAAACCTGAGCGGTTTGAGGCGCGATTGCCGACACGGCCTTTATGGCTTCATCGCCGCCCCAGATAACCCTTAAGTCACACCAATTGCTTAGCTGCTCAGTAACCTGTTCGTGTTGGGCGTTATATTCAACGACAGCAACCTGGCTAGACAAAGCCAGGCCCTGAGGTAATTTAAGGTATTTCTTGAGCAGTGAAATTAACACCCAAGTAACCTCTCCACTGCGTTGACTGACCCTGACAATGTTTTGATTAGCGCAGAGCACGGAAAGCAGCACCGAATACATAAATACCGTGTCTACATTAGCAGGGGCAATATGGAACACTCGATGCACTTTTTTGTTCGTAAGCTCAGTCGGCATGGACTCAGTAATTTGCGCAAGATGTGCCTGACGAAACCAAAAAGCTAGGGCAACGATTTCCGGATGTTTACGGGCCGTATTTTGCTTGAGCAAAAACGCTGCAAACCCAGCCACCGAAGCGCGAATTTCTGCAAGTGACAGCAACTTCTTCTGGTTGAGGCTTTCTGCCTCTATATGCCACGTGAGTGGTGAGTTATCATTAAACAAAGGTATCACTGCACCCCTTCACTTGTGCTTTAGGCACCCGGCCGTGCACCTTAAAATATTTCCCCAGCCGGCCACAGGCGCAGTTATCTTCGCCAATAACGGTGCCTAGATCCTCTGTCAGTATGCAATGGCCGGGATAACTGGTTGGTAGAACGGAGTTAACTTGAATTAATCCCTCTTTGCCAAACTCTACAATACTTAGATCTGCGGGGTCGCGGATAAGTATGTCGGACCAAACTGGAGTGTGCAAATGACCCTCTTCACACTCCATATGAATGTTACCGGTTTGCTCTACCATACCGTAATAATCATGCACACTCACATTGCCAAGGGTTTGGCGTATTGTCTTTTTGAAAAGCGCGTCTGTGACTGCCTGCTCCTGCATCTTCTTCCAGCCGCCGCCATGGATCAGAATAGCATCAGCTAAATCTGCCGTGAGCCCTTGTTTTACCATTACTTGGATAAACTGCTGCCAAACAACAAACGTAAAACCGAATATCAGTACTGGTTGCTGACCGTGGGCATTAAAAAACGACTGAACTTTATTTACGTCCAGCTGCATCTCGTTATCCAGCGCATAACAATGATTTCGTCCAAAAAAAGATAGCCCTTGTAGCCCCGCCGCTCTCGCAGTCATTGCCCCAGTCTGCTTTACTGTAGAAGGAGCGTCAATTAACAGCATAGGCCTTCGCTTTTTTCCCAACCAGCTTTGCAGAATCTTAACCAATACTTGGCTTTGGCGCTTTGCAGATTCGGCATCCAAAATAACTTTCGATGCCTGCCCACTTGTCCCCGAAGAGCGCAAGTTGCGAAAAATATCATTGGGGTGGATGCTGCTTAGCGTAAGATCCTTAAACAACCGTGAAGCTAAAGGAAGTTGTTCATAATGAGGAGCAGAAGCGAGTTGAAAAGGGTGGCTATCTATCAACCGCCGATACGCATCGCAGCTCTCGTAATGGTGCAGACTGAGTTGAGATATCACACGATTTAGCATAGATTGCTTTTGCTCTCTGGCTACACCGTATACAGGTACATCAAACAGCCCTGTCGGGTATGAGAACACGTTAGCCCGCTCCCGTCATCGTTTGAATTACACTTGTATAATCAACCTTGCCATTATTAAGTAGCGGAAGAGATTCAACAATATCGATTGCAACATTGCGTTTTGGTAAGGACAAGGATATAGATAAATGCTCGATGACCTCGCTGAGATGCTTGGCCGATATCACACCGGCATACACACCGATAACCTTATCGTCAAAGCCAACGACACAAGCGTGAGAGAGCAGGTTGTATTTCGCTAAAATATTTATAAACGCCTGCTCTACGAGATCAAGATTTACCCGTTTGCCAGCTATTTTTATTATTCGTTTAGTACGACCTGTAATAGTATAATCGCCATCACTATCTTGCGTGGCTAAGTCACCAGTAGCAAGCCAATCAGTTTCTGAGAAGGTGACTAGGTCTTGAATCGTTGACACGTAACCCAACATAACATTTTCACCTCGGTAAAATAGTTCACCTTCACCATTATCTGAATCTGCATTAACCAGTTTAAACTCGCCCCCCGCAATTGCGTTACCTATAGCGCCAGGCTTCACGAGCACCTTATCAGGAGATAAATAAGCCATGCGCGCTGTCGCTTCGGTTTGCCCATACATAACGTAAAACGCTTTGCCCGTTTTCTGGGTATACTGTGCCAAACGTGTTACATAGGCTGTTGCCAACTTTCCACCAGCTTGGGTCAAATAGCGTAAATCGGGCAATGACATAGAAGTAAAGCGTAGTCGAAGCAACATTTCGTAAAACGTCGGCACGCCAGACAGAGAGTTGATAGGTTGGTGTTTGACGATTTGCCAAAAACCTTTGTCAAACACGCTATGGCGAGTAAAGCACACTGTTGCCCCTATTGCTAAGTGGGTATGTAATACAGATAGCCCATAAGAGTAACTTAGTGGTAACGTGAGAAGAGTGTTATCGCTTGGCAATATTGGTAAGTAGGACAAAATAGCCTCGCAATTCGCCTTTATATTGCAGTGAGAAAGAGCCACGCATTTTCCTGCCCCCATACTCCCCGACGTAGACAGAAGTAAACTCACTCTGGGGTCGCAAAATAGGTGTTCATTGTGACTCAATAACACCTTACCGTTTTCAATAACCGCATTAGGGTTAAATTGTTCAAAGTATGCGGCTCTCGTATCGCTCGAACAGCTTGGATTAAGTAACACAATCACATAATTAAGGGTTAGCGCGCTTAAGTAATCAACCACACTGGTGATGCTATTATCAAAAAATAAAATGACAACAGGCCGCTGTTGTTCGTCTTGATCTATTATATTCTGCCACTCAGAAGTTCGGTACTTAACGGCTTTTGTCAACTCACGATACGTTACACTGTCGCGGTCGTCTTGCAACGCCACAGTGTTACTGTCGTAGTGAGAAGCGATAAAAGGAATATCTAGATTAGGGCTAGCTTTTTGATTCATACTTTTCACGGGCAGAACTGTCCATCCACCGGCAACACGTGTCCCGTTGTATAGCTAGCACGAGGGGAAAGCAAATACAGCACTGCATTAGCAACTTCTTTTGCAGTGCCTCCACGCCGCAACACTGTGCGTTCGTACACGCTCTGTTTAGCACTCTCGTCGTAGTGTGCGGTTAGTGGCGTATCAATAAATCCAGGTGCGACTGCATTTACCCTTATCCCTGTTGTAGCCAACTCTTTGGCCAAGGATTTGGTAGCCCCAGTTAAGGCTGCTTTGCTCGCCGAGTAAGCACTCATTCCAATGCAGCCCTGCTCACTTACCTGGGATACAATATTAACAATGCTTCCAGCTTTATATCGACTCATTAGGCGGCTGGCTATCTGTGTGTGATAGTAAGGACTATAAAAATTAATCATCATTTGCTGTTGCAGCATCTTAGTACTTGTCATAGCCAACTTTGACTCAGTCATTGCTCCCGCCGCATTGACTAAACCATATAAAGCGGGCCACTGATTTGCTGAGGCGCCGCGCTGCACACATTGAAATGCGTTTTTAATGGCCGCTTCATCAGTGACATCGTAACAAAGGGGATGAATATCACCCTCAAACTTTGTAGAAAGCGCTTCAAGTTTCTCCTTATTTCGTCCACAAGCAATTACAAATGCCCCGTCAGAAATAGCGGCAGCGACTATGGCGAGACCGATGCCGCCGGTTGCCCCTGTAACAACTACTGTGCAATTTTGTAACGAATGGGCATTAAATGCTGATGTCATACTTTTGTAATATAATTTTGGCTTGCGCAACCGAACTCAAATCAATAATGTCATCGGTATCTAACATTACATCGAATACGTTTTCTAACTCCACAATAAGTACCATATGTGCCGTTGAATCCCATTGCGGGATGGTATTGTATGTAAGCTTATCGGTAACCAGGTGACGTTCTATGCCAAGCGATTCACTAAATGCATTAGTGAGCTTTTCGTTATTGTCCACTATGCCCTCCTCTACTTTCTAGTTGGCCTTGACAAAAACTGTTTTAACGTTGTTGTACTGCGTTGGTAATCATCGTATGTCAATGACATCGCTATAACGCTTTTTTCAGTATCAGTACTTACCACTTTGTATCCCAGTTTCTGATTATAATGCATTGCCGCTGTGTTTGTTGCTTTTACCACGGCCTTAAATTCTTGTGTTTCAAACTCGCTAAAGCAAAAGTCGTACATGGCGAGCGTAGGCGCAAAGGCAAGGATATTGTTTTTGTATCGAGGATCTCCTATATACAAGCCTGCCTCCAATGTTTTCGCTATATTAACACTTTCACCTTTGATAACAGACCTGATGTTGGTAGAACCTACAAGCTCTCCCTTATAGGCCACAACCCAGTGCCATTCAAAATCCACTGTATTTATGCGTTCAAACCATGCCATTTGTTCTGCTTCGCTAATGTAATGAGTGGACAACATCTGACGTTGAATATCTGGAGTGTTTCTCCACTGCCTCAATATCGGCTGGTGAACCTTTGCTATGGGCGTCAATGTAACTTGATATTTAGTAAAAGTCGCATTATTCACTGTCACTCCCCTTCCAAGCTTGAACATAAGTTGCGAGTGCATCCAACACATTGTCCGCGCCGGTTACGTGCGACCACGTCTTTGCATTTATCTGCATGTCAGCCAGTTGAACATCATTATTCCACAATGCGCTCACCGTCTTAATGAAAGACGTTTCGTCAAAACCACTGCGAGCGTCAAGTATTTCGCACCACCCTTGCTCAGATGCTTTTTTCGTTGCTTGGTATTGATTATCGGCCACTACAATTAATACTGAAGGACACTGGCACGCACACAGTTCGAACTGCACGCCTCCTGCTGCTGCAACGGTTAACCGAGAATGTGTCCACAAATCTACCATATCTTGGCAATTGTGAATGTGCTGAATGAAAGCACCGCTTAGCGCGATAAAATCTCTCAATGAATCAAGTTGAGAATAACCGGGCCCTGTTACTACTCGAAAAGGAATGTTTGGTAAGTGCTGTGTCAGGATCTTTAAAACTGGTAGTGTGAGGCACATCGGGTCGCTTCCGCCAAAGTTGATTGTTAGGCTTTGTCTCTTGGATATGGGCAAAATGGGAACCTGCATAAACTCTCGACGAAGTAACCGGTAGCGTGCTCCTAAACAAAGTTGCGCACGCGAATTGATCTCACGATAATCCTGTAACCATTGTGGTGCCGCGGGGTTAACAATGATATCAGCGTATTCGCACGCTGCAGTTTTTATATCATCAAGCATTAACAACGGGATGGGTAGTTTACTCAGTTCTGCTATAAATTGATGCTCAAAGTAATAACCATCGACAACCAATCCAACGCAATGTTGCGACGCAATACGCCCTCTTAATGCCGCTATAGTGCGGTCTGAGTTAATATCAACGAGCACCAATCTGCCGCACCAATCATGCCGACTCAATGCAACGTCTTGTCCATAACGCGATACAAAAAAAACACTTTCGAGTCCGCGCTGTTGAGCAGCTTGTGCAAGTGCTAAACAACGCATTAAATGACCAATACCGGATTTATGTGACACATCTGCAATGAACAAAAGTTCACTCATTGTGCAATGTGCTCCCACCCAAGTGCGGTGCCTTTTTTTAGTTCGCCAGTAGACCGCTTTCCTATAACGCTATCCCAATGCTTTGGGGCTAAACCAAATGCCGGACGAACAATCTTTAAATTATGTGTTCCAAGTATTTCACCGGGCGCAATATCGTTACTAACATAGATAGACCGACGATACTGCTTGGCCTTATCTTCAGCTTGGCTACCGCCGTAGGTAACTCGCCCTAGAGCTTGCCATGCTCGTTTCGTTTCATTGACTAGTGCCTCTAGCTCGCAAGGCTCTAACGAAAATGCTGCGTCAACCCCACCGGCGGATCTATCAAGTACGAAATGTTTCTCAATTACAGGAGCTCCAAGCGCTACTGACGCCACCGCTACACCAATTCCACCAGTATGATCGCTTAATCCAACAGGACATTGAAACGCGTTCGACATATGGGAAATCGTGGTCAGGTTCGTATTCGCTGGCTCTGCTGGATAGGTGCTTGTACATTTAAGTAGAATGATATCATCGCAACCAGCATGTTTTGCTGTAGTGACGGCAAGCTCAATTTCACTCAAGCTTGCCATACCAGTCGAAATAATTAACGGCTTTTTAGTGCTTGCAGCTTTTCTGATCAGGGGGATATCTGTCAACTCAAAGGACGCAATCTTAAAACAAGGTACATTGAGTCCGTCAAGAAAATCAACCGCAGCTTCATCAAAGGGAGAGCTAAACGCCAGCATACCCAGCGCATTGGCGTACTCGAAAAGCTCTTTGTGCCAAGAATAAGGTGTAGCTGCTTTTTGATAAAGACGATAAAGGTTTTCTCCATGCCACAAGCTGTCGGGCTCTTCAATTACAAAACCACGTTCATTAACATCAAGCGTCATACTGTCGGCTGTATAGGTTTGGAGTTTTATCGCGTGAGCACCACTGTCGGCAGCGGCCTTTACCATTGCCCTTGCAGTGTCGAGTGATTGATTGTGATTACCACTCAATTCAGCGATTATAAATGGTGGGTGATCTGCGCTAACAAGCCTACCGCCAATATTCACCGGTACGTGTTGCCAATTATTCATTTTCATTGTCTTTTATATAAGCGCGATACATTAGCTCAGCGCGCTGCCAATCTTCATAAGTATCAATATCTTGTACTAAATAACGAGGAAGAACTATAGGACAACTATGCGCCTTAAACATACCAGTACTAGCTAGCCATGCGTTTCTTGTTCCCCAATAGAACTGCCCAGCATCATGGTAATACTCTTCTAAGTCCTGTGAACGCATTTTAATTTGTTTCTCAAAAACAGGTTCAACTCCATTTCCAACCATTCTTATCGAGCGTTGAATCGGAAACGGAAACGATGTAACAGAAAAGGCAAATTTCGCATTTTCGGTATTAAGAAGCTTCTCAAAACCCGAACGCAATGCATGGGCGGAGAGAAAAGGCGCTGTTGCATAAATACAGCATACCTGCTCAACCTCTTCTTCTAAATTTAGTTCGTAACACTTAATGGCATCTCGTACTACCGGTGTTGTGCCTGTAAAATCGTCGGACAAATCTGCAGAACGGTCAACAATATAGGTCGCGCCGTACTGGCGCGATACAGCTGCAATTTCGCTTGAATCAGTGGATACTATAATCTCATCGAACAAACCGGCATCTTTCGCCGCTGCAAGCGAGTATGAGATTAACGGCTTACCTACAAATTCTCTGATATTCTTATTTTTAATTCGTTTACTACCGCCACGAGCAGGTATGACCGCAATTCTCACACTAATATTTCCTGGAGTTGTGACACTACATGATCCTGCTCATCAAAAGTGAGGCTAGGATAGAGTGGCAAAGTCAAGGCGTCATTGTAGTAGCGCTCAGCGTTAGGAAACATCCCCTCAGAAAAGCCTAGTTCGCGGTAATACGGATGAAGATGAATGGGAATGTAATGTACATTTACACCTACACCTCTTTCCCTTAATTGCGCAAAAACCCGTTTTCTCTCATGACGTTCAAGCTCTATCACATAAAGATGCCAAGCGCTATTTTCATCTAACTCTGGCTTTTTGATGGGTACGGTTTCCAATAATCTGTGGTAACGATGGGCTAGATTTTTTCTAGCCGAAATAAACTTATCAATATGCTTAAGTTGAGCCAAGCCTAGCACAGCATGAATGTCGCTTAAGCGGTAATTAAAACCAAGTTCGTGCTGAGCATAAAACCATGGTTCATCTCGCCGTTCAGTTTGAAACGTGCTTGGGTCTCGAGAGATTCCATGGCTCCTGTAAAGAAAAAGTCGGTTGGCCAACAACTCATCGTTGGTAAGCACCATGCCTCCCTCTGCGCTTGTAATCGACTTGACCGGATGAAAGCTCAGTACACACATTTGTGAATATTTACACGCTCCGACTACATTCCCTTTGTTATCTTTGCCGCCAAAGGCATGAGCCGCGTCTTCAACAAGCGTAATCCCAAATGGAATAGTAAGCTTGGCAATAGCCTCCATATCACAACTGCTGCCTGCGAAATGCACCACAATAATAACCTTTGGCAAGCGACCTCGTTGTTGGGCAAGGTAGAGTTTTTGCTCTAGGGCGGATATGCAAAGGTTTCGCGTTACAGGATCAATATCGACAAAGTCTACATCTGCTCCACAATAACGAGCACAGTTCGCGGAAGCCACAAATGAATTGGGTACAGTCCAAACAAGGTCCCCTTTTGTGACCCCAGCGGCTAAACAAGCAATATGCAACCCTGAAGTTCCGCTATTACAGGCGACCCCAAACTGCGCACCTGAATATTTACATATGGCTTGTTCAAACAAAGGGACTTGTTCACCCTGTGTCAAAAATTCTTCATTAAGCACATGGGTAACAGAATCAACATCTTCAGGAAATAATGTGTGCTTACTGTAAGGGATCATAACGTAACCTTATCAAGTTCCTTCAGTTCATCAACGGTTAAAAAGCGTGAATTAGTCCCGGAATGATATTCGAACTTACTCTCTGAAGGTAAGCCTTTCTCATTTAGCTTGTTTTTGAAATAATCTAAATTTTTATCGAAGAAGGTTATTGCAGGCGCAATAACAAAATGGTCGCTGAATTCGACGGTGTGGTGGGCCATTTCTTCTGGCACCATGATCTCGTGAAGCTTTTCTCCTGGGCGAATGCCTATGACGTGAAAATCTTTCTTCCCACTCATAGCTTCGACCAAATCGACAATACGCACAGACGGAATTTTAGGCACAAAAATCTCGCCTCCTTGCATACGAGAGAAACTCTTGACGACAAACTGAACGCCTTCATCAAGGGTAATCCAAAATCTTGTCATCTCAGGATGAGTAACCGGTAATGAACTTTCCCCCTCTTTCAGCAGTTTGCGATAAAAAGGCACAACAGATCCCCTGGAACCCACTACATTCCCGTAACGAACAACAGAAAATCGCGGGCCGGTTGCTCCGGAGATATTATTTGCCGCCACAAACAACTTATCTGAGGCGAGCTTTGTGGCACCGTATAAGTTTACTGGGTTTGCAGCTTTATCCGTTGACAGAGCCACAATGCGAGACACATTGTTAAATATCGCTGCATCTATAACGTTCTGAGCACCATTAATATTGGTTTTAATGCATTCATTGGGATTATATTCTGCAGCAGGAACCTGCTTAAGGGCGGCGGCATGAACTACGTAATCTACGTCTTTCATTGCGGTTTTAAGCCTTTCTTTGTCTCTTACGTCTCCTATAAAAAAACGCATACAAGACTGTGAAAACCGCTGCTGCATCTCAAATTGCTTCAACTCGTCCCGAGAGTAAATGATTATTTTTCTTGGGGAGTAATTATCGAGTAGATAGCGAACAAATTGATTACCGAAGGAGCCAGTCCCTCCAGTAATTAGAATAGACTTTTCATTGAAATCTGCCATGTTAGAGGCTCTCACTAAGTTCTAGTTTTTATCACACGGCAGTTAGCGCGTATCCCTATCTACCGGTTGGATAGCTGAATAGAGCACACCACTTAATTATGCCCAACAAGCTTACTTGTATTTTTTAACCGCAGCTTTGCCACGAACAAGCCGCGCAACTTCATCCTTTGAAGACCCAAGCAAACTTTGCGCCAGCTCCTTTAACTTATTATTGACGCCTATCTCATGTTTTGCAAACGCTTGTTTATCTTCATCATTCAGTGAAGCTAAATGTGAATTTATCAGGCTATCTCGTTCGTTAACCAATTCGAGTAATTGTGAGAAATCAGAGGAAGATGATTCATCCAACTGCGACGCAATTTTGTCGTTGAGTTCGCGCAGCGCAGTTGGGGTATAAGGGTGGTTTAGGTCGATATCAGTCACACAGCTTGCCGTTTTTGACGTTGAGCTTCAAAGGCTTCCTGTTTGGCGTCTTCAGGAATTTGAACCCAAGCATCTCGAATTGGTGTTAACAGGCTAGACACTTCATCGAGTATATTCAAGTTATTATTAATATGCGCATCGCTCAAGCGTTCAATCATATAGTTGTAAAGTGAGAATAGGTTTTGTGCTACTTCACCACCAATCTCAAGGTCCAAAGTATCTCGTAAATGAATAAGAATCGCAGTGGCCTTTGAAATGAAGTCTGCTTTTGATGAAAGCTCTTTTCTTTCCATAGCTCCTTTTGCGTAGGCAACACGGTCTAGCGCCCCCTGAAGTAAAAGAAGAGTTAACTTATGAGGGTCCGCAGAAGCGACATCCTGTTTTAGATTCCCCTTTTTATAAGCATTAATACCTTTAAGTGACATAAAAAACTCCAATAGATCCTAGCCCAGCGATGCTAGTAGTGCTGAACTAGTTTGATTCAACTGAGCTACTGTTTGGTCAAGATTCAGATACTTGCTACGTAGCACGTCTTCATAACTCTGCATTCTCAGCTCTAATGTTTCTCTTTCATCGTACAGAACCTCGCGATTATCCTTCGCCGATTGTTCTCTCAAACTGATAAGTCCACCGAATGAAGTATATTCATCAGCAAAATTATAGAGCCGGGTTGCAATTCCCTCTTGCTCGTCTGTAAACAGCTTCGCTATTTCGTCAAAATTATCCTCTAGCGCATCTTTGAGGCGATCTTCGCCAGTTCCTAAACCAAAGTCAGTGGTACCAATTTCTAGTTTGCCATCATCAGTAAACTCAATCCCAACTTGAAATAAGCCACCAAGCGCTGACGAGCTGACGTTGCCTCCAGCAATATTAGCCATGGTCGTCTGTATGCCTCTCAGTAAAGAATCTCCAGCTAATGCGCCGTCTTCTTCTAATTCAGATTCACCGTATCGTGTTAGAGTACCGATCTCATCTATTAACGCGTTATAGTTATCAACAAAATCGCGAATCTTCTTTTCCAACCCTTCTTTGTCGTAGCCTATCTCAAGAGTGGTAGGAAGAAATTCACCAGCAGCATCCTTAGGTGAAACCTCATTAATTTCAAACGACACATTTTGGATAGTATTTTCAAATTCGTTCGACTCACTTTGCACTTGGATACCGTCAATGTAGGCAATAGCGTTCTTTGCGGACTGAACATTGCCTGAACTAATGCTACTGGTTCCTCCTGTCGTAGATAATCTATCCAATTCAGCTGCACCAGAATCATTCGTTATCACTAGGTCGTTTCCAAGACCTGTTTCGTTTGAAGAATACACAAGACGAGGTCCCGCACTCGTGCCCGTATCAATAATATTTGCGGTAACACCAAAGTTATCGTCAGCATTGTTAATGGCTTCACGAAGCTCGGTAAGAGTCATTCCTGCGGTAACATTTACAGAGAAGCTTTTGCTCCCCCCAACATCAAAGGTAAGCGAGCCAGCCCCTGAACTGAGGACTGCATCGCTACTAGACGTAAAAGCACCTTCGTCAGTAGTTATGCGACTACCAGAGGCAAGCTGTTCTACGGTAATGTCATATTTTCCACGAAGAGCAGAGTTTGACGCCTCAGCTGATAGCACATCACTATCTTCTGAAGGATTATTAATAGTAGGTTCGCGGCCATTAATATCTGCATCACTTCTCAGCTCATCAACCGCGTCTTCAAACGCTGATAATTTAGACTTTATTTGTCCTAAGCCAGAAATTTCCGCCTCTATTCGTTCTTCTTTTTCGTTTAGCCTCGCATCTTTCGGTGCGCGCTCTGCTTGAAGAAGCTGCTGAACCAAGTCATCTAATGCTAATCCTGAACCGACTCCTAACGACTGAATTGTCATAATCTACCTCACTACACTTGATTGTTGATAAAAACACCAACACTACTGCCGACATCCTCTTGCAAACTTTGAATCCGCTCAGCAAGTTTTAGCACCTCTTCGGAAGGTATTTGTCGGATAACGTCGCCTGAGGCCGAGTCCTTAACTGTAACTACCGACTTTTTCGTTTCTTCGTCAATAGTAAACGTTAGATTACGATTTTGCATTTGTACAAAGGACTCAACATCCCGTAAAGCATTCTCAAGAGCTAACTTGTTTCCTGTTTCTCTTTCATTATCGGCATCTTCACGAGGAGCTTTAGCAATTTCGCCACGTCCACCTACACTTTTACTATCTTGTTCTGGTTGCGACAGGGGGCTTGACGATATTCCACTTCGGTCAGAAGCATTATTCTGTTTTGTTTCTTTACCGTCTATTGTTACTGCCAAATTTTTATCTGTTGACAGTCGACCAGCAAAATCCTGGCCGCTTTGATTATTTACAATGTCCAAAACAAACTCCTCTTTTTAAAAGACAAAACGGGTCCCTGCCATACAGCAAGCACCCGTAATATCTAAACCAAGGTAATTTTTATTATAGCTTATCCAAGCAAAGATAGAGCAGCTTGAGGACGCTGATTTGCTTGGCTCAGTACAGAAATTGATGCTTGCTGAACAATTTGGTTTCGCGTTAATTCCGCAGTCTCAGCTGCAAAGTCCGTATCCATAATTTGAGAACGTGCAGCGGACAAGTTTTCGCTGATATTACTTAAGTTACGAATTGTTGATTGGAATCGATTTTGGAGAGCACCTAAATCAGCTCTTACAGCACCTATCCCAGATATAGCTGCATCTACATCACCAAGCAACGCTGATGCACCGGTCGCTGTTGAAATATCATTGCTTATAATCCCCAAACCAGTAGCACTGAAACCATTGATTTGTCCAAGGTTAGTTGACGAAAGATTAACCGAGATAGTTTGGCCTTCGTTAGCCCCTACTAAGAACTTGGCAGAGAAGTTTCCGTCAAGGAGATTAACATTACCAAACTGCGTGGTTGTAGCTATGCGAGAAATTTCAGTGCGTAAAGCCGTAACTTCTTTTTGTAAAGCTTCTCGATCAGCCGAACTGTTTATACCGTTTTGAGATTGCACGGCCAGTTGGCGAATACGTTGGAGACTTGTCGTAACTTCCCCCAATGCACCTTCCGCAGTTTGAGTCAGCGATATTGCGTCGTTAGCATTTCTTACCGCTTGATTTAACCCTTGTACCTGTGATGTAAGACGATCTGAAATTTGAAGACCCGCAGCATCATCGGATGCACTATTGATACGGAAACCTGACGAAAGCCTTTCAAAGGATGTATTGAGTCGATCACTTACGTCAAAAAGCTGACGTTGAGCGTTAATAGCTGAAACATTTGTATTTACAAATAAAGACATTAGATTACCTCCTAGGGATTCGACGGCAAACCTGCTATCATCAAATCCTTCCAGTTCATATTAGCTGGGTCACTACTCCCGCCAACACCTCAATATAAAAGTAAATTAAATTACCCCTCAACAATGGGTATCGGCCAATGCTTTAGGTTCTTTAGCTTTTTTTGTTATTTTTTTAAAAAATTTGCTAAAATACAAATAAATTATTGATTATTAAAAATATTAATAAATTTAGTTTTCCAATATTTACAGTAATTTTTCGAAATCTAGGTGGATTGGTACAAAACACACTTATTTTAGAAATAATCGTTGCCTTGGTGCTCTATCAATTGCATACAATAACCCAGCCTTATCGGAAAACAGTACTTTTGAGGAATATTCAGGTGATAAAGTTACAGAACTTGGCACTTAATATGCATTGTTTTAAGTGGGCTACGGCGTTGCTCTACCGTAGTTTGAAATTGGTGAGATGTTTCGGTAAAAAATAAAAAAAGGCCGAGACAACGATATCTCGGCCAATTTGCTCACGTTAGGAGATAGAGCAAATTCAGTTTCTGTCGGCTGGCAGGGTTTAGTAGGATAAACTGGCCTCTCAACCAACACTTCTACACTCTCAGTCCTGTTAGTCGGCGCTTTCTCAAAGGGGCGGCCTTAGTGGCCGCATTCCTTTCTTCAGGGGATGGCCTCTCAACTCCTTCCCAAATAGCGCTTAATATCAACTAGGACTATTAGCCTAGCAGTGACAATGCAGCCTGAGGGCGCTGATTTGCCTGCGCTAAAACAGTGGTACTTGCCTGCTGTAATATCTGGTTACGGCTTAATTCTGCCGTTTCGGTGGCAAAGTCAGCATCTTTGATACGCGATCTTGCCGCAGACACGTTTTCAGAAATGTTACTCAAGTTACGGATAGTCGACTGGAATCGATTTTGTAGTGCACCCAAATCAGCACGTAGACCACCTATAGCAGATATTGCTGTATCTACAGCAGTTAACAGACTTGAAGCACTGCTTTCGGTTAATACGTCAGCGCTTGTGATACCAAGACCTGTAGCACTAAAGCCTGCAACATTAGCTCTTGTCAAAGCAGGGGCAGATAAATTAACAGATATGGTTTGACCTGCATTTGCTCCTACCAAGAACTTTGCAGAAAATGCCCCTGACAATACGTCCACACCAGCAAACTGTGTTGTCGTGGCGATTCGTGAGATCTCTGTTCGCAATGCGTCAACTTCTTTTTGAAGAGCTTCGCGATCAGCGTCACTGTTAATACCATTTTGCGACTGAATTGCTAATGTACGAATACGTTGAAGTGCAGTTGTCGTTTCAGCCATGGCGCCTTCAGCTGTTTGCGCAAGCGATATACCATCATTTGCGTTTCGTACCGCTTGGTTCAGACCTTGAATCTGCGATGTCATACGGTCAGTAATTTGAAGACCAGCAGCGTCGTCAGCAGCGCTATTGATTCGAAAACCAGATGATAGACGTTCAAAAGCAGTGCTTAAGTTATTGCCTGTTGTGAATAGTTGGCGTTGTGCATTTAGCGATGACACATTGGTATTTACAAATAGACTCATGGGTCTCTCCTAACAGTTTCGAGTGTTGCGCTATTGGTTTTATTATGTGCGCAGTAGTTAAAAAAATTTTGGCATAGCCTGTGCTCTATTAAGGTGTCAGTTTAATCTGACATTTTATCGGCACACTAACCGGTAAAATTGCTACATAGAGAAGTTACTTCTCTTTGCTGACTGGTGGGTTTGATGTTCCAGACCTCAAACCTCTCACTACCTCCTGGCTTCATTCTTGCCAGTCAGCAGCTCCACTCTTAGCAAACCCTCCTATTTATCGTCATTCAAACAAATTTACTTTAGATATTTTTAAAAATTTATTTTTTATATGTAACATATTGTTTTTACAAAACTTTAAGTCAAATAAAAGAAAAAAAGCACATGTCAGGATTCAAAAAACCATAATGTAAACCATCTTTTTTCTTGACCTAGGAGACATAAAACAAGTTATATCGCCCTTTGTAATAGTTATCGTCACTCTCGGAAAATTACTTTAGTCTTTTTTGGTATTTTTTTGGTGGCAAATGATAAGTAAGTAAAAACTCACTATATTCAGACAGGTAACTAAAAAATCAATATTAAGGTTGCCGTTAGACTTCAGTCATTGGCGCCCTAGGGCTTTCAAGTAAGCGATGAAGTCGTTAACCAGGAAGAGCGGGTAGTAAATTGGTTAGGAATGCGCTATATCATGTTCTACGTAAGCGATGGTTTTACATGACTTTAAAATGAAAAGCCGATACCCCATAAGAGTATCGGCTTTTTTCATCGACTCGTGGACTAGAGCACTACCTCCTGACTCCACTCTCGTTAAACAATTAACCCAATAGAGACAATGCAGCCTGTGGGCGCTGATTAGCCTGCGCTAAAACAGTAGTACTTGCCTGCTGAATAATCTGATTTCGCGTCAAATTCGCAGTTTCTGTAGCGAAATCTGTATCTTTAATCTGTGAACGAGCAGCAGATACATTTTCTGAGATATTGCTTAGATTACGAATAGTGGACTGGAAACGATTTTGCAGCGCCCCCAAGTCTGCGCGAAGTCCACCAATTGCTGAGATAGCGTTGTCAATAGACGCCATCATCGCGGAAGCGTTTTCGCTCGTTAAAACATCATTGTTTCCACCAACAAGGCCAAGTCCCGTTGCACTGAAACCTTGAACGTTGGCCCGAGTTAAGGCTTGGCTAGAAAGATTTACAGATATAGTCTGGCCCGAATTAGCCCCAACAAGAAACTTAGCTGAAAATGCCCCAGACAATACATCAACACCGGCGAATTGAGTTGTTGTAGCTATGCGCGAAATCTCTGTACGTAAAGCATCGACTTCTTTTTGTAGTGCTTCTCTATCAGAGTCACTATTGATACCATTTTGTGATTGAACCGCTAGCGTACGAATACGCTGTAGTGCAGTCGTAGTTTCAGAAAGTGCACCTTCAGCAGTTTGCGACAGTGAAATCGCATCGTTTGCGTTACGTACAGCTTGGTTAAGTCCTTGGACTTGTGAAGTCATTCGGTCGGTAATCTGTAGACCTGCAGCATCATCAGCAGCGCTGTTGATACGGAAGCCTGAAGAAAGGCGTTCAAACGACGTGCTCAAAGAATTACTAACATCAAATAGCTGACGCTGGGCATTCAATGAGGATACATTGGTATTAACGAACATAGACATAAAGTCTCTCCTACACTCTCAGTCCAGCGTTTGCTGGCAGTCGGCTTAACCGACATTTTTGTTTTAGTAGTCATCAAGACCTGAGGGGTAATTGATGAACTGGCTCTCTCAGAAACTGTATCGACACTAATTAGATTCCCTTTAGAAAAAATTACGATTTTTGCCGATAAGCGGTAAGATATTGCCGCACAATGAAGCTGAAGCACCGTATAACTAAAGGATTTTTAAGGAAGATTTGACGTGAAAAAAAGTTTGAAGCTACTAGATATAAAACGTGTATCAAAGTCTGCAGCGCATTGCGCTTTCACTGATTTGATTGAAAATCCGTTCGACAAAAGTCGTAAAACATTGATGTGTTGCTACCGACAAGCTACAAACCATGTTAGTGCCGACGGTGTGATTATTGTATTAACTATTGATAAAGCTTCATTTCAAATTCGCCAAAGAGTAATTATTCGAGAGAGTAATGCCGAATTACGAGATCCTAAGTTCTCACACGATGGCTCTCGCCTCATGCTCACTTCCTACGCAAAGACATACCTTGATAATGGCAAAATGGTGACGAAAATGATGACTTATTTTACCACCACAGGCCTATCTTGGTCGGGAGCTAATAGACATGGTAAGAGCGGATGGTGGTTGTGGAACCATACTTGGCATAATTCAGAAGCGTATGGCTTTGCATATAATCGACCTTCAAATGTAATTTCGCTTTATAAAGGTGACCCAACGCGCACGATGCAATTGCATAAGGCAGAAGCGTTTAGCTTAGATAAACACAACAAGGGCTATCCCAATGAAAGTACTATTCTATTTAATTCTAATGACGATGCCTTTGCCTTTCTAAGGCGTGACGCTGACACATTCAGCGCACAATTTGGTACGTCAAAACCGCCTTATACTAAATGGAACTGGCATGATTTGGGTATTTATATTGGCGGCCCGGCTGCTGTGGCGTTAGGTGAAAGCCTGTATATTGTTGCAGGAAGACATGTCGACTGGGATTCTCGTCAATTTACGACCAAGATATGGCTCTTCAATAGCGTAACTAAAACACTTACTGAACTTAATACACTGCCAAGTAGCGGTGATACCAGCTACCCTGGCTTAGTAATAGAAAACGATACGCTTTATATGTCCTATTACTCTTGCCATGTCGACAATCAAGCAAGGGTCTACATGGCATGCTTATCGGGCGTTGAGGCTTTAACCCAGTAAACCGTTTAGATGTAATTAAATAATGATAAATTCGTAACTTGAGGAAAAGTAGCAAGCGCAGCACTTAATGCCGTTTCCTGCTTGGCGAATTCCGTTGACGCTTCAGCATAGTCAACATCTTGAATTGATGAGCGCTGTGCTTTAGCTGCAATTTCCATATCTAAATTGCTCTCGTAGGTACTTTCAGCAATATTTAATCGACTTCCCAGAGAGGCTCGTTCGAGAGAAAGCTTTTCAAGGCCATTGTCTAATCCGACAATTGCGTCAGCTATCGACTCTTGCAGCGCAGAATTGTCTATAGTGGAGTCCATTAAGATAGTTTGAATTTCATGAATAGACTGCGCCATGCTTTTTTTCTCTGGCGCATCAAACGATAAATCGATGCTATCTCCCGGCGCAGCAGTAGCGTTAAACTCCATTCCCTTTATAGTGAAAGGCTGACCAGAGGTATAGGAAACTGAATCGACAACGGTGCCGGTTCCTTGATTGACGAGCTCGGCCTGTCCCGAAGCAAGAAAGTTTATTCGATAATCGTTGTTCGCAGCATTAACCGGATCGTAATTTTTATCGAAAAAGGTATCAAACGTTCCCTGTTGCTTTACAGATGCATTATTAACCGTCGCAGTACTACTAGGGTCGACGGAAAATTTAAAGCGTGAGAGCACATTTTCAAACACTTCGTATCCATTGCTTGTTGACTGAATTTTAGAGCTATTTGAAAGCTGAACAAAGCTTACACCAGGGTCACCAGCAAAGGTGATCGCATTCCCGCTTGCTGCAGGATTGTATTCAAACGCCTGATTACCCGATTGGTAACCCGCATACAAATAGTTGCCATCAGCATCTTGTGTATTCATAAGGTCGAAGACTTCAAGCTTGATTTGTTCTAGCTCAGCACCAATCGCACGCTTATCTGGGTCAGATAAAATGCCGTTACCGGCCTGCACTATCAGCGTTCTCGCGCGATTAATTGATTCAGTGATGTTGGTTAACACCGCCTCTTGCTGCTCGAGAGAACCTGTTACTAAGTCGTTGTTGCGTTGGAACTGCGTTAGTTCATCGATTTCTTCGGTTAAACGTAATACTTTTGCCGCACCAACAGGGTCGTCACTGGGAGTGATAATGCGTTTACCAGAAGCAAGTTGCTCTTGAGTCTTTGCCAAGTCGCCCTGATTTTGCATGATCGAGCGCATGTTTTGATCATAAATTTGATTCGTTGATATACGCATAACTCACCTACCTTGCTGACTGCAAAATGGTATTAAACAATTCCTGCGCCGTAGACAAAATTCGCGCTGCGGCAGCATAGCTTTGTTGATACTTTATTAAATTTGCGGCTTCTTCGTCTAAGCTAACGCCAGAGACAGACTCAAACCAATTCTGCGATTGAACCTTCATGGCTTCCGCTGAAGCAAGTGTTACTTTTGCCATCGAGGCATCTTCACCAATTCGGCCAACCATAGATGCATAAGCATCTTGGAAGGTACGTGGTGTGTTCGTTGCCTCACTGCTCACTTGCACCGTATTTTCGTTTTGAATAGCCGCTAAATTAAGCGCATTTCTGTTATCGTTAAAGCCATCTGTATTATAGCTGATCGAGAAACTATCCCCAGCTTTTGGCACGCCATCCAAGCTCAAATCAAAGCCTGGATCTGGGCTTATTCCCGCTTGACTAATGAGGTTAGTTAAATCAGTTGTGCCAGTTACTGTAGCTAAAACATTACCGCTTCCATCTACAACGTCGTATGTATCTGCGGCCGTAAAGTTAATTTGAGCTGGCGCTGAATTTAACAGCCCACCCGCTCCGTCAAAAGCAGAAGCGCCGACTTCTGTGTTAGATACCGTAACGTCAATGACATTTGCGCTTCCCAAATTTGTATTATTTGCACCTGCTCTCACCGGGCTTGCAAACGCTAAATCTTCAGGGCGATTTGTCTCTAGTGTAATCTTAGACGCGATATCTTTAGTTGGCTGAATGAGAAACTCATTACCCACGGTATAGGGATCGGTTCCTGAGAAATCAACTTCAATACCACCGGGCAATTCATTAAACCCAGCTGTAACCGCGTAATTGGAATAGATAATATCATTGCCAGAAGCGTCTTTTTTCGGTGTGCCATCTGCATTTAATAGCGTAATTTCTATTTGGCTAGGCACGCC
>VAOV01018602.1_pt1 | contig 34180 bp, 30 predicted proteins | sample 3393941 | NCBI WGS metagenome assembly VAOV01 (sample SAMN08290427, study PRJNA428436) | hydrothermal vent metagenome | isolation source: Deep-sea hydrothermal vent chimney | place: Indian Ocean: Southwest Indian Ridge | depth 2398 m m
AAACACAAACGTATTTAAAAGGAATGGCACGCATAGGCATAAGCGTGGCGAAATTCACTGCGCCGGCTAAAAACCGTTGGTTAAGGTTTTGCTGGTCAACACGCTCCAGCCACGCGTCTTTAAATATCGGCAACCGCAACAGCGATTCGTTGTCGGCTTCAACACCAATATCCCGTAACTGATACAGCTCATCACTAAGCTTGGCTAACAGTAAGTGATCACTATCGTCGTCGGTATCGAAGAATTGCTGTAACAGCCACTCGCCATGCAACACCCAGTCCGTCAATGGCTGCGCAGTTTGGGTACGCTGCCACCATGACTCGAGCGCGCGTACTACATCCGCCAGACAACCGACGAGAGCAGCGCTCAGGCCCGATACTTCGGGATAAGGCTCAACGTCAGCCCAGGGGGACGAATGGTCTGCTTCAAGCTCGCCAATGGCATAGCCTGCCACCATCCGTTTAAGCGCAAACCACCAGCTGTTCCTTTCCTCCGCCGGCGGCATATAAAACTGTTCACGCTGCTGACTGTTCAGACCCCAACGTGCACCAGCCTCTCTGACCCAGCGTTTCAACTGCGGCAAATCGTCGTCATGAATATCGAAGCGCTGCTGAACTGCCGGCACCGACAATAAATTGAACAAATCGGTTTGAGTAAAGCGCAGCTGGTCCGCCTGCAACAACAATTCCAGCGCTATCATTAATGGTCGCTGATGGCGCTCCCCCTGATCGGCAATGGTATAAGGAATGGCGCGCGGATCACGTTCGCCCGGGCGTTGATGATAGCGACCAAATACAGCGTCGATATAGGGCGCGTAGGTGTTCACATCGGGCAGCATGACCATTACATCGCGCGGTTTTAACTCCGGATCGCGAGCGAACGCGTCCAATAACTGATCATGCAACACTTCCAGCTCTCGTTGCGGGCTATGGCAGACATGAAACTGCAACGACTTGTCCGTTTTGGCCGGTGTCGACCAGTGCTCTCGCGTTTCCTGAACCGGCCGCAAGTTTAAAATATCATCCTGTAGCTGAGCCAGTAAGTGATCGGTGTCGTGAGGCTCAAACAGCTCAAGTTTTACTGTATTAAAAGCTTCCTGCTTGGCGAGCGTTTCGTCGTATAAGTCCAGCAAGCGAATATAGTCTCGTCCCTGCTTGCCCCAGGACGCCAGCAGCGGGTGCGCGAGCTGATGCAGTTCATCATCATCGGGTTCATCCGGCAGTTCCGGTTTGTGTTTTAAACGAGAAGAGGCTTTTACCGCCTCGCGCAGCGCTTCTTTGCCGTCAACAATGTCGGCCCAATGAAACTGCGACGGGTTGTGCACACATAACAAAATCTGCGTGTAGCCCTTTATGGCATCCAGCACTTGCAACATTTGTTGCGGCAGTGACGAGATACCAAAAACAACCACGCGAGGAGGTATTCCGGAAGGACGTTGCGACAAGCTTTTCGCAGTATCAATAAAACGCTGGTGCAGCTCGGCCCGGTTGTTCCAGTAGTCATCAATGCCAATGTCGTTACTAACAGCACGCCAGAGTTCCGGCTGCCACAATTGCTCCGCTTCAAGCGGCTCATTGTTTTCCAAAACGTCATGACCTTTAACCCAGTTGTCGAGCCAGTCAGCGCGATACACCGCGTATTGGTCAAACAAATCGGCTAAGCGCCCACTGAGCTGATAGAGCTTGCGCCCGTCATTATCGTCCGAAGTGTAGTGCTTCAGCGGCGCAAAGTGTGGGTTTTCGGCAATAAGCTCGGGTAATAAACGCATTAACCGCCAGGTCAGACGGTCTTTATCGAATGGCGAGGTTTTCGGGATATCGTCGCCCAACACGGCTCGATAGGCTTGCCACTGAAAGCGCGCGGGCAAGGTCACATCGACCATGGCAGCAATGCCGCTGGCTTGCGCTAAGTTAATTTTAAGCCACTGCGCAATACCGTTACTTTGAACCAGCACGGTTTCCTGCTCCAGCGGCGCCAGCGGATAATTTTGAGTGAATTTGACGGCCACATCCGTTAAGTCTTCCAAACGGTGTCCGTGCGCGACAATAAAGCCGGGGGTTAATTCACTCACTCGCTGCTCTCCTTAAAACCGGTTCCATGAAATTCCATGGTATCGTATATTTTTAAAGACACCAGTATAAGACGTTATGCGTCAATTTATGTCGCACAAGGAATGCTATGGAAATTTTTATCGCGGTATTTTTCTTTGCGTTTTCAACCACGATTACGCCAGGCCCAAACAATATAATGATCATGTCTTCTGGTGTTAATTACGGCGTAAAGTCGAGTTTGCCGCACTTCCTCGGCATTTGCTTTGGCTTTCCGGCTATGGTGCTGGTGGTCGGTATGGGCTTTGGCTCGGTACTTGAGCAATTCCCGTTGCTGCACCAAATGATAAAAATTGCCGGTACACTGTATTTGCTTTGGCTCGCCTGGGTTATTGGTTCGCAAACACCAAAAACGATAGAAAAAGGTGATCGTAAACCACTGACGTTTTGGCAAGCAGTACTTTTCCAGTGGGTTAACGGCAAAGCCTGGGTGATGGCAACGGGCGCTGTGGCCGCTTTTACAACCGTAGCAGGCACACTTTGGGCAGAGGTACTGGAAATTACGGCGGCGTTTTTGGCGGTCGCTTTTCCCTGTGTTGGCGTCTGGCTGGTCGCCGGTGCAGGCTTACGTCAATTACTGACCAATCATACAGCACAGCGCATCTTTAATGTTTCAATGGCTCTTTTATTGGTCTTTTCTGTATTGCCTGTCGTATACGATATTTGGACGTTTTATACGAACTGAACATGCTTTCAAGTAACACTAAAATAACATTTACCTTGTGTTGAGTCTGTGCTTAACTGACGGTACTAACGGTCGGAAGGATTCATGAACTCAATAAATACACAGATTACGTTTAACCAACTCATCTCTGAGCTTTCGTCTCGTTTAATAAATAGTGAACCAGCGGAAACCTACGAGTGTATTGAAGAAGTCATTCAAGCTTTTGGCAGCTTTGCCGGTGCTGACCGTTGCTATGTGTTCGAGTTTGACGATGCCGTTGCCAACATGACAAACACACACGAGTGGGTGCGCGATGGCTTTGACGCACACATTGACGACCTTCAGTCTGTTGGTATTAACGACCTTCCATGGTTTTTCAATGAAATAAAGACACACCAACTCTTCATTGTTAACGATGTCGAATTACTTCCACCCGAAGCCGAGGCTGAAAAACAAGAATTCAAACGAGAACACATTAAGTCCGTTATCTGTGTGGGTATAGTAGCCAAGCACCAATTGCTTGGTTTTGTCGGCTGTGATCGAGTTCAGGAAAAACACCGTTGGACTCCAGAAGAAATCCGCTGTTTAAAACTGGTCGCCAATATTATTGCGAATACTATGGAACGGCAGCGAACGTACGCCGAACTCATTCACACTCAACGCGAACTGGAAAAGGCTAACCGCTTGCTTCACGCGCAGGTTTCTCAGGATGGTTTAACCGGCATTGCTAATCGCCGTGCTTTTGACGAGCGTATCCACAATGAAATCCAACGCTCAATGCGAGAACAGTCGCCACTAAGCTTACTGATTATCGATATCGATCATTTTAAACCTTATAATGACCACTATGGTCACCTGCAAGGTGATCAAGCACTAAAGTCTGTTGCTAATGCGATGTTCGATTTATTCCAGCGCAACACCGACTTTGTTGCTCGTTATGGTGGAGAAGAGTTTGTCGCTGTTATTTCAGCAACAAATAAAGAAAAAACGGAAGCCAGTATCCATCATCTGCTTGAATCAATTCGAGCACTACAAATTCCCCATGAGAACTCAGAAATAGCCCCCTATTTAACAGTGAGCATTGGCGGCTACCTTCATACACCTAAAACCGATGAAAGCATCGACTCACTCATTGATAAAATGATAGCCAAAGCAGACTCAGCGCTTTATCGCGCCAAGTCCGATGGTCGTAACAGAGGGTATTTAGACGACTAGCGTTATTGTGCTAACTGCTCCTGAAGCTCTTCGTCATTAACGTTTTTAAGTTCTGCCAGCAGTTGTTCTGACGTTTCTGTATCGCCCTTTAACGCTAATAACTGTGCTTTTCTGAACTGTGCCCAGTGAGGCTCCGGCAAGTTCTCCAACGACGCTTTCTCCAAATAATTATTAAGGGCATCAATGCCTGCATCAATATGACTCTCGGCTAAAACGGCGGTCTTTCCTATCTGATACAACGCCATACTGACTGAAGAACCGTCATATGAGATGCCATTTACCGCTCTGCCAAACAGCTTGAGAGCCGTATCAAATTCTTCTGCGCGCTGTTTTTGTAGACCGGCATAAAGCAAAACATCCGCATTATCAGGGTGTGCTGCTATGGTTTCTTCCAGCAGCGATTCTGCTTCTGTCATCTTTTCATGCTTACGAAAATAACCAACTTTAGCGAGCGCGCCTTGTGCCGGGTCTAACGCCATCATTTTCTCAATTTGAGCCAATGCTTTCTCGTCATCACCGCCGGCAATAGAGGGCGCCATTAAATAAAACTGCATTAAGGCTCTGCGATATTTAATACTGTCAGGCGCCAGCTCAACCGCTTTCTCAAAGGACTCTACCGATTTGCCGGCATAGCTCATCGCACTGAAAAAGGCATTTTGCGCCTGTTGCGCCATAACCACGCCGCGCGTGTGCCAAGCTTCAGCGTTTTTCGGTTCTTTTTTTACCCATTCTTCAACGCTGTCTTCAGCACTATCGAGTGAGCCATCAGCCAACTGCTGCTGAATAACCTGCTTCGTTTCCACCTCGGCATAAACGCCGGGCGCAAAAATTAATGTTGTAAGTAAGAATAAAAGCCACCTCACGAGAGCTCTCCTTGTTCGTATTTTTGTGACCATAAAAATATAAGCACCGTACCTACAACACCCGGCACTACCCAGAATAACAATTGCCACTGCCCCAAGTGAGCCAGCACATGACGCGCGCCAAAGGCAAAAAACGCCGTATAAACCGCAATGCCTGAACCACACATTGAGCTTAAGTGTTCTATCAGCCAGGCATTCTTCTTAACTGAGGGCGACAGTGCAAAACGCAACATTTGATACACGTTGACTAACCCTAAAAGCCCAAAAATAATGTGTAGCCAAGGGCTGACAAACTGAATAGCAGGCGTATTCATGCTCTGCCATAGCAGCACCAGAGACATCACCGCTAAACAGGCAATCATCGATAAATAACTGAATGTACGCAAATTTGTGCGACTTCGTTTCGACCGCAAAACCACCATTGCGTTCCGAACCGACGCAAAGGTAAATACGGACAGGAACAACAGCAAAGTCCAAAAGAACCGAATACCTTCAGTAACCGCCTCGGGACGCTGGCTGTTTTGAATGATATTCGCTTTGAAGTATTCGGGAGCAACCAACACCATAACCGACATAGCTATGGCGGAAATAGCAACGGTGTTCATGGTCCAGACATACGCCTTACCAAATCGGCGATGATTCAAGGCACCTTTTTTGGTTATCACCGGGATCCAAAATAGCGCCATAGCGATGGCCCCAAACACGATGTGTAAATAAAGTAAAAAGCTGTGTAACGTCAACATAATAAACCCTCCTGTTTTTTACAGGTTAGGGCTGTTCAACGGTGTCAGTTAGTGCAAGAAGTCACTTTATGAAACGTGACTTTTGGCCTATTGCGAAATGCCGAGCTGCGGGCATACTTAACGCATGAATATAAAATCTGTTACTTCCAAATACTTAGATCATGAGCAGTGGGTTGCAGTGCTGGCCTGGGTGCTGCTGTCCTCGTTTTGTCTCTACTTACTGGGCCAAAGAGAGCAAACGCCTTTCTTCAGTTCGTACTGGATTATTTCCGCGGTACTTTTTTTGGTCTTCATTGTGTGCTTCACAATAGCCACACGGGAGCAGCCTTACAAAAACGAGCCTTGGCTACGCCTTAGTCTTGTCTTTATTCAATTAGTGGCTATTTTCAGTTTGTATTACTTAATACCCTATAGTGTTGTCGCCATATTGATGACGATTTGCATGGCACAGCTGCCTTATTACACCAGTATCCAGAACTCCGTTCTTCTCTCTATTCCGCTATCGGTTCCATTATGGTTGATTTACCAGTTTGGCTGGGGCGACAGTTATGCTTGGATATCCGCCATTCTGTTTTGGGCATTTAATTTGTTTTCCATTGTAACCATGGGCACCCGGCTGAGAGAAACAGAGGCACTTGAACGAGAGCAGGCAATAAACCGAGAACTTCGCGCAACACAAATGTTGCTTCAGGAAGCGAGTAAACAGAATGAACGGACTCGCATAGCCCGCGACATTCACGACTTAATAGGCCATCACTTAACGGCGCTTTCAATTAACCTACAGGTGGCAGCTCGAAAAGCAGATGATGAACTAAAACCCACTTTGGAGAAGAGTCAGAGCATTACCAAGTTATTGCTCTCTGATGTTCGTGAAGCGGTTTCCGATTTACGTGATTCGGCCGTGCTGGACATTGAGAACGCATTACAGTCTCTTTCTTATCACTCGGCGGACAAGCGAGTTGAGGTGGTTTGCCAGAAAAAACTTGGTATTCAATCCATCGATATTGCTGACGCTGTTCTGAGAATATCGCAAGAAGCAGTAACCAATTTCCTGAAGCACTCCAATGGTGATCGTCAGAGTATTTCTTTATCTCGGCAGGGAGATAAACTCTGCCTTTTTATTGAAGATAATGGGTCTACTCAGCATTTTAAGGGCGGAAATGGACTGACCGGTATGCAAGAGCGCGCCGATGAAATTGGTGCTGATTTGAGCGTGCAGACAAAGGGCAGAGGCTTTAGCATTCAGCTAACGCTTGAGGGTGATGTATGAGCATTAACGTTCTGTTAGTTGATGACCAAACATTAGTTCGGGAAGGTCTGAGTTCACTCTTGTCACTATCCGACAATGTTACCGTTGTCGCGCAGGCTAGTTCTGGCAGAGAGGCGGTTAGGCTAACGACAGAGAGTGAACCTGATGTAATTCTCATGGATATTCGTATGCCTGACTCGAATGGTATTGAGGCCGTTGAGCTGTTACGAGAAAAAGGCTCCCGAACTCCCGTCCTAATGCTGACAACCTTTGATGATCATGAGTCAATAATGCGAGCCATTCAAGCCGGCGCCGAAGGCTACTTATTAAAAGACGTGTCGCTGGAGGTTTTGGTGGACGCCATTGAAGCTTTAGCCGATGGTAAAACTTGGCTTCAGCCCGCTATCACTGAACGTATCGTGCAAGGCTTAAAAGAAAGCAAAGCCCCTGCAAGTGATAATGAACAGTCTCTGGTTGAGCCGCTGACGGATAAAGAAATTGCTGTTTTGCGATTAATAGCGGCAGGACTTAGCAATAATGAAATAGCGGAAAGCTTATTTAAATCGACAGGAACCGTTAAAAATCAGGTGTCGTCACTTATGGCCAAGCTCGGGGTGCGAGACCGCACCCGAGCTGTGTTAAAGGCCATTGATTTAGGTTTATTGTAAGTTAGGCGCTCTTCTGCTTTTCAACCCATTGGTCAACACGACGCTCCAGAATATGCAGCGGCAGTGCGCCACCGCCCAGAATGGTGTCGTGGAAGCCACGGATATCAAACTTATCGCCCAAAGCTTCTTTGGCCTCTTCGCGCAGTTCCAGAATGCGGATCATGCCAATTTTGTAGGCCGTTGCCTGACCCGGCATAACCAGATAGCGACGAACTTCTGAACGCACCGCGCCTTCAGCAATTGGGGTGTGATCCTGGAAGTATTTAACCGCTTCCTCTTCAGTCCAGCCTTTGGCATGCATGCCGGTATCCACAACCAAGCGCACCGCACGCCAAATTTCGGTGGTTAAGCGACCAAAGTCAGAATAAGGGTCTTCATAGGCACCCATCTCTTTCGCTAACTGCTCTGAATATAAGCCCCAGCCTTCACTGTAAACCGTAAAGCCAGCCTGAGTGCGAAACTCTGGTACCGACTCCAGCTCCTGAGCGATAGAAATTTGCATATGATGACCCGGGTTACCCTCATGATAGGCAATGGCTTCCATTTCATTTTTCGGCATGGAGCTCATGTCCGACAGATGCGCGTAGTAAATGCCCGGACGCTCACCGTCAGGCGAACCAGGGTAATAATGCTGGGCTGCGCCATCTTGTTCACGGAAAGGCTCGACGCGTTTCACTATCAAATCGGCTTTTGGCAAAATGCCAAAATACTCAGGCAGCTTTTCATTAATGTACGCCAGGTACTCACGAGAGTCTTCCAGATACATTTCCGCGCCTTCGTCGTTGTTCGGATAGAAGAAGCGCTCGTCGGTACGGATATAATCAAAGAAGTCCTGCAAATCGCCATCAAATTCAACTTTCTCTTTAATCGCGATCATTTCATTAGTCAGTCGCTCGACTTCGCTAAGGCCTATCTCATGAATTTCATCAGCGGTTAAGTCAGTCGTCGTGTAGTTAGCTAAGCGGGCGTTATAGTAAGCCTCACCGTTTTCCAGACGATGCACGCCGGTGGCGACTTCGTCGGTGTTTTCAATGTCACTTTCCAAAAAGCTGATTAAGGCTTCGTAACTTGGGCGAAAACGCTCCAATAGCGCTTTACGCACTTCTTTTTCGTATTTGTCGGCTTGTTCAGCGGAGATCGCATCATTTTCCTGAAGCGTGTTTAGCTTATTTTTAGCATCTTCAAGCAAGCTAGAATCACCTTCTTCATCGAAAGGGGCGCCTGAAGTCAAACCTTTTGCCTCTTTAATGACTTGTTCGTACGCAAACCGCGGAGCACGAACGCCATTCTCTACCTGTTCTTTAGCGCGCTGCAATAATTGCTCAATGGCCGTTGCACCACCCTTAATACGAGAAATGTAGGCTTCCATATCTTCCGAGTCATCCACTCGATGGAAGTTGATTAAAAACTGCGGTAGGAAAGTGTGCGCACCACGCATTTGGTCAAACACGTAATCCATGCCACGGAATTCCGCATTACGCTTGGCTTGTTCGTATTGGTAAACCCAAACGTCGTAAGACGTCTGAGCTTCGAGGTTCAGCTTGTCGTAATCGAAGTTCGCTTTTAGCTCTTCAACCGTGCCTTCCAGCCATTCGAGCTGCTTCTTCTCAGCAGCAACGGTCATGTCATCAATGTCGCCGTAGCGATCTTTACGACCCAAAAAGGTCATTTGAATGGGGCTTTGTTGAAGCTGTTCTTCGTATTTTTCTTCAAACCACTGGTTCAGGCGCTCAGTTTCCGACTGCGCCGTTTGCTCAACCGCCGTTTGTGAATTTTGTTCAGAATTGTTTTGCTGCGGTTGTCCGCAGGCCGTTAATAAGCCCAAAACAGCCAGGGCGACAATGGAATAACGCATAGCAGTGTCCTTTATTCTTCTTTTGATGCAGGAAGAAAAACTATAGCGTGCTTGTTACACTAATGGAAATGCTTAAATTGTAACCGACTATTTTATGGCAAAACCTAACAAGAAAGGGCCGGTTCGCACCGTGCAGATTTCTTGTCTGCAGTGCAAAACGCCCATATTTAAATATCGCAAGGGTGGTAAAGGCGCTTTGGTAAAATGCTTTATTGAGCGTATTGTTGAAGACCACACCACTAAGCCGTGCCATTGCCCCGGTTGTGGGCAGGAGTTTGCACGCGAGACAATGATTCGTGGCACGCCGGCTTATAAAATCATTGGCGGCAAGGTGCACTCAAAGTAGGTAACTATGACACTCTCTATTCCGGAAAAAACCAAACAGGCGTATTCTCGAGCGGCCGAGCAGGCAAACTCTTCTCTGCTGCGTCAGCCACAGCGGAGTATGGCGGATGAGCTGCACTTATTAGCCGATGAGGTCAAGCAAAACGAAAAACGCGATGTCTACGGCAGTGGCGCGCTTATTAATGATTTTGAAGATGAGGTGGCGAAGCTGCTCGGCAAACCTGCGGCGCTATTTTTGCCAACTGGAACCTTAGCTCAGCCACTGGCGTTACGTATTCACGCTGACCAACGCCAGCGCAATGGCGTTGCTTTACACCCGACCTCGCATTTAATGCTGCACGAGCAAATGGGGTTTGAAGCGCTGTGGGGGCTGAACGGCACAACCACAGGTACCGCTGATAAGCCAATAGCCCTGGACGATTTAAAAGGTGTGCAGACCGGCGATCTCAGTAGTATTTTGCTGGAGCTACCAATGCGGGAAATAGGCGGTCAACTGCCACACTGGGATGATTTGGTTTCTCAATCTGAATGGGCGAGAGCCAACGATATCGCTATGCATTTAGACGGTGCAAGACTTTGGCAGGTACCGGCAGCTTATGGTTGTTCGCTCGCCGAAGTCTGTGAGCTTTTTGATTCGGTTTACGTCAGTTTTTACAAAGACTTAGGCGCTATTTCCGGTGCTATCCTGGCTGGTTCAGAGGCGTTTATTGAGCAAGCCAAAGTCTGGACTCGTCGAGCCGGTGGTAATGTCATTACCCAATACCCACAAGTGATTTCAGCTCGCCGGAGTTTGCGTGAGAACCTGCCACTTATGGAAGACGCTGTGAATTATTCCAAAGCGTTAGGCGATGCGCTGAATGAACTGGATGGAATTCGGGTTAACCCACAAAAACCACAAACAGCCATGTTTCACCTGCACTTCGCGATGAACCCAGAGACCTTGAGTGAAAAAATCGCTGCGTACGTCAGCAATAGTGGCGTGACGATTCTGCCTCTGCCCAGAGCGGAGATAAATGGCGAATCGATTTGCGAGATACCCATTGGAAGGAATGCAATGTCGCAGCCACAAAGCTTCTGGCTACGACACTTTAAAGCATTTTTAGAGACACTGTGACGCTTAGTGGTTACTATGACCACTGTGCTCATTGTGCTTCATGTGCTCTTTATGGTTTCCATTATGATGTTGATTATGTTTACCCAGCACATGATTCAACGTTTCAAGGTAGCTTTTACCGAAGCCTTCAACACGTTGTTTATTCATTGCCTCCGAGCCCAGGTGTACCTCTTCCAGCGAGTTAGCAGCAACATCCAACTCCTTGCTCAAACGGGCAAGTGCCACCTCTAGTGTGTAGGTCAGTTCATGCACTTTCGCCATGTCTTTTGGTGGCATATCGCCTTCGATGATTTTCTGCAATTCCGCATTGTATTTGTTCAGGTTCATAATCGCCTGATGCAAATTGTCAGATGGCTCTGGCTTAAAATGCTGGTACTGCTGTTCTTCTTGGGCAAAACCTGGCATTGACGTGGCTAAAACGAAAGCCGCTACGATGGTGTAAAATAGCTTCATAAAACCTCCTAAAATAACAATAATTCTCATTCTCTTGCATGAGCAAAGGTTAGTCAACAATTCGTTCGTTACCTGATAGTATTCCTTTGATACTCATCAATCCACAATAGGGATACGTATGTCGCTCCGTTTTGTCCTAGCTCTTCTGTTAATGACGTTATCGTCAACTTTTACGTTTAATGCAAATGCACAACCTGAAGAGCCGTTAAAGGTGGCGGTCAGGGTTAATGCGCCATTTGTTATTGAAAAAAATGGCGACTACCAAGGGCTAGCCGTAACCTTGTGGAAAGACATAGCCACTCAACTCGAGCGACCATACGAATTACACCCCGTTTCTTTGAATAATCTACTTACCGGAGTTGAAGCCGGGAAGTACGATCTTGGCATTGGCGCTTTGACCATTACGTCGCAACGAGAGTCCGTCATCGATTTTAGCCAGCCCTTTCACAATGCCGGCCTCGCCGTTGCCGTGCCAAGCAATAACACATCAACCTGGTGGGCGGTCACTAAGCGTTTCGTATCCTTCGAGTTTTTAAAAGTCATCTTGGTTTTAAGTGGCGTCCTTTTTGTAGCCGGTGCTTTAGTCTGGTTCTTTGAGCGCAAGGAAAACCCTGAAGAATTTTCCGAGCAGCCGATAAATGGCTTAGGCTCGGGCTTTTGGTGGGCGGCGGTGACAATGACCACCGTTGGTTATGGCGATAAATCTCCACGTAGTCTTGGCGGGCGAGTGGTCAGTCTTATTTGGATGTTTACCTGCGTCATCATCATTTCAAGCTTTACCGCATCGATTGCTTCATCGCTCACAGTGTCACAGTTTCAATCGAAAGTTAGCAGTGCAAGCGATCTCCCCAATGCTCGTGTGGCGACATTAGGCAATTCAGCAACGGCGGCGTGGTTAGAACAACAGAATATTGGCTATGAAAGTTTTACCGATTTGAATGCGGCGCTTAAAAAGCTCAATGCCGGGCAGCTTGATGCCGTTGTCTATGACGAACCCATTTTACGTTATTCAATGCGTACCAATGCGCTTAACAATATCAAACTATTGCCTGAACGTGTCCTGCCCCAGGATTATGGTTTCGCCTTACCGCAAGGGAGCGAGCTACGGGAGCCGTTAAATAGGGCACTATTAGACACCGTACAGTCAGCACAATGGCGAAGTGAGTTACAGCGCTACCTGGGTCAGTAGCGCTGCTCTTACTAAGAGGAGAGCTCTAACGCTTCGTCTGATTCTACTTTCGCAAACTTAACGCCAAGCTTAAGTAAACGGCGCTTTCCTCTTGCGGTCATATCGGTAATAAACTGGAACTGCTGCCGGGGGTCAATTGGATAGGCTTTTAAGCGATACTTAGTGCCCCACGGTTGCTCGGCTGCGGTTACAGTTATGGGCTTACCAAGTTGCAGGTATGGGCTGGTCAAGGCAACTTCTTCCAGCGCATCGCGAATTTGAAAGGCATCCGCTTCCGGCTGGGTATAAAACTCGGCAATACACATTAAGCTGGGGCCACCATTATTCGCGTTATGTATTAAGTTATCCCACAGCTTAAGGTGTGGTACCCAGATAACCGTGTCATCATTGGTCACCAATTCGACCGTACGCATGCCGATATGAGTCACTTCGCCGTATGTCCCGTCAACCTCTATCCAGTCTCCCGGCCGATAGGGCATTTCATGAATAGCCACGACGCCAGCAATTAAGCTACTCACGTAGTCTTTCAACGCAAAGCCTATGGCTAAACCAGCCGCGCCCAGGGTAGCAACCATGTTCTGCAGTGTGGGCTCGATAATACGCGGCACTATCATCACCAGCGCCAGCACTAAAATGACAATGCGCAGCATGGGTACCAGCGCCAGCGTATACAGTCGGCGTTTGCCGTGCAGCTGTGAGGCTACCCATGGCAGTACTTTTTGTGTGAGCCAGACGAAAACAACCGCAAAAGCAATAATGACGGCGATTTCAAAGATGGCAAACGCGTCGAGTGACTTAAATATACCGGCAACGTCTTTCAGAGATTCCGTTTCCATTACTGAGCCCCTTAAAATTTATCGAGCCAAAAGCCGCGAGACGCTAAAAAGTCACGGACAACCGGGTAGCCTCTGGCAGTGACATACCAGCTCTGGCCAAGCGCTTTATCGTCATGCTTTGTTATAAGCGACTGCTGTTGCAAAAGTTGCAGCTGAACCTGTAGCTGGCTCCCGGAAACAATCGGCAAAGTCTGGGCAAGCTGCTCCGTTGTAAGGCCTTTATGAACTAACAGGGCATAACAGACAAAGGCTGTTGCGTCACTCGCTTCATGAGGAAGCTGCGGCGTCTCAAAAGCTTTATCGCTGTTACTGTGATAACGATCGGAGTAAGCCGCAGCGATACCCGGGTTGCCGCGACTAAGCGCTGCTAATGCCCTTAGTCGGCCTTCACCACGGGCCAGCCCGATTTGTTCCAGCGCCTGATCATCGATCCCTTGTAGAGTCCATAATTCGGAAACCGGAACTGGCCAAACTTTTTCTAAAAACGCCCATGCCCAGCTGTCACAAACAATGAGGCCTTTACCCGCTTCTCCCGACAAAACTTTTGCGAAAAACTCACGAGTCCAGCGCAACCCATTGGTTTGTCGTAAAAAGGTATGAGCCAATTGCGGCATTAGCCACACTTTGGTTTTGGTGAATTTAGGAGAGGGCGGGTCACTCGGTTGGCACAGTGTATCTCTGTCGGGCAGCTTCATTGTCGATACATTGTTCTGCTGCGCCCAGTGCTGAACGGCTTCAGCAACTCCGGAATGAGGCGGCGCAATAACCCAGCGCAAACTGTTATCATCCTTGTCATTCAGCCAGTCCGAAAATACGCTGTCTAATTCCTTTATTGCCTCATCCAGCTTTAATTCGAACGCGTTTTCATGCTCGTCTTGTTCGTCATTTTCTGATTTTGGAGATAACCAATGGGTAAAATTTTGCCACCATTTTTTAACAGTAATAACGGTCGGAACCGCAGGGCGTTCAAACTCGTTAACTGTTACCCATTGCCAGGCTTTTTTAGGCGCTTCAGCCATAGTTGTTTCCCTGTTATGTTCGCCAGAAAATAACTTCCTATCAGTCGATAATAGAGTGCCTTTGCGCAGAGTCCAATCAAAAAATTTCAAAAAACCTCTTGAAAGTAATTTTGCCAGTACACATATAAGAGGTAAGGCTGGTGTCTCAAAGAGAGCCGCCTTGTAACGACACACGCTGTGTCAATTTATTAACCATTTAACAGTTATTGCTTCTAAGGAGAATGACTATGGCAACTATCGACTTAAGCCCTCTATATCGTAGCAGTGTAGGTTTTGACCGTATGGCATCTTTGCTGGATTCGGCACTACGCTCAGATACTGGTGCAACTGGGTATCCTCCCTACAACATTGAATTGGTAGCAGAGAACCAATACGCCATTACCCTGGCGGTTGCAGGTTTCGAGGATAGTGATTTAGAAATTGAGGTAGAAAACGGCGTTCTTCGTGTGACCGGTAAAAAAGCCGAAGAAAACGAAAAACGTGAATTTCTACATCGCGGCATTGCAAACCGTGCCTTCGAACGTAAGTTCAGCTTAGCTGAACACATTGAAGTCACTGGCGCTGCTTTGAAAAACGGTCTGTTGACTATTGGCTTAGTGAAGAACATTCCTGAAGCCATGAAGCCAAAACGCATTAGCATTGGCAACTCGACCAAAGATCTGCTGGAAGATCGTTCTAAAAGCAAAGAAAGTGCTGCGTAAATTAATGCACTGGATGAGGGGCGGTGAATAACCGCCCTTTTTTAACGTTGCCACTCGACTGGGTGCCCACAGACAAAGCCCTGGATATAGTCTACGCCCAGCTGAGTGAGTTTAATTCGAATCTCGTCACTTTCCACTCCAACCGCACAAACCTCCACGTTGGCCGCTTTGGCTAAACGAACACAACTTGCGACAAGCTCAGCATCTATAGTGTCGATAAGCATGTTCTGAACCCAGAACCTATTCACTTTTATTTGAGTTAAAGGCAACTGCCTTAATAATTGAAACGAGTTATAGCTGCTGCCAAACTGGTCTATTGCCGTACCAATACCCAGCTCTTTTAAGTTTTTAAACAACTGATACGTTTGGTCGAAATGTTTGAAAACATCGGGCTCAGATACTTCAAACACCAACTGATTAGGCTGGATAACCGAGTTCTTAAGCGCCGCTTCAATGAATTGAATAAAGCCGTCATCTTCAAGACTCTGAGTCGACAAATTAATGTGACAACGCCAGGTTCGGGTTGCTTCGAAAGGGTTCTCATTGAAATGCTCGACGGCCTCTCGCACTAGCCAGCGGTCAGCCTTGCCCATGACGCCTGCCCGAAGAGCAGCACGCAAAAATTGCTGGGGTGCTATAGGCTCATCCGTATTCGAGTCGGGCAAGCGGAGCAGTAACTCGATACAGTGTTTGTCGGCGTTACGCGCCGCACTGACTATGGGCTGGGCATAGAGCGTCCAGTTTTCCTCTCTTAATGCTTGCTTAAGCTTCTGCTCCCACTCTAACTCGGCTTCGCCCAATAAGCGTTTCTGATCAGCCTCACTGTATGAATGCACTCGGTAGTCACCTTGCTGCATGGCAAGCTTTAACGCCTCTCGTGCTTGCCTTAGTAAGGTGCTGGCGGACACTTCAGACGAGTCCGAATAAGCGATGCCGGCATGAGCGGTAAGTTGGTAAATTCGTTTGTCGCTGTTGAAGCGAAACTCTTTACAGTACTGAACTAAGCGATGCGCTTGCGCAAAGACGGATTGCTCATCGTCGGTATTCAGCAGTGCAATCTCATGCTCGCTAACCCTTGCAATGCGCGAGTATTTGGGCGCTTTTTTCTTGAGGTTTATAGCAAGCTGCAAAATGGCTTGGTCTTTGGCATCAGCACCGGCCTGATCGGCAATAACTTCCAAACCAGACAGCTTAATAATAGTTACGCAGGCCGCCTTTTGGGCGTCGAGCCGAGACTGCAATAAACGCCTAAGCTCACGTACATTTAATAAGCCGGTTACTGCATCATGGTGAGCCAGAAAATCGAGGTGAATTTCAGCTTCCATGCGCTTGGTAACATCAGAAATACGGCCGGTGTTATCACCAAAATATTCGACATCGAGCCAAATTTTCCGACCGTCTAACCGGTCAACAGAAGTAAGCTGCCTCTTACCCTCAATAACAAACCCTTTGGGCCAGTAGGCTTTAACCTGGTCGAGCGAGTGCGCCGCCAAAATCGTTAACATTTGCTGGTTTACCTGTTTAAACGAACCATCGTCATTCAGCCTAAACCAACCCTCGCTAGTGCGCTGCAACAACTCCCAAAGTCTTCTTCTGAGAGTTTTTCGGTTCTTCTTAAGCCCGGCAATGCGGCGCATTAAACGGTTAAGCCGATGCCTTTCCAGCGCCAGCAGAAACATCATCGTGGTTATTGTCATGGCACTGTAGAGTAGTAAGCCAGATACCCCTTCCCATATAGGGTTATAGCGTGGCGAAATAAGAAGCCAAGCGACAATGACGGTCACAGCCAATAGGAATGTTTGCCAGCGAAAGCCGGAAATTGGCTGTTTCTGGATGCTTCTAAGCACTACAACTGCCGCCCATATGAGCAAACCGTTAACCTGGGCAATAATCAACGCACTCTGCCAACGGTCATCCAGCCACGGCAAACCAATAGTGAAACCCAGAGCAGCCGCCAAAACCACATAACCAATACGGTTAAAACGGGACAACCGGAAACGAAAGCGCCCCCATTCCCAAATAAACCAGCAAAGCGTCAGTACTAACAGCTGACTAACGTAAGTTTTCAATGCCGCTGCGATATCTGGGGTATAGGGTGAGAAATAGGTTATCCACACACCGCTGTGTAATAGTAGCGACAGGGTAAATGCGGTACTGACACAACCAAACGTCAGTAATAACCGGCTTTTGAAAAGCTGCGCAGAGACAAAAGCAGCCAAAGCCAGCAGAATAAGGATACCAGCGTTTACACCCAGTGCCGTTTGTTGCTGCTGTTGGCGAAGTTCGAGTTCGGTCGACTGCCATAAGCTAATGGTCGGCATTTGCTCCGGCCATTGTTGCACTGCAGTCACCAGCCAGACGGTTTGATTAGCAGGCAGGGTAACCGGCAACACGTGCTCATGAGATAAGTGTGGACGCTGCATCAATGGCGTCGAAAAGTTATTGGATAACTGACTCAAGGGAGTGCCACTGGAGTCGAGCACAAACACACTCACCGACTGTAAAAACGGGTCACTAAATTTGACATAGAAGGTTTGTGAGCGGTTACTTCGGTTATAAAGTGGGACACTGCTCCAGATATTGGGCTTGGTACCTGCGTAGTTATGTTCACTGAGTTCCGCTGGACTAAGCCAGCGCGACGGTTCATTAACGGCAAGCCTGTCTACCGGCACTGACGCATCGACGACGCGGTATTTGAAGTGCTGATTAAGGGTAACTTTCGAGGTTTGAGCAGACACGGAAACGGGCGTGCGAACTTCTGCACCAGCTAATAGCGGAAGCAACAGTAACAGCCATAGTGCGTGTTTAAATATAGTCTGCATGTCGTAAGTTCTTTATAACCTCTTCGCTCATCTCTTCTAGCGCTTGCAGCCATACCGCATCGCAGATTTCCGAATAGAATAATAGCCAGTGCTGATTATTAATAGTCAGGCGCCAACAAAACTGATCAGCCGCAATTTCTTTTTCGCGAATACGAGCATCCAATGTGTCGCATAATGCAGCCACCCAGTTATCGAGCTCTTGCTCTGCCGGTTTACCGTTTAAAGTAATGATTGACTGGTCGTTTGCTTCATCCATTAAATAGCTGCCGCTCACTTGCTCCTGACAAAAACGCTTCAATTGCACTCATAAATTCCTGACCATACCGAGCCAGTTTCACGTCACCAACACCGTTTATATCGAGCATCTCATCGGCCGTGGTCGGATAATGTACACACATTTCCACCAAAGCGGCATCACTGAATACCACAAACGGCGCCACTTGCTCTTTATCAGCAATGTCTTTGCGCAGTTTCCGCAACCGCCTGAACAGTATTTTATTGTAATCACCACGGTCGGTAATTCTGGTTTTTGTTGCGGTCAGCTCTAGCCTTGGCTTGGCTAATTCTAACGGCACTTCACCTTTTAAAACAGGTCGTGCCGCCTCAGTCAGCTGCAGGGCGGCAAACCGGCGGATGTCCTGGATAATAAGCCCACGGTGAATAAGTTGCCGCAATACCGAAAACCAATGCTCTTGGGGTTTTGACCGCCCCAGTCCGTAGGTTGTTAATTGATCATGGCCTAACTCGATAATCCGTTGAGCCTTTGAGCCGCGCAGTACCTCAACGACATGGTTAATACCAAACTGTTGTCCGACCCGGTACACACAGCTGAGCGCTTTTTGGGCGTCTTCAAGTGCGTCGTATCGAGTCGGCGGGTCCAAGCACAAGTCGCAGTTTCCGCACTCTTTGTCGGAGTACTCATTAAAATAATTCAGTACTACTAAGCGGCGGCAGGTCTGAGCTTCCGCCATGGCCTGCATGGCTGAGAATTTCTGCGCTTCCACGGCTCGACGCTGTTCATTATCGTGCTCGTCTATCATGCGCCGGATCCACTGAGCATCTCGCGGATCGTAAAGCATCATCGCTTCAGCAGGAAGGCCGTCACGCCCGGCACGCCCGGTTTCCTGATAGTAAGACTCGACGCTGCGCGGAATGTCGAAATGCACGACAAAACGTATATTTGGTTTGTTAATCCCCATACCAAACGCAACCGTCGCCACAACAACATCAATATCGTCACGCAGAAACTGCCGTAGCGTTGTCTCTTTGAGCTTATGTTCTAAGCCGGCATGATACGGTGCCGCCCGAACACCGGACTGCTGCAAACTTTCCGCCAATTCCTCAGTCTTCTTTCGACTACCGCAATAAATAATACCAGCCGCGCCTTTTTGCTTTTTGACGTAGTCTTTAACCTGTTTTAGCGGCTTATACTTTTCCTGAACAACATAGCGAATATTGGGGCGATCAAACGAGCTGCGATGTACTAATGGTTCGTTCAGGTGCAGTCGCTCAATAATGTCGTGCTGGGTGGCAGAGTCCGCTGTGGCGGTTAACGCCATAAAAGAGGTATTGGGCAAATAGCTGCGTAACACACCCAACTGTCCATACTCAGGTCTGAAATCATGTCCCCACTGGCTAATGCAATGCGCTTCGTCAACAGCAATAAACGACAGGTTCAGCGTTTGTAAGCGCTCAATAAAGCTTGGCTGTAATATGCGTTCGGGGCTAACGTAAAGCAGCTTAATGTCGCCTCGTTGCAACGCCTGCAATGTACTCATCGATTGTTCCGCTGACACGCCTGAATGCAAAGTCGCTGCTTTTATATCCAGCGCGTTTAATGCTTCTACCTGATCCTGCATCAGAGACAATAGCGGAGAGATAACCACCGCAACCCCGTCGCTACAAATAGCCGGCAGCTGGTAACATAACGACTTACCGCCGCCCGTTGGCATGAGCACCAACGAGTCGCGCCCTTCCAGTGCCGCCTGCATAATCGCCTCCTGACCTTCACGAAATTCGTGATAGCCAAAGACAGATTCAAGCTTGGACTGAAGCGGATTTGGCGACAGTTGTTCTGCAGTGCTGACTGCGCTACTACTCATGGTCGGCATCGTTTATTGACTTATTAAGTAACATCCTCTTATTGTAAGCGTCCTGTTCATTAATAACCATGCCCAAAATGGATACACAAACAATACTGACAAAAGTTTCCGACTTTATGAACACGCGGGTGCCGTTTCAACAGTTACTTGGCTTTGAAATTACGGAGTTTAACCCAGCGCGGGGCGAGCTAAAGTTCCAATGGAAAGACGAATTATTAGGTAATGTCCCACAGCGCATTTTGCACGGTGGCGTCACTGCAACAGCACTAGATACCGCCGGCGGTTTGGTAGCAATAGCAGGCATGGTTGACCGCTTAGAAGACCCCAGCGAAAGTTACCTGATGGAGCGCCTTAGCCGTTGTGGTACAATTGATTTGCGTGTTGATTTTCTTCGCCCAGGCCGGGGTAAAACCTTTATCGCCAGTGCCACTATTATTCGTTCAGGAAACAAAGTGGCCGTTGCTCGTATGGAGCTGCATAACGAAGAAGGCACGCACATCGCTTTTGGAACCGGCACCTACCTGGTCGGTTAAGCTCTGATTAAGGAAAGCCAGTATGTCCGATGACGCTGTTCGGGCCCGGCAAGGCGTTTTCTTCGCACTTGCTGCCTACACATTTTGGGGTGTTGCACCTGTTTACTTCAAACTCGTAAAGCAAGTTCCGGCTTTTGAGATACTCGCTCATCGTATCATTTGGGCTTTTTTGATGGTCTTTGTGTTAATTGTTGCTATGAAGCGACTAGACCGCATTCGCCCCATTTTAAAAAGCCGCAAGCTCGTCATTCGGCTCACTCTGGCCACTTGTCTGCTCGGTGGTAACTGGTTCTTGTTTATTTGGGCAGTTAACAGCGACCACATGCTGGACGCCAGCCTTGGTTATTACATCAACCCATTGCTGAATGTGGCCATAGGCATGATTTTCTTCTCAGAGCGTATGCGTCGCCTGCAACTGGTCGCTATTGGTTTAGCCGTGGTTGGTGTGGCTATTCAGGTTATTACCTTCGGTTCGGTGCCTTGGGTTGCTTTGGCATTGGCCTCCAGCTTTGCCACTTACGGCGCTATTCGTAAGCGTTTGCCTGTCGACTCAATTAGTGGATTGTGGCTGGAAACCGCCATATTACTGCCGGTTATGCTGATTTATTTGTTCGGGTTTGCCAGCTCGGCATCCAGTGACTTAACGGCCAACCCATGGATACTGAATTTATTACTGGTAGCAGCCGGCTTAGTGACAACCATTCCACTGCTTTGCTTTACCGCAGCCGCGCAACGGCTCCGTTATGCGACCTTAGGCTTTTTTCAGTACATTGCACCAACGCTTATGTTCATACTAGCGGTCGCTATTTACGGCGAGCCTCTGGATGAGAGTAAGCTGGTCACATTTATTATTATCTGGAGTGCACTGGCACTGTATAGCTTTGACTCTATTATACAGCGCCAGCGAGATAGAAAAGCGAAGAAATTAGCTTCAGCTGAGGCTGGCATCCATTGAGATGTCAGCGTTTAGCACCTTGCTGACCGGACAGCCTTCTTTGGCATTGTTTGCCAACTCCTGAAACTTGTCCTCGCTAATATCCGGAATACTGGCTTTTACCGTTAGGTGAATTTTATCAATCGCAAAGCCGCCGTCATGCTCTACCAGAGAGACCTCTGCTTTTGCATCGATATTGTCCGGCTCATAACCCGCTTCTCCCAGCATTAAGGAAAACGCCATGGCGTAACAGCCCGCATGAGCGGCACCTATGAGCTCTTCGGGGTTGGTGCCTTTACCGTCTTCAAAGCGACTTTTAAACGAGTACTGGGTTTTGTCCAATATGCCGCTTTGTGTTGATACAACACCTGATCCTTCTTTAATACTGCCTTTCCACTGTGCATTTGCAGTGCGTTTCATAAAGCACCTCCAAATTTTCATGTATGTACTATAAACATAGTTGAAGAATGCACTTTTTGATCACTACTTTACACTTAGAACACAGGATCCAACCGAGCGTAAGCAACAACTAACCACTTGCTGCCCACATTGTCGAAGTTAATTTGAACACGTGACTGCGGGCCAGTACCTTCATAATTGAGCACGGTGCCTTCCCCAAATTTCGGGTGGCGAACGCGCTGACCCAGTGTGTAGCCGGTCTGATCAAAAGCTTCATGGCTGGCCGCGTTATTAAAACGGCTATAACTCGAGGGCTTTTCAACACTGGTTTGCGCACGAACTTCGTGTAGCGTATCGGGTGGGATTTCCGCAATAAACCGGCTGATTCTGTGAAACAACTCCTGTCCATAAATACGGCGCTGCTCTGCGTAAGTAAGCACTAACTTTTGCATTGCTCGAGTCATGCCGACGTAACAAAGACGACGCTCTTCTTCGAGCCTGCCTGGCTCATCCATCGACTGCTGCGACGGGAACATACCTTCCTCAACGCCCGTCATGAACACCAAAGGAAATTCCAGACCTTTGGCGCTGTGTAAGGTCATTAGCTGGACCGCATCCTGATACTCATCCGCTTGCTCTTCACCCGCTTCTAAGGCTGCATGTGCCAGAAACGCGTTAAGTGGCGTCATTTCCTCTTCAGCGTCATCGAGCGTGAAGTTTTCACACGCAGTAACCAGCTCTTTCAAGTTTTCTACTCGTGTTTCTGCTTTTTCGCCTTTTTCTGCCTCGTACATGGCCATTAAGCCGCTTTTCTTTATAACTTCGTCACTTAAGCGGCCTAAGCTGAATTCTTCGGTTTCATCATCAAGCTCTTCAATAAAGTCGAGGAAGCTGCCTACTGCGTTTCGCGCACGTCCGGCCAACTGCTTTTCGTTCACCATGTACTTAGCCGCATTCCACAATGACTCAGCGCGCTCCCGTGACGCCTGACGAATAATGTCCATGGTGCGCCCGCCAATGCCACGGGCAGGGGTATTAATGACACGTTCAAGCGCTGCATCATCGTCCCGGTTACCTAAAATTCTCAAGTAAGCCAGCGAGTCCTTAATTTCCTGACGCTCGAAGAAGCGCAAACCACCATAAATACGATACGGCAGCCTTGCATGCAGCAAAGCCTCTTCTAAAATACGCGATTGTGCGTTACTTCGATACAAAATAGCGACATCTTGCAGAGAATTGCCATTATCTCGCCAATCTTCAATTTGCGATACTATATAACGAGCTTCATCCATTTCGTTAAAGCCCGCATAAAGGCTAATGGGCTCACCTTCGTTCCCCTCAGTCCATAAGTCTTTACCCAAGCGGCCCGAGTTATTAGAAATGACTGAGTTTGCTGCTTTCAAAATAGTGCTGGTTGAACGGTAATTCTGCTCCAGACGAATGGTTTGTGCACCGGCAAAGTCTTCTAAAAACTGATGAATATTCTCGACTTTGGCGCCGCGCCAGCCGTAAATAGACTGGTCGTCATCACCAACAATAGTCACGCTGTTCTGCGCGCCTGCTAACAGCCTCACCCAGGCATACTGAATGGAGTTAGTATCCTGAAATTCGTCCACCAAAATATGACGAAAGCGGTTCTGGTAATGCTCTCGCACAATGCGGTTATTTCTCAGCAGCTCGTGCGCCCTTAACAGCAGTTCAGCAAAGTCGACTAAGCCAGCGCGGTCACAGCTTTCCTGGTACAGCTGATAAATTTCTTTCAGTGTCTGCTCAGTTGGGTCGTAAGTTTCGATATGCTCGGCTCGTAACCCTTCATCTTTTTTTCCGTTGATGTACCACTGCGCTTGTTTTGCCGGCCAGCGTTTATCGTCTAAGTTCAGGCTTTTTATCAAACGCTTAATCAGCCTTTGCTGATCATCACTGTCGAGTATTTGAAAATTCTGTGGCAACCCGACATCCATATAGTGCGCTCTTAACAACCTATGCGCTAAACCATGGAAGGTGCCAATCCACATGCCTCGCACGGAGCTGCCTACTAGCTGCTCAACCCGACCACGCATTTCCGCCGCCGCTTTATTGGTAAAAGTGACTGCTAAGATACTGAACGGAGAATAGTTTTGTTGTTGAATGAGCCAGGCAATACGGTGTACCAGCACCCGAGTTTTACCACTCCCGGCGCCAGCCAGCACCAACATATGTCCGTCGGGTGCCGATACAGCTTGCTGCTGCCTTTCATTCAGTTCTGCCAGAAGAGGGTGTGTACTCATTAACGTTCACCTGATGTATTCAATTCAAAGATCTGCCGCCAGTGTAATAATGAATCACTGTATAAGCAACCAGTAGTGTCGCGTGAAGGCTTTTTACGAAATTAACAGCGACTTAAGCTGGGCTAAGTGATCAATTTTGACGGTCGGTAATATCGACAGATGTTGTGCTCGCCCTAAACCAGACGTCAGCCATACTGACTGCCAGCCATGCCGCTGCGCACCAAGCACATCGGAATAGGGGTGGTCGCCGACATGCAGAAACTCCGCCGGCTTAACCGCCGGAAACCGTTGTTGTGCTTTAAGGAACATATCCGGCAATGGCTTACCGCGAACACCGTTGCCTGGCTGAACTATTAGGCTGAAGTAATCCGACAAACCTATTTTACCGGTATCAACATTGCCATTACTCAACGCAATAAGTTCATATCTCCCAGCTAACTGCTGCAATAACTCAAGGCTTTCTTTTGGCGGCTCGAAATTACTTCTGTGAAGTAGAAAATGATCCATAATGTCGTGTGCATGGGTCGCTGCATTCACCACACCAAACTGCTCTAAGCCATGCTGTAACGTGCGAATGCGCAGCTCTGTCATGTCACTGGCAAGCGCCGGGTCACTCTGGCTGACTTTGTCTCGTAACTGGCGCCAATGGGTGACATCCCACGCAGCGGTTTCCGGAAACTTATCCACAATGTACTGTTGAACCGAATGCTCTGCGGTTTGCATTACCGGTACATTGTCATAAAGCGTGTCATCCAGGTCGAAGCTGATGATTTTAGGCGGCTGCCAACGGCGGAAAAACTGCATAAAGTTAAACTCCCAATACTATTTCTTTCTGGCTCTGGGGTGAGCACTGTCATAAACGCTGGCCAGTCGCTGAAAATCTAAGTGCGTATACACCTGAGTTGTGGATAAGTTCGCATGACCCAACATTTCCTGCACAGCACGTAAGTCACCGCTTGCTTCAAGCATGTGCGATGCAAATGAGTGACGTAGTTTATGAGGGTGTAAGTCCCCGACAATGCCCTGCTGTTTCCCCCAATGGTTCAGCCGTTGCTGTACCGTTCTGGGGCTTATCCGTTGTAATCGTTTACTGACAAATAGCGCCAACTCGGGTTTATCGGCGAGCCACACCTGGCGAACTTTCAGCCACTGTTTCAGTGCTTTCTCCGCACACCGACCAAAAGGGACTATACGCGTTTTACTGCCTTTACCAGTCACTCTTAACTGCATCATACGATGGTCGATATCATCCCGGTTCAGACTGACCAACTCAGCCAACCGAATGCCGCTGGCGTATAGCAACTCCATCATAGCCGCATCGCGAATCGCGATTTCGTCGTCATGGGGCAAGTCTAGTAAATGGGAGATGCTATCGACATCAAGGTTTTTCGGTAGCCTTTTAGGGATTTTAGGCGCAGAAATTGACGCTGCAGGGTTATCATCTAGCGCATCCGACTCAACTAAAAACTGGCAGAAAGTCCGCCACGCAGACAGCTTTAACGCGATACTGCGCTCACCAAGTCCCGAGCGTCTCCAGCCAACCAGTAAGCGCTCAATGACGGGCACCCTCAACTGCTTCGGATCCGTAATAGTCTGCTGCTCAAGCTCGCTAAGATCGGCGGTTATGAGCCTGTCGTAATTTTTAAGCGTTAATTCGGCGAGGCCACGCTCGCCGCGTAACTGTTGTAACCATTTTTGTTGCCACTCAAGCAGCGTCATGACGTTTAATAAGCTCCGGCAAAACAGCGCCCAGCAGCGCTTGCAGCTGTTTAATAAGCAGCTTATCCATTGCCGGCTCAAAGTGGCCCGCGCTGCTACTTCCCACGGCCAACATGCCTAGCTCACCGTTTTCACCCAGTAACAGCAGGGCTACTGACTGAATACTTTCGTCGTTAAACAGCAGCTTATGTTCTTGCTCGGTTAACCGTCCTAAGTAGATGGACTCGTCACTAAAACGCTTGCTCAGTAGTTGTTTATGAGTATCAGACGCAAACGTGTATTGTTCATCGAGCTCTACCGGGCTTTCAAAAAACTTGAGCGTTAACACCGGCATATCGAGTTCATTTTCAAAGGTGTTTTTCAATTGTGAGAGCACGTCGCTCAGGCTGTCGCAGCGCAGTAACTGAACATAGAGGTTGCTATAGGCGTTAAAAATAGCCTCGTTACGGCGAGCATTAATCATCAACTCAGTAATTTCTTCTTCCAGCTGTTGCACTCGCTGTCTCAGTTTTTGCTGCTGCCTTTCAATTAACGACACGGCACCTTTCTCGCTATGACGAAATTGCAGCTGCGCTAACAGGTCCTCATTACGCGTGAAAAAGTCAGGGTTTTCCTGCAAATACTCGCGTATCAGACTGTCATCAATTTTTTCGTTTAACATTGAGTTTAATTCGTTACTCATAACACCATCTGTCCATCGTAAATCAGCTCTGCCGGACCCGTCATTTTAACAGGCTGCCCTTGTTGCCAGCGAATCAGTAAGTCACCACCTGGCAGTGATACTTTTACACGCTCATTCAATAAGCCTTGTTGTATACCTGCAACGGCGGCGGCACAAGCACCACTACCACAGGCCTGGGTTTCACCAACACCACGTTCAAATACCCGAAGTTTTATTTCATCGGCGGAAAGCTGCTGCATAAAACCAACGTTCACGCTTTCAGGAAAGCGCTCATGCGCGGCAACCGCAGCGCCTAGGGTGTCCACTGGCGCTGTATCGACGTTATCAACAGCGATAACACAGTGTGGATTACCCAAGCCAACAACACCACACATTACAGTTTCATCATTCACGCGAAGAACATAGGTCTGTTCGGCTTTTTGCGCTTTAAACGGCACTTGGGCGGGTTCAAATAAAGGCTCACCCATATCGACAGTCACCTGACCGTCTTTTTCCAAATGCAAAACCATTTTCCCGGCTTTCGTGCTGACTTTTAGGTGATTTTTGTTGCTCAGCCCTTTGGCTTTCACAAACTTTGCAAAACAGCGAGCGCCATTGCCACACTGTGACACCTCGCTACCATCGGCATTAAATATACGGTAGTGAAAGTCTAAATCCGGGTCGTAGGGCGGCTCAACCAGCAGCAACTGATCAAACCCCACACCGGTATGGCGACTTGCCCATTGGCGAATTTGATCAGGGTTTACGTATAAATTCTGCGTGACATTATCGACGACCATGAAGTCATTGCCGAGCCCGTGCATTTTAGAAAAGTGCAATAACATAATTAGATGTAATCCTTATCTAGCAAGTGCTCGCCGCGAATGAGGTCATCAAAGTTTTCGCGCTCTCTGACCAAGCGTGCGTCGTTCCCGGAAACCATAACCTCAGCCGGGCGTCCACGCGAATTATAATTGGAAGCCATCGTGAAACCATAAGCGCCTGCGTGTTTTACCGCAAGAATATCGTCCTGGGCAACATTCAGATGTCGCGCATGCCCCAGAAAATCACCGGTTTCGCAAACAGGCCCGACAATATCGCTAATTTGCGGCGCCTCATCACTTTTCTCTTTGACCGGAACAATGTCATGCCAAGCTTGATACAACGACGGTCTCAACATATCGTTCATTCCAGCGTCGACGAGAACAAAACGTTTATCTTCTGACGGTTTAATATATTCAACAGAGGTCAGAAGTATCCCCGCGTTCGCAGCTATGGCTCTGCCCGGCTCTAACATTAGAGTAACGTTGGGAAAGTCTTTGGCCATTTCGACCAGTTCGGTCAGGTACTGCGCTTTGTCCAATGGTGTCTCGTTTTGATAAGACACACCAAAACCACCGCCTAAATCTAAGTGTGTCAGTTCAATACCGTCTTTCTTAAGGTCGACAAGCAGCTCGAACATACGCTTGGCGGCATCTAAAAATGGCTCGGGCGTCATAATTTGTGAGCCAATGTGGCAGTCCGCACCAATAAGGTGAATATTGGCCAACTGAGCCGCCTTTTTGAAAACTGCCTTTGACTGCGCCATGCCAATACCGAATTTGTTGGCTTTCATACCTGTCGCGATATAAGGGTGCGTTTTCGCATCGACATCTGGGTTAACGCGCAGCGACACCGGCGCCTGCTTATTCATGGCGGCGGCAATATCCTGAATGCGTTCCAGCTCAGCTTCAGACTCTACGTTAAAGCAGCCAATGCCCGTCTCCAACGCCAATATAATTTCATCTTTTGACTTAGCGACACCTGAGAAAACAATGCTTTGCGGCTTACCACCGGCGGCCAGCACACGCTGTAATTCGCCGCCCGACACAATATCAAACCCTGCCCCCTGATGAGCCAAGACTTGAAGCACCGCAAGGTTGCTATTAGCTTTAACTGCGTAACACAGTTTATGAGGGCTCGGCCAATGCCGCTGAAACTGCTGCCAGTTATTCACCAGCTGAGATTTCGAGTACACATACAAGGGTGACCCGAAGCGCTCTACCAAGCTCTGGCAGCCGATACCTTCAACATGAAGCTGATTATTTTTGTAAGAAATAGACTCACTCATTCGTCTTTATCCGTTGGTATCGTTTCCACGTCATTTTTTTCAGGCATAGGCGCAGGTTCAAGCGGTCCTTTTTGACCACACCCGACCACAATCATAAAAACCGCGGTTAATACCAGCGTCTTGATTACAATTCGACTAAACATCGCTAAACTATGACTATTCTCTTAAGGGTTTTATAGTGTCTATCATCGCACTCAAGCCCGAAAAAGTCATTAAGCGTTGTAAGGAAAACCATGACTCAAACTGTAAGAATCGCAACACGTAAAAGTAAGCTGGCGTTATGGCAGGCAGAGCACATTCAGCAACGGCTGGAAGAGCTACACCCGGGACTCACTGTAGAGCTCGTGCCTATGTCCACAAAAGGGGACGTTATTCTCGATACACCGCTGGCTAAAATTGGTGGTAAAGGCTTGTTTGTGAAAGAGCTGGAAGTTGCGATGCTTGAAGGCCGGGCTGACATCGCTGTGCACAGTATGAAAGATTTGCCAGTTGAGTTTCCTGACGGCCTGGAGCTGCACACCATTTGCGAGCGCGAAGACCCTCGCGATGCCTTTGTGTCTGGTAAGTACAACAACTTAGATGAAATGCCCGAAGGGGCAGTTGTCGGTACTTGTAGTTTGCGCCGCCGTTGTCAGGTTATGGAGCAGTTTCCGCACCTGATAATTAAGGACTTACGCGGTAACGTACAAACACGGTTGCGCAAACTCGACGACGGTGAGTTTGATGCCATTATTTTAGCCGCATCTGGGCTTATTCGTCTGGAACTCGGTGATCGTATTACTTCGTTCATTCCGGTAGAGCAGTCATTACCGGCAAACGGACAAGGCGCTTTAGGTATTGAATGCCGCAGTGATGATGATGCGATGAAACAACTGCTTCAGCCTCTGCAGTGTCAGGAAACTCGTATACGCGTGCTGGCTGAGCGAGCCATGAACCGTCGTTTAGAAGGCGGTTGCCAGGTGCCTATTGGTGCCTATGCGGAACTTAAAGGTGACAGTGTTTATCTGCGTGGCTTGGTTGGAGACCCTGACGGAAAGCAAGTACTGCGTGATGAAATAGAAGGTTCTGCAAGTGACGCGGAAGCTCTTGGCACCGAATTAGCTGAACGCTTACTTAAAAAAGGCGCAGGTGACATTTTGTCAGCGGTATATGACAGCGATGCGGAAAAATAATAAGACCGTTTTATTGTTACGTCCCGAAGAGCGTGCGCAGCACATATCTGAGGGACTAACAAAAGCGGTAATAACTCACTTTATTCACAGTTTTGTACGGGTAAGACCCAAGCAAGTGGATAAAAGTGAGGTGCAGCGCGTTAACGAAACCACTTGGGACGGTATTATCCTGGTGAGTAAGTCCGCTGTTGATTACGCATTGGATAACGGTTTTAAACCAAAAAAAAGTCGCTTTTTTGCCGTTGGTTCAGGTACTGCCAGATACGCCGCCGACACACTAAAAGTGCCGGTGACCAGCCCGGCTTTTGCTCACCGTTCAGAAGGGCTGCTGGCACTGGAAGAATTCAGCAATGTACATGAACAAAAGTGGTTAATAATAAGAGGTGTTGGGGGCCGCGAAGTACTTTCAGAGCACCTGAAAGAAAATAACGCGGATGTCAGTTACTGGGAAGTTTATGAGCGGCAACCTATTCCGCTGACAGACTCTTCCATTGTGGATAACTGGGTTTCCTCTGTCGATACCATTGTTGTCACCAGCGCTGAACAACTGAATCATTTTTTATCGGAATTACCAGAGTCCGCAAACCCGTGGCTGGAAAATTGCCAGTGGATAGTACCCAGTGAACGCCTGAAAAGTTTGATTCCTATTAAACAATCAGACAGTATCGAAGTCACAGAAAGCGCATCAGATGCTATTATTCTAGATGCGCTTGTAGCAAACGGAAACTCACACATGAACAGCGAAGAAACGACACAAGATAATAATGTAGAGCCACAAGCTGAGCAGGAAAAAGACGAGGTCGTCACGGCTAACAAAAGCAGCAGACGCTTTTTCAAGCGGTTGCTATGGCTTGTTATACTAATTGCGATTGTCGCCGCGGCCTATTATGGCTATACGCGTTTCCCCGGACTGTTCTCAGCTAGCAATGACCAACAAGTAACGTCGTCTGAACAGCAACCGGCAAAGACAGAACCGGAAGAAAAGCAAGATCCACTTGAAACGAGGCTTCAACAGCTGGAGCAGTCGCTTGCCAGTTTTGAACAACAGCTGCAGGAAACGCCTAATTCTCAAGACTTAAACAAACTATCTAACTCAGCTCAACAATTGCGCCAGGATTATGTCGCACTTCGTTCTGACTTAGAAAGTCTGCGCGATGAAGTGCGCCAAAGTCCAGCAGATCGCGCAGCCCACTGGCGCCTGCTGGAAGTAAAACAAATGCTCGCGACGGCAGCTCGTATGTTGTGGGTACAGGAAGATTACGATTTAGCCGGAAAACTGCTTCGCTTAGCTGATAATCAGCTTTCAGGTATGGACAGCCGCGAGGCTTTGCGCACCCGCGAACTGCTTGCAAAAGATATCGAAAAAGTCAGTGCGTTGTCGTCGGTCGATAATACCGATGTGGTTATGACGCTAATAGGTTTGCAGGATCGTATTAGTAAATTACCGGACAACATCAACAACGAATACCGTATTGAAGGTGAAAACTCCGAAAGTTCGGCAACTGGCGAAAACTGGCAAGCCAATTTGAAGTCGAACTGGAATGACTTTCTGGATAACTTTATTCGCATTCAACCTGTCGAAGCAGACCCAGAGCCGTTATTAAACAAGTCGCACAGAGCGGCCATTAATGCACGTATCTCGCTGACATTCACGTTAGCGCAAGACGCTGCCCTTAAAGGAAATAATGAGCTGCTTAAACGATACGTCAATCAGTTGCCTCAGTTAATTATGCTGGTAAAAGGCGATAATGCCGCAACCTCCGATGTGGTCGAAAGGCTTAAGAGCCTTGAACAGACTCCGAAAACACGCTCAACAATCGATGCGCTTGAGTCGTTAGACTTTATAAGCAGGGCAATTGAGCAAGGGGATGCACTATGAAGTGGTTAATTGCTCTCGTTGTTTTACTAATTGTTGGCGCTATTTTGGGTCCTACGGCGTCTGGTAACGCCGGTTACGTACTCATCCAGTTTGCAGGTTGGTCAATAGAAGCCACTGTTGTAGGGCTTATCGTTGTCCTTGTCGCTATCGCTTTAATTACTACCGTGGTCGTATCTATCCTGCGCCGTCTATTGAACAAAACACAAAAAGGCGCAGCCTGGTTCTCGAATCGTTCAGACAGAAAAGCCAAGCAGCTTTACGAAGAAGGTATTCGTTTGTTGCTGGATGATTCTCCTGAAGACGCCTCGTTAAAGTTTTCAGCTGCATACAAAAAACGTGGTGCTCAGGAAACAGCAGCCATGGCCGCTTTAGCTGCCTGTTTAGCCAAAGATACAGGAAAAGCTCAGTACTGGCATGATGAAGCAGGAAGCTTTGTTAAAGGCTCCGATACATTGCTGAATATTCTTAAGGTGTCTCAGCAAGTCAGCGACGACCCGCATAATGCCGATAAAGCCGTTCAGGAGCTGTTAAACAAACACCCTGACTCCGCCCATGTTGCATTTTTAGCGAAAACAGCGTTTAAGGCCTCTGGAAACTATAAAGCACTAAAAGATCTGCTTCCTAAATTGAAGCAGCACTCTGAGTTAAGCCCGGCTGATTTTGAACGACTGGAATACGATGTTTACTTTGATTACTTTGTATCTGTTGGCCGTAACGGCAACGACGCGCTAAAGGATGCCTGGCAAAGTTTAAGCAGTAAACAGAGAAGCGATGCGACCATTCGTTTGGCGTATGCGACTGCTTTGAAACATTTAGGTGAGCAAGAGCTGTCGGCAAAAGTAATATTAAAAGGGCTTAAACGTGAAGATATACACCCAGCGGGTGTTAACGCATTGAAGCTGTTCAACGGTAAACACGGAAAGCTTGTGGAATTCGTTCAGGAGAAGTTAAAGCAAAACCCGGATGATAAAGACTATTTATACGCTTTTGCGTTGATAGCAATAGATAACCAGGACTATTCTCTGGCTCAGCGAGCGCTGAAAAAACTCATTGATATTCAACCGAACGATAAGGCATACCGCCTACTGGGCGATGCTTATTATGCACTCGGCGACAGCCAATTAGCTGCTAACGCTTATAAACAAGCGTTAGCAGACTGACTGAAAGGGCGTTCCTTATTGACGAACGCCTTCAATTGAGAGCTCCAGCTCGACCTCTTTAGCTGCCGGACCAAGGTTGTAGTCGATATTGTAGTCAGCCAAGGTTAAGTCGACCTCGCCGGAGAAGCCTCGACGGAAACCGCCCCAAGGATCTTCACCAGCACCCACATGCTCAATCTCAATAGCAATTTCTTTAGTCACGCCGTTTAACGTAAAGTTACCGTACAACGTGCCTTCACCGTCATCGTCGCTATCCGGCACGTACTTGGTGCTTTTAAAAGTCGCTTGTGGAAACTCAGACACATTTAGGAAGTCTTCACCGCGTAAGTGTTTATCACGTTCAGCGTGATTTGTATCGACGCTGGCTGTGTCGATGGTTACGTTGACTGATGCATTTTCAGGCGCGTCTTCGTCATAGCTAAAGGAGCCTTCGAAGTCGTTAAAACGGCCGTAGAGCCAGCTGTAACCCAAGTGATTAATTTTAAACTCGATAAAAGCGTGTTGCCCTTCAGTATCAATTTTATAATCCGCAGCTAAAGCTGACGTACTAAACATCGCTGTACCTGCAATTGCAGCTGCTAATAATGTCTTTTTCATATCTATTTCCTCTCAGTTTTTCCAAACATACGAACTAAAGTCGTGTCTTGGTTTATAAAGTGGTGTTTTAATGCGGCTAGTCCATGCCCTCCGGCTAAAATGACCAACGCCAATGCCGAGTACCAATGTACTTCCCCGGCTATATCCTCCTGACTTGGCAAGTCAGTTAACGTCGCAGGAACAGAAAATAGGTCAAATACAGATATCGAACTTCCATCAGCCGTCGAAATTAAGTAGCCGCTTATCATGACCGTAAATAACAGTAGATAGAGTAGGGCATGACCCAATTTAGCGCCGATGACTTCTATTCTATTGCCTAAAGCCGCTGGTTTTGGGTTTGCCATCACCCACAACACTCGTAGAACAGTCAGAATAAGGAGGCAAATACCAAAAGACTTGTGCCACCAAGGCCCTAAGCGATACCACTGATCGTAATAGGTAAGCGTCAACATCCACCAGCCAAGCGCAAAAAGCCCGAAAACTATAAGTGCAGATAGCCAGTGTATGAGAATAGACACTAGTCCGTAACGCTTTGACGTATTTCGAAACATAGAGACCTTTCCTTATTTACTTACAAATAGTCTAGTTCAATATTTCGTTTTATAAATTAATTATAAATGGGATGCGATCTTCGATTTATTCGAATGAAGTAGCCTAATGCTATTGCATCAGGTGTGATGGGAGTTCCGGGAGGACGGGCATAAAAAAAGCCCCCAGCGTCAGCTGAGGGCTTCTTAGATTTGAAGTCTGGCGGTGTCCTACTTTACTCCGGGCTTCCTGCCCTCCGCCCTTCGGGCCGCACT